>WNEY01001784.1_pt1 | contig 15434 bp, 13 predicted proteins | sample 5400531 | NCBI WGS metagenome assembly WNEY01 (sample SAMN13153338, study PRJNA577476) | soil metagenome | isolation source: 200 cm saprolite under Douglas fir tree site 1 | place: USA:California | collected 2015-04-18
CGGGGCCTGCGGGACCTGCTGGCCGCCGAGCCGGACATTAGCGTGATCGGGGAGGCCGGGACAGCGCAGTCGGCGCTGCACCGGATACCGGCGCTGCGCCCGGACGTGGCCGTGCTCGACGTGCGCCTGCCGGACGGTGACGGCGTGTCGGTCTGCCGTGAGATCCGCTCCACGCTTCCGGGAACTGCCTGCCTGATGCTCACGTCGTACGGGGATGACCAGGCCGTCCTCGGCGCGATCATGGCCGGCGCCGCGGGTTACGTGCTGAAGCAGACATGCGGCTCCGACCTGGTCAGCGCGGTGCGCACGGTGGCGGCCGGCGGGTCGATGCTCGATGCGCACACGACAGAGCGGGTGATGGAGCAGCTGCGAGAGCGGGTGGCGAGCGTCGACCCGCTGTCGGCGCTGACCGAGCAGGAAAAGCGGGTGCTTGACCTGATCGGAGAAGGCCTGACCAACCGTCAGATCGCGGAGCGAATGATCCTGTCAGAGAAGACGGCCAAGAACTACGTGTCATCCGTGCTCACCAAGCTGGGAATGCAACGACGCGCGCAGGCCGCAGCGTATGTCGCCCGGCTTACCGAGCACCGTGGCGAATGAGCTCGCGCGGCGTTCTCCTCTTCCTACCGCCCGGTCTGACATTACCCCTAGCACAAGAGAGAGCAGGACGGCCCTGTCCAGTCAGAATAGTTTCATCGCCGGCGCCGCTGAAGTTCCTCCCTCGCCGCCTGCCGCCTGCCGACTTCCGCTGGCCCGCTGCGGCCGCGTTCGGCGTGCTGCCGCCGCGGCCTGCCTGGCCGGTGCCGTCGGACTGGCCGCCATACTTGTCCTGGTCCTTCCGCTGGCCTCGGCCAGCGCCCAGTCAGAGCTTCGGTCGGCCAGGCTGGCAGCACATGAGGGTACGTCGACCGTGCCGCTGTACTGTGCGGCCGTCCCCAGCAAGTGCGGATACCCGGACGGGACGAACACCGGGCTGCCGAGCGGAACGATCCTCAAGGCGGTCCCCGGCCAGGTCTCCAGCGGGCCTGGCTGGCACTATAACGCCCTCCTCCGCTACGTGGAGGTCAACGGCAAGGGCGCGATTCTCAGCTCGTTGTACATTCCCTATAACCTGGACATCTCCGCTTCCGGCGTGACGATCAAGGATTCGCATATCGTAACTAGCGGTAGTTTCGGCATCAGCCTGCGGCACGCCGCAGGCGCCGTCATCGAGGACTCCGTTATCAGCGGCCGCGACGCCACCATCGGCCGTCTCGACGCAGGGATTATGGACATCTACGGAGATTCAACCGGGTTGCTGATCCAGAATAACAACATCTTGTACACCAGGACTGCGGTGCTGGTGCACACCGGCACAGTGTCCGGTAACTACATTCACGCTTTCGGTTACCTACTGGGAGATCACACCAACGGGGTCTTTGACCCAGGGTCGACGGCGCCGCTGACGATCTACAACAATACGATCCTGGACGGTCACGGGCAGACCGACGCCATCAGCCTGGACTCATCGGCTCGTGGCCGGCCAGTGGCGAACAAGATCGTCATGGGCAACCTGCTGGCCGGCGGGAGCTACACCCTCTACGGCGGTGCCAGCCTGGGCAACCTCACCTCCAATATCCTCATCGTGGACAACCGGTTCAGCCCGGTCTACTACCCCAAGTGCGGGCAGTACGGCCCCGCTGCCTACTTCGACCTGCGGGGAACAGGAAACGTCTGGGACGGCAATATCTGGGACAACTCAGGGCAAACGGTACCCCCGCCATGACCGCCCGCGCCCGGCGGCGGTTATCGCCGCGACCGCGTCCCATGACGAACCACGGCAGACAGGCGTGCCACCGGACCGAAGCGAGGCCACGCTGAAGGCGCGCCACCGGACCGAAGCGAGGCCACGCTGAAGGCGCGCCCGCTCGCCCTCGGGCTGGCCCTGGCCCTGATCGCCGCGACCGGGATAGCTCTCGTCCTTCGTGCCCGTCCGGCGTCGGCACCTGGATCGCCGCCGGCGTCCGCATCAGGGTCTGCGCCGACACCGGCCGAGTGCGCGCCAGTTCCCAGCGCGTGCGGGTTCCCTGACGGGACGAACACCGGAGTGAGCAGGGGCACGACCTTGCTGTCGGTGCCCGGCCAGGTGTCCAGCGGGCCAGGCTGGGCCTTCGACGCTGCGCACGGCGTTGTCGAGGTGACCGGCAGCGACGTGGTGCTGAGCGGCCTGTACATCCCGTACAACCTGGATATCAGCGGCTCCGACGTGACGATCAAGGACTCACGGGTAGTGACCGCGGGGAACTTCGGCATTAGCCTCCGGCACACCGCGGGGGTCACTATCGAGGACTCGACGATCGGCGGATCGAACGCCGCGACCGGCCGGGTCGGCGTCGCGATCACCGACGTCTACGGGGACTCCACCGGGATAGTGATCGAGAACGACAACATCTCGGACTTCAAGACCGCCGTGCAGGTCTCGACCGGCACCGTGACCGGCAACTACATCCATGATCCGGGCTACGTCGCCGGGGACCATACCAACGGGATCTTCGACACCGGATCCGCCCAGCCGCTGACGATCGACCACAACACGATTCTCAACAGCAACGGCCAGACCGACGCCATCAGCCTCGACGCCACGATCGCCGGCCAGACGATCGCGAACAAGACCGTCGAGAACAACCTGCTCGCGGGCGGCGGCTACACGATCTACGGCGGTGCCAGCCTGGGAAACACCACCTCGAACATCCTCGTGCAGCACAACCGGTTCAGCCGGCTCTACTACCGGGATGCCGGCCAGTTCGGCCCGGTGACCTGCTTCGACTCGCGGGGGGCAGGAAACGTGTGGACAGGTAACGTCTGGGACGGCCCGGCCAGGGCGAGCACGATCCCGCCGCCATGACCGCATCATTTCCGGGCCCCTGGAAAGGACTCCGGGCAGCGGGAAGAAATTTCTGGCAGGAAAGGAACTTCCGGCAGGAAAGGAACTTCGCGCAGGAAAGGAACTTCCGGCAGGAAAGGAACTTCCCGCAGGAAAGGAATCTCCCGCAGGAAAAGAACTACCCGCGGGATGGCGCATACTATCCCCTGGCCGCACTTATCTCCGCCGGGCAGGATTCTCGCTATCCATTAGCGCGCACATGGCCTGCGGCAGGAGTTAGGCTGCCGAAATGCCACCGGACGTCGCCGTCGTTGTCGTCACCCATAACAGCGCGCACGTGATCGGTGATCTCCTCGACTCATTGCCAGCCGCTCTCGACGGGCTCACCGCTGACGTGGTCGTCGTGGATTGCGGTTCGACCGACGGCACCGCCTCGCTGCTGGCCGGGTGCGGCCGGTGCCGCGTCGTCCGCTCGGCCAACGTCGGCTACGCCGGAGGCATCAACCGCGGCGTCCGGGAGGCGATGTCGGCGGAGGCCATCCTCGTCCTGAATCCCGACGTCCGCCTGCACCCCCGGTCGGTGCCGCTGCTCCTGGCGGCTCTGCAGGAGCCGGATGTGGGCATTGCGGTCCCGCAGGTGAGATCCCCGCACGGCGGGCTTGAGCTATCGCTTCGGCGCGAGCCCAGCCTGCCGCGAGCGCTCGGCCTGACCAGGACGAGGCGGCCGGTCTTCTCTGAGTATGTCTCGCGGCCATCGGACTACGCACAGCCGCGCATTGTGGACTGGGCACTCGGCGCCGTCCTGGTGATGTCCCGTAAGTGCTACGACGCCGTGGGCGGCTGGGACGAGACCTACTTCCTCTACTCAGAGGAGACCGACCTCGCGCTGCGGGCCAGGGACATCGGCCTGCTGACCCGCTACGTGCCGGGCGCGGTAGCCGTCCACATCGGCGGCCAGTCGGGCCGCAACCACACCACGCACGCGATGCAGATCGTCAACCGGGTGCGGCTCTACCGGCGCCGCCATGGCGCCCTCGCCTCCTGGTGCTACTACTGGCTGCTGGCCGCCAATGAGATGTCGAGACTGGCTCGCGGCAACCGCACATCCTGGTCCGGCGTCATGGCCCTGCTCAGGCCCGCGCGGCGCCCGGCTGAGCTCGGCTGCAGCGACCGGCGCATGCCTCGGTGACTCGTGCCGCCAGCGTGCGAAACAATGCCGGAAATAAGGAAACACCGTGGCGGTACGGGCGGCGACGGTAAACTCACTGACCTCCGGAATATCGTCGGCCGAGGTTTAATCGCATCCTTTCTGTCAATGATGCCTGATTTGCCTAGCGTCGCGATCGCCCGGTCTGTATGCACGACACGATCAAGCAACTGGGGATGCCAAGATGGCCTGCTACCTGATGGGCTTTAATAACTGCGCAGGGCGTAATAGCCAGATATGCGCAGCCAGCGGCTATTTCTGGTCATGACCGAACATGGCAGCGGCCAGACCGCGCTGATGACAGGCCCTTTTCCCGCGGTGGGCGGCCGGACCGGCAGGCTGGATGCGGTCACGTTGCTGACCTTCTACCTGTTCCTGCTGATGGCCATCCCCACGTCGCTGGTGGTCGGCTCGTTCGGGGCGTCGGGCAGGCCAGCGGCGCTGTTCGGGGTCGTCCTGCTGTGCTGGTACCTGGCGGCACGTCAGCATCCCGTCCTCGGGCTGGACAGCGGGCGACAGCCGGTCCGGGTCGCCGCGGTCGTGTTCTGCTGTGCGATTGTCGCCGCGTACGTATCGGCCAACCGGGTCTCGATGCCCGCCTTGCAGCAGAGCGGCGCCGACCGTGGCCTCATCGCGGTCTTCGGCTGGCTCGGCGTGCTGCTGCTCGCGGCCGACGGCATCGACCGGGCGGACCGGCTGAGGACCCTGGCCCGCCGGATCGCCCTGGGCGCCACGGCCATGAGCGTGCTGGGGATAGTCGAGTTCATCACGGGCCTGAACCTCTCCAGCTATGTCTCGATCCCCGGCCTGTCTGTGCACACCCAGCTGACGGACTTGATGAGCCGCGACGGCCTGGTCCGGGTCACCGCCACTACCGCGCAGCCGCTCGAGTTCACCGCGGTGCTGGCCATGAGCCTCCCGCTCGCCATCCATCAGGCCAGGTTCGCGGCTCCGGCCCTGCGCCGCCGTCGCTGGCTGCAGGTCGCGGTCATCGCGGGAACGATGCCGCTGACGCTGTCACGCTCGGCCATCTTCGGGCTCGCCGCCATCTGCATCGTGCTGCTGCCCACCTGGCCGAAGCGTGACCGGCGCCGCGCCTACCTCGTCCTGCTCGCCGGGCTGGTGACGGTGTGGCTGGTCAAGCCCAGCCTGCTGAACGTATTCGGCGGGCTCTTCAGCAAGCTCGGCACGGACGCGAGCAGCACGTCAAGGACGGGGGCGTTCGCGGCGGCGGCGCCCTATATCGCGCATCATCCATGGCTCGGCCAGGGGTTCGAGACGTTCTTCCCGCAGATCTACTTCTTCATCGACGACCAGTACCTGACGTCACTCGTCGAGACCGGTGTCATCGGCCTGCTGGCCCTGGTGGTGCTTTTCGTGACCGGCTGGCGCACGGCGCGCCGCGCGCGCATGACGGCGGCCGATGCGAGCGCGCGCGACCTCGCGCAGTGCCTGGCCGCCTCGGTAGCGGCCGCCGTCGTGTCCTTCGCCACCTTCGACGCGCTGTCGTTCTCGATCGCGTCCGGTCTGTGCTTCCTGCTGCTCGGCTGCGCCGGGGCAGCCTGCCGACTGGCACGGGCGCAGCCTCAGTCCGCCGGCCCGGGCTGGGACCGCGCGGCGGCGCCGGGCCGTCTCAGCGCGGCCCTGGCGCGGGGAGCCCGATGAGGGCGGCCAGGGCATCGGCACGGCGCGACCAGGAATGCCGGGCGGCGAACGCCCGGCACCGCTGCGCGCCGGCGGGCTCTGCGGCCATCGCCGCCAGGCTGGCTCCGGCCCGAACTGGCCGGCCGGGGTCGCCCGCCATCTGGCGCACCGCGTCGATGAACTGCGCGCGATCACCGGCGAGGGCCAGGATCCGGCCGGAGCTGGCGGCCTGGTCGCTGCGGCCGAGATCGTTCAGCAGCCACCGGGCGGCGGGCAGGTCGGTACTGACCACTGGTCGGCCCGCACCGAGGTAGTCGAGAGTCTTGAGCGGGAATGACGCGCGGTTGAACCGAGTATCCAGATATGGCGTTACTCCGACGTCGGTCGCCGCGATGTACGCCGCCACCTCACCCTCGGGGACCCGCCCGGCGTAGTGCACATGAGGACGTGCCGTCAGCGCGGCGAAACGGCGCGGTTCCCACCGTGCATCGTGCGGGCCGACGACGACCAGGGAGAAGCCGGCATCGGCGATGGCTTCGGCAAGTCCCATGTCAATCCGCGCATTGAGCGTGCCGACCAGCCCCGCCACCGGCCGGGGAAGTTCCCTGACGGCACGGGGCAGGGCATCAGGGCTGGCCCGGACCGGTGTGCACCCGTTCGGGATCAGCGGGACAGGGCCGCCGCGAAGGACAGACCATCGCTGCGCCAGCAGCGGAGAGATCGCCGTCACGACGTCCGCATGGGCCACGGCTCTTCTCTCCTGCGCCAGCAGCCGCCGGGCGGAGCGGCCCATCAGGTCGGCGCCCGCCACGTAGTCGTCGGTGCCGTGCAGCGCGCTCACCACCCCGCTGCCCCACCGGCCCAGCGCGCCTTCGAAATTGCTCCCCACGATGGCGAAGGGCTTGATGCCTGCCCGGCGGATCGCCCAGCGGACCTGAGCGCGGACGATCGGCCCCGTGGTGGCGCGTACCCCGGCGCGGGTCATGCCGGGAAGCGCCATCGGCGTGAGCCTGAGGACACGGTCGTCCAGCGCGGAAAGTACCGGCCGGACGGTCCGGGCCGCCTCCAGGCGAGTCTGCGCCGAGGTCAGCAGCGAGACGGGGGCATCCACCCACAAGATACGGGCGTACCGCGCCAGAGCTGCGGCCAGGCGCCGGTCAGTGCCATGGCCTTCCCATTGCTGGCTGGCAATCCAGACGATGTAAGGATCACCGGAACCCACGATGTCTCCCCATGAGCGATCTTCGGACCAGATTCGCCGCTCCCTCCGCGGTGCGCGCAAATGCCCGGCTGACCCCGGCCGCACCTAGCCCGGCTACCTGCTCGCCCTCGGCGCCCGATGCGACTGGCCGCCGTTGCTTCCCGCTGGCCAGTAGTCCAGTGGCTGCTCCGCGATGGTGTGGTCGTCATAGCCCTGCTCGTCGACCCGGTCCGTGGCCACCTCGGGAATCTCAGCGCCAGCGCGCATCCGCCGGCGGGCGATCAGCCCGTCTACGGCGATCGGGATCCCGAGAGCGGCCAGCAGCCCAAGCGCGGTGACGGCGACTACCGGCCGGGCCATCTGGCTAACATTCAGCGTGGCCTGCGGGGTCGCGAAGAGCGTCGCGGCCCGGATCCGGTTGCGTGCCGCGACGCGGCCTTGCAGCTGCGCCAGCTTCACGTTGATCTCGCTGGTGACGGCCTGCAGCGTGCGCTGCGCCTCCGCACCGCTGCTGTCGGTAACCGTGATCAGCAGAACGGACCCGGTGGTCGATGTGGTGTCCGGGGCCAGCGCGACGGTGTAGGTACCGGGAAATCCGCTGGCCGCCAGGTCCCGCGCGGTTCCTGGCGCCATGAGCTCCCGGCTGACAGCGTCACCCGTCAGGGTCAGCGAGGGACTGAAGCTCAGGTACGGGTTACCGCCGTTCAGCTTGGCGGCGGACCGCGATGCCAGCAGGATCACCGAGGCACGGGACTGATAGACGCGCGGCAGCCCGGTCAGCGTGACGATGACGCCGGCCGCCGCCAGAATGAGCATCGCCGCGGTCAGAACCCACCGCCTGCGCCAGATATTAGCCGATTCACCGAGATCCATTTATCCACCTTAAATTGCGCAAATCCGGAGCGCCTGCGCGCTGTGCCCGAGTTTCTCGATGAGCAGCTGCGGCCCCGCCGGACAGCGTGGTCTTCGAGTCTTTGATCGAGTCTAAGGCTACGAGATTTTCTGTGCTTTGCCTTAGCCAATTATGGTTGCCGAATCACGCCGGGCGGATATCGTTTATAGCATGCAGGTTGTCTTCGCGAGGCAAGAAAGCAGTCAAGACTGGCTCATATGTCTGCCTGTCGATGCGGCCCGTAAGAGGCTGCGCCTGGTAGCGGCAGCAGTAGTGCTCGTCGTCGGGGCTGTCGTAGGATTCGGCATCTGGAGCACCCCGCCGACGTACATTAACAGCGGAGCGGTCATATTTAGCCTGCCCCAATCCCAGACCTCCCCTAATGCATACTTATACTTCGCCTCGTCCCTCATCACCAGCGGTAATGCGATGACCAAGATCCTGGCGAGCTCGCAGACTGAGCGCCAAATTCGCGACGCAGGCGGAACGGCCGACGTCAGCCTCACACTGAACAACCTCTATAACCAGGAATATCCGAACTACAGTGAGCCCCTTGCGACGCTGACGGCGCAATCGCCTATCGCCGCAGATACCCGCTACACCTTCACGGTCGCGGCGCGGGTGCTTGGCCGCCTGCTGGCCGCCCGGCAGGCGCAGGCCAACGTGCCGGTCAGCGACCGCATCACGGTCAAGATCGTCGGAGTTACCGGACCGGCGGCCCAGCCAGGCTCGCCGCAGCGGGCGCTAGCCGGGCTGGCCTTCCTGACGCTGCTGGCGGCCGCCCTGACGTGGGGCTTCATCGACCGCCTGATCGGATGGCGGACCGCGCCGCGGTGAGTATCCGGCGCCTTGGCCGGCATCCCGGCCGAGGGCCGGCGCCTGGCCGTCCAGGCGCCTATCGGCCGCCGCCCGATGACACGGGAGCCAGGGGAATCTGGCCGGGACCCGGCGGGACGTCCGTGGGCCGCAGCCTCTGGCGGCCGGCCCGGTCGGCGAGCAGCGCCGCGGCTACTCGCTGCCCGGCGCGGCCGTCCCACAGGTCAGGCCGCCGCGGCGGCGGCGGCGCCTCGAGCACGCGGCGTGCTGCCGCGATGATCCGGCTCCGGTCACGTCCCACCAGCTGATTCGTCCCGTCAGTGAGCGTGATCGGACGCTCGGTATTGTCGCGGAGCGTAAGGCAGGGAATCCCGAGGACGGTGGTTTCCTCCTGTACTCCGCCAGAGTCGGTGAGCACCAGGCGCGCCGATGCCTCCAGCGCGATGAAATCGATGTATCCCGCGGGGGGGATGACGCGGATCCGGCCTGAGACGCCCGCGCCGCGCAGCTGGCTCGCCGCCCTGGGATGGGCAGGCAGGACCAGCGGGCAGAGCCGCGCGACCTCATCGAGCGCCGGGAGCAGGGCGGCCAGGACATCCGGGTCATCGACATTCGCCGGCCTGTGCAGCGTGACCAGGCCGTACCCCCTGGCCACCAGCCCCAGCCCGCGCAGCGTGCCGCCCGCCAGTGCCCGGTCGAGGTTCGCCAGCAGCGTGTCCACCATGACGTTGCCCGCAAGGTGGATCTGGTCGTCCCGGTATCCCTCGGCCTGCAGGTTGGCCACCGCGTCAGCCGAGGGAGCGAACAAGTAGTCGCTCACCCGGTCGGTGACCACCCGGTTGATCTCCTCGGGCATCGACCAGTCCCTGCTGCGCAGCCCGGCCTCGACATGGGCGAGCAGCGCACCGGACTTCGCGGTGACCAGCGCGCACGCCATGGTGGAGTTCACGTCGCCGACGACCACGACGAGATCCGGCTGCACGTCCGCTAAGAGCGGCTCGAATGCGGTCATCACGCGGCACGTCTGGACGGCATGGCGGCCCGAGCCCGCGCCGAGAAAGTGGTCGGGCCGGCGCATTCCCAGATCGGCGAAGAACACGTCGCTCATCGCCGGGTCGTAATGCTGGCCGGTGTGGACCAGGATCACCTGCGCCCCGCGCTCCTCGAGGGCGTCCATGACCGGCTTGACCTTCATGTAGTTCGGCCGGGCGCCCGCGACGCAGATGACTCGCGTCGGTCCTGCGGTCACAGGGCCTCGACATTCTCACCGGTAAGGACCCGGCGGCAGTCCAGGATGTAACCGGCCTGGCTGGTGATCTCGTCGAGGTCAAAGGCGTCATGGTCGGTGAGCATGACCACCGCATCCGCGCGGGAGATCTCGTCGGCCGTCGGCTCGACCAAGGTCATCGTCGTGACCAGGGCGCCAGCCTCGGCGATGTGCGGATCGGCCGCCCGAACGTCCGCTCCCATGCCCTGCAGCAGTTGCGCGACCCGGACCGCGGGCGACTCGCGCGCATCGCCGGTGTTCTTCTTGTAGGCGAGCCCCAGCAGCAGGATCCGCGATCCCTTGACCGGGCGCCCGCGCTTGTTGAACGCCAGCATCAGCCGGCGGGCGACGTAGTCCGGCATGTGGCTGTTGATGTCGTTGGCCAATTCGACAAAACGGAAGCTCTGGCCGAGCGCCCGCTCCACCCGCCAGGACAGGTAGGACGGGTCGATGGGCAGGCAGTGGCCGCCGACTCCGGGTCCCGGCGTAAACGGCATGAACCCGAACGGCTTGGTGGAGGCCGCGTCGATCGCCTCCCACACGTCGATGCCGAGCTCATGGGCGAACATCGCGATCTCATTCACCAGGGCGATGTTCACATGCCGGAAGGTGTTCTCGATGATCTTGGAAAGCTCTGCCTCGCGCGGCGAGGAGACCGGCACGGTCTCGGTGACGATGCCGCGGTAGAAGGCCTGGACCGCGGCGAGCGAGCCGGCGTCGATCCCGGAGACGACCTTCGGGGTCGTGACGAGCGTCCAGGTGGCGTTCCCTGGGTCGATCCGCTCTGGGCTGTAGCCCAGCTGGAAGTCAGCGCCCGCTACCAGGCCGGACCCGTCTTCCAGCCAGGGCTGGACCTGCTCCTGCGTGGTCCCCGGATACGACGTCGACTCTACGATGACGGTCGCACCTGGCCGCAGGTACCTGGCCAGCGTGCGCGCGGCCGCCTCGATGTAGGTCAGGTCGGGCAGGCCGTCGCGCAACGGCGTCGGAACGGTGATCACCGCGACATCGAAGCCAGCGCACGCCCTGGGCTGTGCCGACGGCTGGAAGCCCCCGCTTTCCAGCGCGCTTTTCAGCTGGCCGGATGGCACGTCCTCGATGTATGACTCGCCGGCCGCGAGCCGCTCCACCCGGTTCTGGTCGACGTCGTAGCCGATCACCCGGTGGCCGGCCTCCGCGGCGCGCATGGCGAGCGGCAGGCCCACGTAGCCCAGGCCGGCTACCACCAGCGTCGTCGTCATGCGCGCTCCCCCCGCGCCGCGGCGGCCTCGGGACCTAACAGGGCGGCGGCGCCGTCCGCGCGCGGCGGCGCCGGCGGCCTGAGCCCGCGGCTTACCAGCTCGCGGGCCAGCAGCGCCATGAACCACATGTTGGTCGTCGCGTACCTGCGGCCGAGGCGGGCCGGCTCCTGCCAGGCTCGGTAGAGCCATTCCAGGCCGTGTTCCTGGTACCAGGCCGGAGCCCGCCGGGTGAGCCCGGCCAGCACGTCGAACGACCCGCCGACCCCGTGCACGACCTTCGACCTCGTGTTCTCCCCCCACTGACTGACAAAGAGCTCCTTGCGCGGCGGCGACATGCCCACGAACAGCAGGTCGGGATCCGACCGGCGGATCTCCGCGGCGATATCGGACTCCTCCTCCGGCCGGAAATAGCCATGCCGTGCGCCTGCCACGGCCAGCCCCGGATACCTGCGTCCGACCTCGGCCAGCGTGCGCGCCAGGACGTCGGGCCGCGCGCCGAGGAAGTACACCCGGTAGGTGCGCCGCGCGGCCTGCTCGAGCAGCTCAAGGAACAGGTCGATGCCGGCCACCCGCTCCGGCAGCGGCGAGCCGAGCATCCGGCTGGCCCAGACGACAGACTGGCCGTCGGCGAGCACCATGCCGCAGCCGCCCACCGCCTCTCGCAGCCGCGCGTTCCTGCGCATCGCCACGACCTTGGCCGCGTTCACCATGCCCACCGACAGGTAGGCCCCGTGCTCGATGGCATCGGTACACCGGGAGATGGCCTGCGTCATGGTGAGCGCGTCGACCGCGATCCCGAACAGGTTCCGCCGCATCAGCCCCGCAGCCTGGTGGTCCATCCCAGCCCTTCCGTCGTCGGCGGCCGTGCGAGCAGGCCCGCTGAGTCTCCGTCGAGTAACAACTGGTAATCATTCGACTACAGCAGGTGAGATGCTAGCGGGACAGGCTCAGCGCCGTCTACCAGTTCGCATCGACGCACTCAAGGGCGATAGCGCCCGCAGGGACCTACAGCCAGTCCTTGCGCTTGAAGACGACATACAGCACGGCGGCGATCACGACCATAAGGGCGACGGAGAACGCGAAGCCCGACTGGTGACCGAAGCCGGGATACGGCACGTTCATGCCGTAGAAGCCGGTGATGAAGGTCGGCACGGCGACGATCGCCGCCCAGCTGGTGACCTTCTTCGTGATGACGTTCATCCGGTTGCCCTGGATCGTCAGGTTCGTCTCCAGGATCGTCGCGACCAGGTCACGCAGGCTCTCCGTCCACTCCGTAGCCCGCAGCACATGGTCATAGACATCCTGGTAGTAGGGCTGGAGAGGGTCATCGACGACCTTCAGGTCGCGGCGCATCAGGGCGTTGACGACCTCGCGCATGGGCAGCACGACGCGCCGCAGCAGCACCAGGCTCTTGCGCAGTTCGAAGCTGCGCCGCTGCACCTCGCGGCCCTGTGCCACCTCAGCGAACAGCCGGTCCTCCAGATCCTCGATACTGTCGTCCAGGATCTGCACGGCGGCGAAGTGGCCGTCCACGATATTGTCGACCAGCCCGTACAGCAGGAATCCCACCCCGAACTTGGCCAGATCCGGACTCGCATCCCAGTAATCAACCACGGCGCCGATATCCAGGCCGTCGTCCTTCCTGACGGTTATCAGGGCGCGCGGGGTGATGAAGGCGGCCAGTTCGCTGGTGAATAGCTGGCCGGTGCCGGTATCCAGGTGGACCGCGTAAGCAGCGAGGAAGAGATGGCTCTTGTAGCGGTCCAGCTTCGGCCGCTCATGATCATGCACCGCATCTTCCACGGGCAGCCGGTGCAGCCCGAATTCAGCGCTCAGGACGGCGAGATCCTCCCGGTCAGGGTCGCGCAAGTCCAGCCAGATCACGCCCGACTCATCGACGAGGTGGTCACTAATGTCGGCGACAGGAAATCCCTCGAGTTCCAGCACCCCGTCCCGGTAGAGCCGGGTCCGCGCCTGGCATTTGGTCGGCGTCGACTCGGAGATAGCAGACTGGGCCACCGTGTCGGGATTCTGGCCCCGGAACGTGGCCGGACCGGCGGCGTCCTGCTCCATGACCGTGCCGCTGCCCGCCTCGCGTCCGGCACCGGACTCATCCGGCGAATCCCGGCGAATTACGGCACTCGGGCCGACGGCTGCGCTCTGATCCGGCCCGGTCATAGTGGCCTCCTCGCGTTGGCGCGCTTGCTGCGATTCAGTCACGATCCCAGGGCGCAGTCTCATTCACCACTCCACCGCGCGCTGCATGACGTTGCCAGCGGCCATAATACCGGCCGGTCAGGGGAGACGATCGTGCCTGCCGTGCGGTCCAGCAGCGCCGCGGCGTCGCCGAGGCGGCCGATGGCGGCCATGCCGCCGGTCGCCTCCACGAAGCGGCAGACTGCCTCGACCTTCGGGCCCATCGACCCGGCGGGGAAAGTGCGGGCCCGCAGCTCGCTGCTGGTCACCGCGCGCAGCGGCCGGGCCTGCGGGGTGCCGTACCCGTCCTGGACGGCTTCGACGTCGGTCAGCAGCAGCAGGGCATCGGCGTCCACGGCCTGCGCCAGCAGGGCCGCGGTCAGGTCCTTGTCGACTACGCACTCGACCCCCCGCAGCCGGCCCGAGCCGTCGTCGGTCACCGGGATGCCGCCGCCGCCCGCGCAGACCACGATCGCCCCGCGGCCGGCCAGCAGCCGGATCAGCGGCAGCTCCACCAGCTCAAGAGGCTCCGGCGACGGCACCACCCGTCGCCATGCCGTGCCGTCCTGGCGGACGTCCCAGCCGCCCTGGGCGGCCAGCTGGCGTGCCTGTTCCTCCGGGTAGCCGGGGCCGACGAATTTCGCTGGCTGACGGAACGCCGGGTCGTCCGCGCTGACCAGGATCCGGCAGATAACGCAGGCGGCGGCCTTGGCGGGCAGCGCGTTGCCGAGAGCCTGCACGATCCAGTACCCGATCATCCCCTGGGTCTGGGCGGTCAGCACGTCGAACGGATAAGGGCGGGAGAGGGCCGGGTCCCCGGCGCTCTCGATGGCGAGCACGCCGACCTGCGGGCCGTTGCCGTGGGTGATGATCAGGTCGTGGAATTGCGCCAGCGGCACCAGGGCCTCGACCGCCTTCGCTACATGAGCTTCCTGGATATCGGAGTCCGGCGCCTCGCCGCGCTCCAGCAGCGCATTGCCGCCCAGGGCGGCGACGACCTTCATGACAGCGGCGGGATAGTCGCCACCATCAGTGCCTTGATGGTGTGCATCCGGTTCTCGGCCTGGTCGAAGACAACGGACGCGGGCGACTCGAAGACCTCCTCGGTCACCTCCAGCGCCTCCAGGCCGCGGCTGGCGTAGATCTTGCGGCCGATCTCGGTGTCCCGGTTGTGCAGGGCAGGCAGGCAGTGCATGAATTTCACCGCCGGGTTGCCAGCGGCCGCCATCACCCTGGCATTCACCTGGTAGGGCAGCAGCAGATCGATCCGCTGATCCCACTGTGCCGCTGGCTCGCCCATCGACAGCCAGACGTCGGTGTACAGGAAATCGGCTCCGGCCACGGCCGCGGTGACGTCGGCGGTCACCGTCACGCTGGCCCCGGATCCGGCGGCCAGGGCTCGTGCGGTGGCCTGTACGCCGGCCGACGGCCAGAGCGGCTCCGGAGCGCAGATCCGCACGTCCATCCCCAGCAGCGCGCCGGTGACCAGCAGCGAGCTGGCCGTGTTGTTCCTGCTGTCGCCCAGATAGCAGCAGGACACGCGGTCCAGCGGCCGGCGGGCGTGGTCGCGCATGGTCAGCACGTCCGCGAGCATCTGGGTCGGGTGCCAGGAGTCGGTGAGCCCGTTCCACACCGGAACCCCGGCATGTGCGCCCAGAATCTCCACCGCCTCCTGGGCGGACCCGCGGAATTCGATGCCGTCGAACATCCGGCCGAGCACCCGCGCGGTATCCTTCATCGATTCCTTGCGGCCCAGCTGCGAGTCCTGCGGCCCGAGGTAGGTGACGTGCGCTCCCTCGTCGTATGCCGCGACCTCGAAGGCGGACCGGGTCCTGGTCGAGGTCTTCTCGAAGAGCAGCACGATGTTGCGCCCGGCTAGCCGGCGCGCGCGCTGGCCGAGCCGCTTGCTGTCGCGCAGCCGAGCGCCCTGCTCGACCAGGTAAAGGAACTCGGCCGCGGTCAGGTCGGTTTCCTTCAGCAGGCTGCGTCCCTGCAGGTCCATCGCGGCCTCCTCTGTTATCCGGGATCGCGCTCGACCGGCCAGCCGGGACAGCTCAAGCCCAGGGCGCGGGCCGGATCGCCTGGCGGAGCTGGCCGATCTCGGACT
>WNEY01002044.1_pt1 | contig 15422 bp, 16 predicted proteins | sample 5400531 | NCBI WGS metagenome assembly WNEY01 (sample SAMN13153338, study PRJNA577476) | soil metagenome | isolation source: 200 cm saprolite under Douglas fir tree site 1 | place: USA:California | collected 2015-04-18
AACTCTTGGTGGGGATGTTTGCGCCCTCCCTGCGGTGGCACACTTGCCACCGTCCCCTCAATGATCTTCAAGAGCGCCTGTTGCACGCCCTCACCGGAGACATCGCGAGTGATTGAGGGGTTTTCGGACTTCCGACTGATTTTATCTATCTCATCGATGTAAATGATGCCTTTTTCTGTGCGCTCGACATCATAATCTGCTGCTTGTAAGAGACGCAAAATAATATTTTCGACGTCTTCGCCAACGTAACCGGCCTCTGTCAGAGTGGTGGCGTCAGCTATCGTAAAGGGCACATCCAAGATGCGCGCCAACGTTTGTGCCAGGAGCGTTTTCCCAGAGCCTGTTGGGCCAATGAGGAGCACGTTGCTTTTCTGCAACTCCACTTCGCCTCGGACGGCATTGGCCTCGATACGTTTATAGTGGTTGTAGACGGCAACCGAGAGAATCTTTTTGGCCTTGGTCTGGCCAATGATATAGTCATCGAGCTTTTGATTAAGCTCTCTGGGCGTCAACATGCGCCTGTGACCCTTGCTCTGCTCGGCGGCACCTTCCTCAAGAATAATATCGTTACATAAATCGATACATTCATCGCAGATATATGCCGCTGGTCCTGCAATGAGCCTCTTGACTTCTTCCTGCGATTTGCCACAAAATGAGCAGCGCAGTACGTCTCCCTGTGGGTCTTTCCGCGGCATGAATACTCCCTCTCGCACCGGAGATGTCTGAATATGCCTGGGTCTATCGATGTGCGCAGTTCACTCTTTGGTCGGAACGGCTGCTATACGCTTGCCATTTCGCGACACAATAACCTCATCAATCAAACCGTACGTCCTCGCGTCATCTGGTGTCATGAAGCGGTCGCGCTCGGTATCTTCAGCAATTTTGGATTTGGGTTGGCCGGTATGGCGTACCAGGATATCGTTGAGCACATCTCGCATACGCAGAATCTCACGGGCGTGAATTTCAATCTCGGTCGCCTGCCCCTGGACGCCCCCGAGCGGTTGATGAATCATAATAGTGGAATGCGGCAGCGCAAAACTCGTAGATCGCTAGCCCAGACGTCACAGAACCACCAGGGCTGTTAATGTAAAAGGAAATGTCCTGATCGGGGTCCTCGGCTTCTAGGAACAGCAACTGAGCAATGATGAGGTTCGCAATCATATCATTGATCGGGGTTCCTAAGAAGACAATACGGTCTTTGAGCAGACGCGAATAAATATCATACGCCCGCTCGCCGCGATTCGTTTGCTCAACAACCATCGGCACTAGTGCCATACTCCTCTTTCCTCCTGAGAGTGAGCGCTGCTACGCCCGCTCCGCTTGGGATACCACCGTATCCTCACTCACTATTGTATCGGTAATATGCATATCCGCCATGATTTTCGCAAAGACTTTTGCTTCCAATAGATTGGCTTCAAGGGCGCGTAGGGTCCCGTTGCGCTCCATGGTTCTTTTTAATGCTTCAGGATTTTGCGCCGTCCGCGCCGCCAGGGCTGCCACTTCTGCCTCCACCTCCGTCGCGTCTACCGTGATCTCAGCCGCTGCAGCGATATGGCGCAGAATCAGTTGCCCACGCACGCTCTCAAGGGCCTGTTCGCCAAAAGGCTCACGGAGGCTCTCTGGGGCAACATAGTAGTCAGCTTCGGTCAATTGCCTCTCATTCTCTTGACGCTTGTGCTGGAGATAGGCACGCCGTAATTCCTCGTTGAGGAGCACCTCGGGCACTTCAATAGGATGGGCAGCGACGAGCTGTTTTAAAATCTCCTGCTGCACCACAGCATCAGCCCGTTGCCGGGCGACTTTCTCGAGTTCCTGCCCTAATTTTGAGCGCAGGGCTGCGAGAGAATCGACATCGTCGTATACTCCACGGGCAAAGTCATCATCAAGGTCTGGAAGGTGTTTTTCTTTGATTTCCGTCACAACTACCCGGCATTGCCCCACTTTGCCGGCTACAGCCGCGTTGCGGAAATTCTCTGGGAAATGCACTGGGATCACCTTTTCACTGCCTTGTTCCATCCCAACCAGGCCCTGCTCAATCTCTAGGAAGGACTGCCCACTCCCAACCTCAACTGGCACTTTGGTACCAGTGAAACCTGGGATAGGATGCCCGTCTAGAGAGCCGATATAGTCAAGTATAACCACATCCCCCTCGCGCACCGCACGGCCTTCTATCGTCTGCAGAATTGCCTGGCGCGCCCGCATGTTTTCGAGTGCTTGGTCTATCTGGGCCTCAGTCACCTCCGGGATACGGCGTACGAATTGCCATCCCTGGTAGTCCGTAAGCGTAAAATCGGGAATGACCTGGGTGGTCGCAACGAAGCGCAGGGGTTGGCCTTTGATGAGGGCAATCTGGTCGATCTGAGGCTCGCCAACCGACGCGACATTTTCTTTCATCAGGACTTCGGAGAGGGCTTCAGGCACAAGCTTGCGCAGGACTTCTTGCTCAACGGTCTGGTGATAATAACTTTCCAGCAACCGACGCGGCACTTTACCTTGACGAAAGCCCGGCATGCGGACGCGTTGCTGTAAATCGTTGTAAATGGCACTGAATTCGTGGTTTACCTTGTCGGCCGGGACTTCAATTGTCAAGCGTCGCACACAGGTAGCTACGTGCTCTATCTCAACTTTCATTGTCCTTATTCCTATTGCTTCCCGCTCCTACCCCCGTACGGACACCCAGGTGGCTGCCCCGAGACTCGAACTCGGACACCCGCAAGGGTACTAGCTCCTAAGGCTAGCGTGTCTACCAATTCCACCAGGCAGCCAGATGAGCCGCGAAGGAATCGAACCTTCAACCTACGGATTAAGAGTCCGTTGCTCTGCCAGTTGAGCTAGCGGCCCAGCTTTAAAAATCAAATGCTTACGGCAACATAGCAGCATCCCTGGCACGGTCTGTTGTGAAAATTGCTGGGACTTTATCCCCAACCCGTTCAAGCATCTTGATAGCGCGCTGCTTGTGATCACTGGAGAGATGCGTATAGCGCAGTAGCATCGTGATGTCTTTATGGTCCATCAGTTCTCGCACCGTTGGGAAGTCCACTCCAGCCATCACCAGACGGCTCGCCAAGGTGTGCCGCAAGTCATGGAACGTGAAATTTTCAAGCCCAGCCTTGCGCCCAGCCAGTTCGAATGCTGAGCGGAAGGAGCGGTAGGGAGTACCTTTGTAGCTGCAGAAGACCAGACTATCTGCCAGCGTATTCATTCTAACTACCTTCAGCGTTGTCGTCAACACGTCGTTCATGGGCCCACGGCGATTTTCGCCGTTTTTCGCATACGTCGCACGTACAGTGATAGTCCGTCTGCGCAATCAACTCCTCCCACGTCAGAGATAGTAACTTGGAGGTGCGGCACGGCGAGGCAGGACAGGGGAGGCTCAGCACTGATTCAGCACGTCAATCATCTGCCGCAGACGACCGAAGTGGATGCGGTTAAACCACAGGAGCACACGCGGCAGGTGCGGGGCCTCATCGAAGTCGTCGCCCGGCGGCTCTGCCGCCACAATCTCGCCCTGGCTTAGGATATCGCTAAAGTCACGATTCAGGCGGACGAGCATGTCGGTGGAAGGTAGCCGCTGCAGGCGGATGAGCAATTGGCCGTTGACGTAACGGGACGAATGGTAATTGCGGTAGAAGGTGGTAATTTCCTCCACCGCCTCATCGAGGTCGCATGTGACTTTGAACAGATGCAGATCACTGGGAGAAATAAAGCCCGGTTGCAGCATGTGATGCCGGATAAAGTCATACCAGTCGTGCCAATACGTGCTGTCCGGGGCGTCTACGAAGACTACTGGCATGAGCGAGCTTTTACCAGTCTGCAGCAGAGTTAAAGCTTCGAAGGCCTCGTCATGCGTGCCAAAGCCGCCGGGGAAGAGCGCAAAGGCGTGGGTTTCCTTTACAAAAATCAGCTTCCGGGTAAAAAAGTATTTGAAATAGACCAGCTTTGGATCATTGGCGATGACGACATTGGCCGCCTGTTCAAAGGGCAGGAGGATATTCAGTCCAAAGCTCTTCTCACGCCCAGCACCCTCTTGCGCTGCGTGCATGAAGCCGTCACCACCACCGGTAATGACCATGAAACCTGCCTGCACCATACGCTGGGCAAACGCTTTGGCGAGCCCATAGGCAGGATGTGAGGCATGCGCCCGCGCTGAGCCAAACACCGTCACCTTGCGGACATCCCGGTAACGCGCAAACACGCTTAGAGCATAGCGCAATTCCCGCACCGCCCGGTGCATCACTTTTAAATCCCCACGCTCCAGGTCGCGTGAACGCAGGACGGTGGCCACAAACGCAGTGATTAAATCGGCTACGGGTGCTCCGCCAGCAGCAGAGAGCTGCTGCTGCACGTCCAGAGGAAGCTGTGCGAACGTTGATTCCTGTTCTGTCGGCATAGAGTTCCTACGAGATATCCCAAGATGCCTAGTGATTGGCCTGCCTTTCGGCTTATAAGTATGCTATACAATTATACCCGCTGCTAGTGCGTTGGCGTGAGAGACCTTGGAGGAGAGACAACCTTATGGAGTATCGTATCTTAGGCAAGACCGGCCTGCGCGTCTCAGCGCTGGGCTTTGGCTGTGGCAACGTCGGTGGTCTGATCATTCGTGAGGAACCGCGTACCCGCGTGCGTGCGGTGGCGCGGGCGATTGAGGCTGGCATTAATTACTTCGACACTGCTTCCATGTATGGTAATGGCCAGTCGGAGCAGAACCTCGGGCAGGTACTGAACGAACTCAAGCCCGACGTGTACGTCGGGACAAAGGTGCGTATTCGCCCTGACGAGATGGGGGACCTGCGTGGCGCCATGCACCGCTCGGTCGAGACGAGTTTGACCCGCATGGCGCGGGAACAGGTCGACTTGATTCAGCTCCACAACCACATCGTACAGCGCCGGACGCCGGGCGGTGAGAGAGAATCGGCGCTCACTTCCCAAGAGGTGCTGGAAGATGTCATCACCGCCTTTCGACAGCTCCAGGCTGACGGCAAAGTACGCTTTTACGGTATCACGGGTCTGGGCGACACGGCGGCGCTCTTCGAGGTCATCAACTCGACCCTGCTGCACACGGCACAGGTGTGCTATAACCTGCTCAATCCCAGCGCTGGCTATCCTGTGCCCAAGGGCTTTCCGAGCCAGGATTTTCGCTTGCTGATCGACCGAGCCACGGCCCAGGGCATGGGCTCTATTGGCATTCGTGTGTTGGCCGCCGGGGCGCTCTCCGGTCAGGAGGCACGTCATCCCATCGCAGTCCCCAGCGTGGAGCCAATTGGCTCAGGACCAGACTATCGTACTGATGTCGAGCGCGCCAGATCTCTGGCATTTCTGGTCGAGGAAGGGTATGCCAGTAATCTGGTCGAGGCAGCCATGCGCTTCGCCTGGAATAAAACCAATCTCTCGACGGCCCTGGTAGGTGTCTCGAGCATGGAACATCTCGAGCAGGCCATTGCCGCGCAGGCTCGGGGTGGGCTGCCAACGGCGGCATTGGAACGCCTGACCCAGGCGTGGACACAGTTTGCCACGGCGTAAAGGGCTGGTCACCCAGCGTGCAGGTCCAGCAGTATCCACAGGCCAATCAGGAGAAATCCCATCCCGGCAATGCCCTTGAGGAGGCGGGGAGACACGAGGAGAGAGAGCTGCCCGCCGACAAGGACGGCGAGCAGGCTCGAAAGGGTAAGTGCCCCGGCAGAGGCGACAAAGACCCCGAGACGGCTCAGGCGCGCGTCTGCCGCGAAGAGCAACGTCGCTATCTGGGTTTTGTCGCCGAGTTCCGCCAGAAAGACGGTCACAAAAATGGACCAGAGTCCCATCATGGTTTGCCTCTCCCGCTAAAAACTGGCCCGGACGCCAGCGCGCGGGCTCACGCCGGGAGCTGGGAAGCCGATGAATTCTTCGTAAGCGGCATCAAACAGGTTGTCGACAGCGACGAAGACCTGCCAGTGCCTGGTGAGCGTCCAGTTCACCGCAAGCTCAACACGAGCGTAGGCGTCGAGCGTCCTGGCCCCGGTAGGAATCGACGAATCCGGCACTGTGCCAACCACGATGGTATGGAAGTGCACATCCAGGTCTGGCCGTGGCGACCACTGTACCGCAAAGCCGCCGCGCCATTTCGGGCGATTGCGGAGCTTCTCTGTGGTCCCCTTGATGTCCGTCTGAAGATAGGTCAGGTGTGCTGTGGTACTGAGATATGGCCAGGGCTGCAGACGTAGCGACATCTCAACCCCCTGCGCGGTGGTCCGCGAGCGGTTGACTAAGCGCGGAGGGGGGCCAGGGTCAAAATCGATCAGATTCCTAAAGGCACTGTAAAAATATGTCGCACCTATAGTAAAGCGTTGGCCCCAGAGGGCTTGACTCACACCGGCGTCAACACTGCGGCTGGTCTCGGGGAGGAGGTTTGGGTTCCCCACCAGAGGATGGCCCAGGGCAAAAAAACTCGGTAACTTAAATCCTTCCCCTGCATTCACACGGAAGGTCGTGTGGGTAGCTTCCAGCGTATACGAGACCCCGACGCGCGGGCTGGCCTTCGTGTCAAACTTCTGCGGCAAATCCACCCGCACCCCACCTTGCACCAATAGCCCTGGCAGGAGGGAGAGCTGCGCCTCAAAAAATGGACCCCACGTGGTGCGTGAGAGCCGAAAACTCGTTGGAGCGGCAAATCTTCCCACGAGCAAACTGCCGTCGCTGGTGCCATCCTCAAACTGCACTTGCGTCCCCACGGCAAGCTGTACCCCCCGCGCTATCGTGAAAAGATGACGTACGGTGATATCTTCACGAGTAAAACTGTCATCTGTCACACTGAGAGGAATGCCAACAGGATCCCGTACTCCGGGTGCCACGCCAGGAGAGTCGATATGGTCATTGTGATTGAACAGCCCGACCTGGAGGCTGTAGTCCCACCAGGGAGTTGGGGTGTGCTTCAGGGTGATACCGGTCGTCAAGTCTTGGGCGTCACGCTTCTCCGTCGTCCGGCGCACCGCGAACTCAGGGCCGCCACTGTCATCCGGGAAGGCTTTACTCCGACTGTCAGCATATCGCAGGACCCCGCGCAACTCTATGGCATCCGTGAGATGGACACCGAGATTGGCCTGCAGGGTTGCGCCCAGAAAACGGCTGCCTTCGACGGGTCTCCCGTTATCCAGGTATGAACCACTAACGGCATAGTCCATCACGCCCAGGGTGCCGTTGGCCTGGAGCAACGTGCGGTACGCATCGAAACGCCCTGCCGAGACCTCCACACTGCCGTTCGGCACCCCTGTGCCACGCCGGGTAATAATATTAATGACGCCACCAAGTGCGTCTGATCCGTAGACTGCAGACAGCGGACCGCGCACAATTTCTATACGCTCGATGTTATCCGTACTCAGCGTCGAGAAATCAAAAGAGCCCCCACGGCTATTGGTGGGATCATTGACTTTGACCCCATCAATCAGCACCACCGTAAAATTGGGATCACTCCCGCGCACATACACGGAGCTGATGCCGCCACGGGCTCCAGCCTGATCAATGTGGACACCTGAGACCTGGCGCAAGAGTTCCGTGACACTGGTGGCTTGCTGGGCGGCAATCTGCTCACGAGAAATGACCGTCACTGGTGCTGTGGTCCGGCCAAGCGGTGTTGGGGCCACGGTCGCCGTGACGACCACGGGTTCCAGTTCCAGTGCCTTCTCTGTGGGTGCCCGGCCTTGACCGAGGGTGTCAGCGGCCCATCCCCACCCCAGGATAAACGCCAGCCCCAGTGGCCCAGACCAAGACCAGACGCGCCACCCTCTCGCATCCTGAGTCAGCCTCTCCTTCGAGACGCTTTGCCTTGAGCGTGTCCATTGCATATTACCCCCTATACGCTGTGGCTACTGACCATAGGCTAAAAAGACGTTGCGACACCAGGAAAAACTCCGTATGCTCGGCATACTATACCTGAGCTATAAGTGCTCGACATAGGAAGTAATCCATGCGAAGAACATTCTGTTGGTGCATACTCCTCCTTGGAGGTGCATACGGGCTACTGAGTTGCCTCGCCCCCCCCGAGCAGCCAAACGGTGCGCAGTCGTACGCGCGCATCGTGTTGCCAGAGGCGATACGCCTCGTAGCGCTCGATAATCAGACCTTTGATCCGCGTCTGCGGATCAGCGAAATACAGGTCACCCCTGGCTCTCATATCCTGCACTTCGCCTACGCGGGAAATAGTCCCCAGCATGCTGGTCAGCAGAATGAGCCCTTTCGCTTTGAGGTCCAGGCAGGGCACCAGTATGTCTTTGATGCCAGGACGTGAGGGATCATCTGGCGACCGGTGGTCGCAGCCCATACCCTGATTCCTCAATACTGTACAGCACATGCGTGTACAGAGGCGGAGACACAGGCCCCAAAGTTTGAGCCATCAAGCTGTAACTAACACCTCTCTCGCATCACAGCCCTCTCGCAGAGGAGGAGAGCCAAGGAGGAAGCCATGAGTGAGCGCGCGGATTTCCGCCAGTTTTACCGGGATGCACATGCGGTGTCCAACCTGAGCGAGCGCGAGAAGATATTTATTGGGCTGGCAGTTGCCTTCGTACGTAACTGTCAGCCGTGAGTGGAGCGGCGCCTTGCGGACGCGAGGAAAGCCAGTATCTCTGAGGAAGATTTGGACACTGCCGTGGACGTCATTGCGGCAGTCGATGCGGGCATTATACAGTCGCTGCACATTCGCGCCACAGCCCAGCTCAAGCGTGAGGCGCTGCAGAGTCAAGGATAAAGAAGGGAAAGCGCCATGGACTATATCATTCAGCATGGCACCGTGATCGACGGCACAGGTGCGGCGCGCTTTGCGGCTGATGTGCTGATCCGTGATGGCAAGATTGCTGAGATTGCGCCACATTTGCCGGCCGTAGGGGTGGTCATTGATGCCAGCGGCATGATCGTGTGCCCAGGCTTTATTGACATGCATACGCACTCGCAACTGGTCGTTTTTACTGAGCCCGATCTCCCCATGAAAGCGGCCCAGGGCATCACCACGGAGCTGTTTGGCCAGGATGGCATGGCGACTTTTCCGATGGTGCCGCAGGCGTCTGCCATGTGGCGTACACACCTCTCCGGTCTCGACTGCAACCCACCCATTGACTGGGACTGGCAGGATGCAGAGCAGTACCTCCATCGCCTGCCGCATCCCAGCGTGAACATTGCCACCCTGGTGGGCCATGGCAACCTGCGGCTCTGTGTCATGGGTATGGATGACCGTCCGGCTACGGATGACGAGCTCCACCGTATGGGCCTCCTCCTGGAGCAATCCCTCGCCGAGGGCGCCTTCGGCATGTCCACCGGCCTGATCTATGCGCCCTGCGTGTATGCCGATAGGCGCGAACTGATCTATCTCAACCGTATTGTGGCGAAGCATGGGGGTATTTTCGTCACCCACATGCGGAACGAAGCGGACTACATCTGGTCGGCACTGGATGAGGTCTTCGAGATTTCTCGTGCTTCTGACGCCCCTCTGCATATCTCTCACTTAAAAATTTCTGGGCGCAACAACTGGGGGCAAGCACAACGCCTGATCCAGCGTATTGACGAGGGCAGAGATGCTGGGCTGAAGATCACGGCGGATCAGTACCCGTACGAGGCTGGGAGCACCATGCTGGCGGCCCTTCTACCGACCTGGGCCCACGCTGGCGGGGTGGACCAACTGCGCAGTCGGCTACGCGATCCCGCGCTCCTGGCGCGCATGAAAACGGATATGGAGCACGGCATCCCTGGGGCACGTAACATGGTACTGGAGGCGGGCTACGGGAACATTATGGTATCATATACGGCTTCTGACCGCCACCGTGGGGTCGAGGGCCTGCGGTTAGCAGAGATCGCTCGCGAATGGCACACCGACCCTTTTGATGTCGTGGTGCGCCTCTTGCTCGATGAGGACTTTGCCGTGGGGATGATCACCTTCATGATTGGTGAAGACGACATCCAGAACATCCTGCAGGCCCCCTGGCGTGCCATGGGCACTGACGGTCTGCTCGGCGGTCGGCCCCATCCGCGTGCCTACGGCAGCTGTCCACGTATTCTGGGACACTACGCCCGCGATTTGGGGTTGCTCACGCTCGAAGAGGCGATCCGCAAGATGACCAGTCTTCCCGCAGATATCTTGCATCTGAGTGACCGTGGGGTATTGCAGCCCGGCAAAGCTGCCGATGTCGTCGTGTTCAACCCCCAGACCATTCGCGAGCGCTCGAGCTATGAAGACCCGCGCCAGTATCCCGAAGGCCTTTCCTACGTCTTCGTCAATGGCCGTCCCGTCAGTGCTGGTGGCCACTCTACGGGTGAGCGCCCGGGTCATCTGTTACAGCATCACGGCTGACCCTAGGAGTAGAGGCGACTCCCATACGCTTCCGCTTTTGCACCCAATTTTTTCAAGGTCCTATTAGGTCTTTGAATAGTCTCTGCTGTTGTCTTCATCCACGATGTCGTAGCGATTGAAGATGCTGTCGGTCTTATGACTACTGAGCCACTTGGCAGTCTGACGGGGCACACCGACACGCGTCATATTCTGTGCTGCTGTCCTTCACAACGCCGTAACATTTGGCTCTCTCAAGGCACTATCTCTATAGAAGAAGCAAAGACCGTGATCTCCAGCGTGACCGGCGTGATACACGCTGGTCGACACGCGCTGCGCATAGGTTGTGGGAATCACGCCTATACCCCCTTATCGCCGTCAGAGGATAATAGCGGGTAAGAACGGTTTGGCGTAGTTTACCAAAAGGAAGACAAAAACAATGAAACGTGCACGCATACCCCTCTGGACGTCTGGCATGGTGACCTTGTTAAGTCTCACAACCCTTGCCCTGCCGCTCCCGGCATATGCGAGGGTGCATGTGTCTGTAGGCATTGGGATTCCTGCGCCGGTCGTGGTCGCTCCTGCACCGGTTGTCGTCGCTCCCCCGCCGCCCGTGATCGTGGCGCGACCGCCGCTCGTGGTAGGGGGATACTACGGCTATCCTCATCGACACTGGCGGCATGGGTACTGGCGGCATGGGCACTGGGGACCCTATCATCATCACTACCGCTGGCGCTGATGATGCCCTGGGGCATCCAATTTTGGCAAAGAGCCCTTACGTCAGGGCAAGGCTTTATGGCTTGCCCCGACGTAAAGATACTGTACCGTACATGCTGTGTTCCTCCTAAAGATACCGGCCCCATCCCCGGCAGCGTGATGCTGATCTGCATCGCTTCAGGATTATCCCCGCCTGTCGGCTGTTCCACTGACTATGGGACGGAGGTCGTCGAGCACAGGGGTGCATGCCCATATCCGTCTTGCTTGGCGGGATGCGCACCTACTCTCGATCTCTGCTGGGCCGACAATGCCGCCGAGTGTGGCACCATAGACGAGGTACCCGAGCAGCGCACGTACCGCCGCAGGGAAGCCACCAAGCGCTGCACTGAAGACCCCCACGCCCAGCATTGGGGCAATGATGACCTCGGTGACGCCCCAGAGGAGCCCCGCCCAGAGCATCCCCTTGAGGACAGGCAATTCCGGAAAGCCTTGGGATGGTAGGCACACATACGCCAGCGGGAAGAGCACACCCCCACTGAAGACGTGCGCCAGCAGGCCCACAGCACAAGGGTGCCCTAGCATCGCCGCTGGGTCCACGGACCGTCCCAGCATTAGAGGCATCACCGCATACATCATCATTGTCTGCAACAGTGTGCCCAGTAGGCCGCCCTCCATCGCTCGTATCACAGTGTGTTGACGCATCTTCCTCTCCTTCCTGTGGGTCCAGAGTCTGAGCGAGGTCCGCCGCCTCGCTCAGACTCTCGTTGCCGCTTGCCTGATCAACTTCCACTCGTCCATGAGATCGGTTGCGGGGTTGTCGATCTTAAGTTTTCTGGAGAGGAAGGTACCTAGTGATGATACCCGCAGGGTATGAGAATGGTTACATTGTGGATGTAAGCTTAGTCACGTGTAGGCAAATGACGGCTGCTTGTGCATTCGTGCCTTGGTTAAGCACTTGGGGCGCTTGGCCTATCGATATGGCCGAATAGCGCGTAAAAATTCCGCCGAGGGTGCACCAACCGGCTCGTAGATCATAACATGCAGGCGCACAAACTCCTTGTTTTTAGGGGACTGGTCCTCTATACGTATCAGAAATTTCACCTGATTCACCTCTTCGGTACCCGCTTGACAGACGGATTGCACCATCGTGCCGCTGATCTGTGTGCAAAAACGGGCAAAATTTTGCATCATGTCGGCCGTCGTGACGTTATGAGGGAAGAAATCTGCGGCAAAGATACGGTACGTACCTCTCTCTTGGATGGTCGTCCCCAGGGAGACGCGCAGCTTCTCCAGCCCCTGCGACATCTCTTGCAGCACTTTTTGCGCAAAGGCAATAGCCGAGCGCTCCTGTGTCTCGGGTTGCACGACAGGGTGAGCACATCCCCAGATACTCACGAGACACCACGCCGCCACAATCCGCCGTACCATCGACACCTGCTTTGCCCTCACTTGACCAGAAGCGCAGAGGCTTGACGCTGTTGGGCGTCTCGACAACTATCATCTACAACCTCGCTCGCGCAGGTGAGATTCCTGCTGTAACGGCGTGAGGTGACCCCTGTGGAGACGACTATTGGCCAGTGAAGTTAGGGAGGCGGCGTTCGAGAAAGGAGTCGCGAGCTTCCTGGACGTCGTGTGGGGCCCGCCGTGCCAACAGGAGGCCAAAGGACTCATGGCGCAGCTGCTCTTCGAGCGTTGATTCCATGCTCTGTTGCAGGGTGCGCCGTGCCGTCTGCATGGCAACTGGGGGCCAGGAGGCAATGGACTGGGCCAGCACCATGGCTTCCTCCAGGAGTTGGTCGGCTGGGACCAGCCGATCCAGGAGACCAATACGATACGCCTCCTCGGCTTCAACAAAGCGACTGGTGTAAATCAGGTCGCACGCACGACTGTAGCCTACAATACGCGGCAGAAAAAATGACATACCCGAATCCGGACTAAGGCTGCGCTCGATAAACACCGTTTTGAAGCGTGTCAACTCTGAGCCAACGCGCATATCGCAGGACAGCGCCAGGGACATCCCGGCTCCTGCCGCCACGCCATTGACCGCGGCAATGATCGGTTTATCTAACGTGCGATACACGGCCATGGCCTGGCGCCCGACCCAGCCGTAGACATCTAAGCGCTCTTGTCGGCTGGGCGATGACGCACTGTCAGTACGCGGTGTGCGCAAATCGACGCCAGAGCAGAAGCCGCGTCCAGCGCCGGTGAGGACCACGGCCCAGACATTGTCGTCATCGCGCAGCCCCTGACAGGCGCGGGTCAGGGCTTCACGCAGTTCAACGCTCAAGGCATTCAACCTATCCGGTCTGTTCAGGGTCAGGATGGCGATGCGTTCGCGTCGCTCAATACGTAAGACGTCGTCAGCCATGTGCTCTCCTTCCAGAATGCTGTGCAGCTCACTGCCCCAGAGGTAACGCTAAAGCTTGCAGCACCTCGCCTGTCGGGTGCTGTTGTACGAAGACCACGAGACCCAAATCGGACGTTTTCCAGTCGCGCTGCAGAGACAGCGTCTGCTGGAGGCGTGCTGTCCCCTGTGCGTCGATTGCCAATGGACCGAGCCACTGGCGCACGACATAATCGTGCCGCAGAGTATGACCAGCGTTTTCACCTGCGGTGACCACACTGGTGAGGCGATTTTCGTACAGTGCCAGATACATCTGGGTGTGCGGACGTGCAGCCACCTCAGGGACGACCGCTTGTGCGACGACTTCGAGCGCGTTGGAAGCCTGGATGGTGACCTCTAGGCTCAGGTCAGCGCGGGCTTGCGTGTGGTTGATACGTTGTACCTCGGCAGCGAGCGCACCCCAGGTGGAGAGCGCGCGTCCGTGCAGGACCAACTGGGGCGTGTAAATGGTGCGGGTGCGGTGGCGTGCGGCAATCTCACGCTGACGTTGGGTGAAAATCGCCTGTGCGAAGCGGTCCGGCCAACCAAGGGCATCCCAGTAATCAACGTGCAACCCCAGAGACACCACATGGTCCAGCGTCAACCCTTGCGCGTCCAGAGAGCTCACCAAGACATCCGCCGGTGGACAACTGTTGCAGCCCTCAGAGGTGTATAGTTCGAGTAAGGCGACAGTCTGCGGCCCGCTGCGTGCCGAGAGCGGCTGTGCCACACCAGGGCTAGCGAGCGTTCCTAGGAGGAGGGCGCTCAGCCCCCACAGGAACACCGAACGTCTGAGAACCGATGCCGGCATCTGCCCGCCGGGCACTTTTGATGTGGGACCCGGGAGATAGTGTGCCACAGTGACCATGCAAAAACTCCCAGCCCACGCTATTCGGTGGCTTTCTCGAGGATGGCGCGCAACAGGACGTCACAGCCAGCGGCGACGTCCTCTGGGGTGGCATCCTCAATTTCGTTATGGCTAATGCCGTCCTTACAGGGGATAAAAATCATCGCTGAAGGGCAGACTTGCGCCAGGTATTTGGCGTCGTGACCCGCTCCGCTTATCATGTCCATGTGTGGCAGGTGTAAATGCTCCGCAGCGCGCCGCACTGCGGCGATACAGTCGGGATGGAAAGACGTCGGCGGCGCATACCAAATTTCCTGGAGAGTACCGGTGAGCCCCAGCTCCCCCAGGCGGTCCAGCGCCGCACGCACGGCCTCGGCCATGGCTTTGAGTGGGCCATCCTCGGGGTGACGCAAATCAATGCTAAAATCCACGCGGCCTGGGATGACGTTGCGGGAGTTCGGATGTACTATCAGTTGCCCTACGGTCCCCACGCCGTATGGTGCCTGCGCCAGGGCTGCCTCCTGGACCGCCTGCACCAGGCGCGTGGCTCCGAGTAACGCATCCCGGCGCCTGGGCATCGGCGTTGTCCCAGCATGCGACTCCATGCCTTGCACAGTACAGTCGAACCAGCGCTGCCCTTGTAACCCCTGGACGACTCCGATCACGCGCTTCTCTGCCTCCAGGATGGGCCCCTGCTCGATATGGGCCTCAAAGTAGGCGTGCACAGGTTGCCCACCGCAGACACGCATGCCGGCATAGCCCAGGCGATCAAGTTCCTGGCCAATCGTGACGCCATTGAGATCCGTGCGTGACAGACCATACTCCAGAGCAAATTCCCCGGCAAACACGCCCGAGGCGACCATGGCGGGGGCAAATCGAGAGCCTTCTTCGTTCGTCCAGACCACCACTTCCACGGGATGGCGGGTGGCGTAGTGGTGATCGTTCAGCGTCTGAATCACTTCGAGTCCGGCCAACACCCCGTAGACCCCATCAAACTTCCCACCCGTGGGCTGCGTGTCGAGGTGGCTGCCCGTCAGCACCGGCGGTAGCGAGTTATCGGTACCAGGGCGGCGGGCAAAAATGTTGCCCATCTGGTCGGTCTCGACCTCACACCCTGCCTCACGGGCCCAGCGTATGAACACATCTCGGCCCTGGCGATCCACGTCCGTCAGGGCCACACGACACAC
>WNEY01001786.1_pt1 | contig 15418 bp, 12 predicted proteins | sample 5400531 | NCBI WGS metagenome assembly WNEY01 (sample SAMN13153338, study PRJNA577476) | soil metagenome | isolation source: 200 cm saprolite under Douglas fir tree site 1 | place: USA:California | collected 2015-04-18
GGCGGCGTCGCGCTGTTGTGGTGCCAGAATGTGCTCGACAAGGCGAAGGCGACCGAGGAAGACGAGAAGATCGGCGTCGACATCGTGCGCCGGGCGCTCGAGGAGCCGGTGCGGTGGATTGTGCAGAACGCCGGTCAGGAGGGCTCGATCGTTGTGTCGCAGGTGCTCGAAGCCAAGAACAAGAACTTCGGCTACAACGCCCAGACGGACACGTTCGAGGACTTGGTCGCCGCCGGCGTCATCGACCCGACCAAGGTCACCCGGACCGCGCTCCAGAACGCGGCCTCGATCGCTGCGCTGCTTCTGACGACCGAGTGCGTCGTCGTGGAGAAGAAGGAGAAGGACAAGGCGCCGCCGATGCCGGGCGGCGGCGGCATGGGCGGGATGTACTAAGAACTAGACGCACAGACGCCCAGACGCACGGTGGTGAACAGGCTGGAGGGAGCAGGGTTTCTCTGCTCCCTCTTGCTATTTGGGGTAAGATATGTCTATGCCGTTGCGCTTCGTCCTTGCCATTACCTGTTCCCTCGCTGTGGCGTCCGGCCTTGCCGCGCAGACCACCGAGGCGGTCCACCGCCCGCGCTTGGAAGGAAAATGGCAGGCCAAAGCCGAGGACGAGATCAGGCACATCATGGTGCGGAGCGACAGTTCGGCCCAGTTCGGCGACCAGGTGGCCCGCTGGCGGGTGGTGGGGGACAGCCTGTGGCTGACGCTGGGAGACGGCGTGTGGCAGGTCTACGGTATGAAACTGGAGGGCGACAAGCTCACGCTGTCGGGCGGCGACCTCGAGAAGCCGGTGACGCTGCGTCGCGTGGGGCCGGCCACGGCCCGGGCCGACTCGGTCGCGATCCCGCCCCCGCCACCACCGACCGAGCGCGCCTGGGACTGAGGCCAGCGCCTTTCAGTGCAGCTCCCGGATGTTGGCGATGCGCCAACCGCTCGGGGTCTTGGTGAAGTTGATCGCCTGGCGCAGACGGGTCTCGCCCTGGGCGCCGCCGCCCGCCGGGACGTAGGTGTAGACGGTGCGCACCGTCGCGTGCGCTTGGTTGCCCTGCGCGGCGAACCGCTCGATCGTGTAGTGCGCCGTCAGCTGGGTGTAGCGCCGGAAGAAGCTCTGCCACGCCGCGACGTCCTTGTCCGCCATCACCGGCATCAACGTCTGCAAGTTGCCCACCCGCTCGCTCGAGACGGCCCGCTCCAGGTCCTGCAGCAGCACGTCGATGCCGGGGCGTGGCTCGGCCGGTTGCGGCGAGGGCGGCGCCACCCCGGCCGCGACGCCCACCTGCTCGGCGTCGAGCGCCGCGAGGCGCGCCACGACGTAGTCCATCGCGGCGTACCCGGACTCCGCGCGCGCCAGTGACGTGGCCGCGCGCCCCGCCTGGGGACGCGTCGCCAGGGCGTTCACCACGGGGGTGGCGCGCGCGATCGCCTGCTCGGCGTCGCGCCGCAGCGCCGCCGCCTCGGCTTCCGCCTTCCGATACATGGGCACCGCGCCGGCGTAACCGCTCGCGGCCCGCGCCGGGTCGCCGGAGCGCAGCGCCCGCTCGGACGTCAGGAGCATCGTCTCGGCCAGGATGAGGGTGGGGACGTTGTTCTTCATCGCGCCGGCACCGCGCGCCCGCTGGCGCGCCGCGAGCGTCGAGTCGCGCTGCGCCGCGAGCGCCGGGTTGAGGCCGGACGGGAGCGGGTAGGTGACGAGCCAGTCGAGGGTCGCGCCGGAGACATCGCCTGACGACGGCGCCGCGGAGGGCGAAAAGGGGCGCGACACGTACAGCAGCACCAGCGCCGTGACCATCAGGGCCGTCAGCACCGCTGCCCGCCATTTAATCGGGGCGTGCGTGATGAGTCGCAGCGCGACGGCGGGGAACGGGGTCCAGCGGGGGCCAAGCCGCGCCGTGGTTTCCGACGCGCCCGACAGGGCGGCGCGGATGCTGAACAGGGCGGATTGCATCTGCCGGGCGGTCTCGTAGCGCTCCTCGGGGACCTTGTTCATCGCCTTCGACGCGACGCGCTCGAGCGCCGCGGGGATCGACGGCGCCATGGTGCGCAACGGCTTCGGGTCCGTCGTGAGCACCTGGTACAGCACGCCGTGGACGGTCTCGCCCTCGAACGGCTTCTGGTAGGAGAGCAGCTCGTACAGCAGGCAACCGACGGCGAACAGGTCGGTCGCCGGCGTGATCGCGCCGTTCGTGATCTGCTCCGGCGCCATGTACGTCGGCGTGCCCACGATCGCGCCCGACCCCGTCACCTCGGCCGACTGGAGACGCGCGATGCCGAAGTCCATGATCTTCACCGAGCCGTCCGAGGCGATGCGCACGTTGGAGGGCTTGATGTCGCGGTGGATCACGCCGCGCTCGTGGGCGTAGGACAGTCCCTGCAACACTTCGATCACGATGTCGAGCTTGCGCTCGAGCGCCAGCGGCTCGCGCAGCGCGATGAGCGAGCTCAGGTCGCGCCCGGCCACCAGCTCCATCGCGATGAAGAGCTGGCGGTCCGCTTCTCCGAGCTCGTACAGCGTGACGATGTTGGGGTGCTGCAAGGCCCCGGCGGCGCGCGCTTCACGCAGGAAACGGTCGCGCGCGTCCGTCGACCGGCCGACCGCGCTGGGGAGCAGCTTCAGCGCGACGTAGCGGCGGACGACCGAATCGTAGGCCTTCCACACGGCGCCCATCGCGCCTTCCCCGATGAGCTCGTGCAGCTCGAATTTCCCGACTCGCCGGAATTGGGTCTCTGTCATCCGCACGCCGTTCTCCTCGAACCAGCAAAAGTGCACGCCCCGCTGCGGCCCGGTAAGGGGCGCGCGCCGGGCTCAGCGCGTGGCCCAGTCATAGATGCGGCCGAGCGCCGCGCGCAGCGCGTGGTCCACCGCCACGTCGCGCCGCGGTAGCACCCGCTCCGCCACCTTGAGAAACCCGTCCCGGCTCACCCGTGCCGCGCCGTCCGCGCTCCCTCCCCAAGCAAACGGGGGCACGTACTTGGGCGGCCGCACTGCGTCGAACACGTTCGCGCCCGCGCCGATCACCGTCCCCGTGCCGAGCAGGGTGCCGATCGCCGTCTTGGCGTGGTCGCCGATCAGGGTGCCCAGGAACTGCATCCCGGTGTCAACCGCCGTTCCGGCGACGTCGAGTCGCACGGTGCCGTACGTGTTCTTCAGGTTCGACGTGATCGTCCCCGCGCCGAGATTCACCCAGCGGCCGATCACCGAGTGGCCCACGAACCCGTCGTGCGCCTTGTTCGCATACCCGAGAAACACGCAATTGGACACCTCGCCGCGGACGTTCGAGCGCGGGCCGATCGCCGAGGCGCGGATCGCGCCGCCCAACAGATGCGCGTTCGCGCCCACCCAGAGCGGACCCTCGAGCCGGGCGCCGGACCGGACCTCGACGCCGCTCTCCAGCACCACCGGCCCGTGGCGCACGTCGAACACGACGCCGGGCTCGACGGCGGCATCGTGCAGCGCGATCCACGCGGGATCGCCCAGGACGGTGCTGCCCGCGGGAATCGCGTCGCTCTCGCCCAGCAGCCCGACCAGATCTTCACGCAGCAGCGGCTCGAGCGCCCGGATCACGTCGTGCACGCCGTGCAGCACGACTCCGGCCACCTCGTGCGCCGTGGCGTGCGGTTGCGGTCCGTCCCAGGTGGCGCCCGGCCCGACCCCCCATCCCACCGTCATCCCGCCACACGTCAGCCGGAACGGCCCCCCCCCCTCGGCGAGCGCCGGCGCGAGCCCGCGAGGTGCAAAGGTGGAAGAGCCAATGAGCGCCGGTCCGGTAACCGGGTGGCGGGGCGACACGGTGGGGACGCCCGCCTCCGCGAACCCCGCCAGGTGGGGGAGCGCGAAGATCTCCGCGACCTCCGTGCCCACGAACGCCTCCCACCGCTCGCGCACGAGGTGCGCTCCGACCCGCAGCTCGGACAGCGGGCGCACGCCCGCGAACGGCGCCCAGCCGGGCGCGGGATCGGGGTCGAGCAGATAGAGCGCGGGCGTCACGGTCGTTGCACGAGCGCGCGCAGGTGCTCGGCGCGTCCCGTGGGCATCACCAGGGTGTGGCCGTTGGCGCGCACCACGACCATGTCCTCGAGCCCGATCACCGCGAGGTGCTCGCTCTCCGACCAGATCACCGAGCGGCGCACGTCATCGGCGAGCGTGACGTTGCCGACCACGATGTTGCCACGCGCGTCGGGGCTGCGGATGCGGAGCAGTGCGTCCCACGAGCCGATGTCGTCCCAACGGAACGTCCCCGCCACGACCGCGAGCCGCTTGGAGCGCTCGAGCACCGCGACGTCTACCGCCACCGGGCGCGCCGCGGCGAAGAAGCCGGCGACGTCGCCGGCGGCGAGCGCCGGCCACCCGGCCTTGAGCTCGCGCGCATACGCGCCCGCCTCGCCCAGGAAGCGCGCCACCCCCCAGGCGAAGAGGCCCGTGTTCCAGAGCGCGCCGCGCCGCCGCAGCAGCGCGGCGCGCGCGGCGGACGGCTTCTCGACGAAGCGTCGCACCGCCCGCCCGCCGCCCAGCGGCTTCCCGGGCACGATATAGCCGTACCCCGTTTCGTTGCGCGTCGGGGTCACCCCGACCGTGACGAGGACGTCGTACTCCTGGGCGACGCCGAGCGCGTGGCGCGCCGCGGCGCGGAAGGCCCGGTCGTCGCCTACGGCCCAGTCGGCGTGGAGCGACACCATCTGGGCGCCGGGGTCGCGTTGCGAGATCCAGTGCGCCGCCCAGGCCAGCGCCGGCGCCGTGGACGCGGCCCGCGGCTCGGCGAAGATCTGGGGGCGCGGCACCTGCGGCACGATGCGCGCCACCTGGTCCACCAGGAACGGGCCCGTCACGACCAGGACGTGCTCGGCCGGCACCAGACCGTCGAGCCGCTCCACCGCCTGCGTCAGCAGCGGGCGGTCGCCCGCAAGCGGCAGCAGCTGCTTCGGCCGCTCGGGGGTGGACAGCGGCCAAAACCGGGTCCCCGAGCCGCCTGCGAGGATGACGGCCCAGACGCTCACGCGTGCTCTCCCGGCGGTGCGTCGCCCAGCATGCCGGCGATGCGGGCGGTGAGCTTCGACGGGCTGAACGGCTTCGTCAGGAGCGACGCGCCCAGCTCCTCGGCCTCGTTGAGGACGCGGTCCTCACCCTCCGCCGTGAGCACCATGACCGGCAGCGTCCGAGTCGCGGCGCCGCCGCGCAGCTCCCGCAGCAGGTCGAGGCCGGAGCCGTCGGGCAGGTGCAGGTCGAGCAGGAGGGCGTCGGGGCGCGCCGCGCGTTCGGCGAGCGCCGCCCGGGCCTCGGCGAGGTTCTTGGCCAGGCTCACGCGGTACCCGAGCTGCTCCAGGTGCGGGCGCAACAACAGCCCGATATGCGGCTCGTCGTCCACAACGAGGAGGTGCCGCCGGGTGGGGGGCGAGGGAGGGGGGGGGGCGGGCGACAACGCGGGCGGCTCCTGCTCAGAGCAGACCGGCGATCGCCGAGCGATGGCGACGCAGGTCGTAGAGCAGGGCGCCCACGTTGGTGGCTGGCCGCACCAGCACGACCAGCAGTGCATCGGCGTTGAGCACGGACACGACCGCGAGGCCGGAGCCGAACTCGAGCACGCCGGTGCCGAACTCTCCCCGCCCCCCGGCCTGGCCGAGCTGCGCCATCCCGTTGATCACCGCGGGGACGAGGGCGGCCACGTTCTCGGCATCCACGCCGTTGCCGGTGCGCGAGTCGATCGGCAACCCGTCCCGGCCGACCACGACCACGGCGTCGACTCCCGCGCGCCGGCTGAGCGCGTCGACTACGTCGCGGATCGTCGCCATACGGCGGCCAAGCTAGGAATGGGGACTAGCGAAGTCAAGCAGTGATCGTGGGTTGACCCACTTGGACGCGGCTCGGTATCTTCCCGGCACCGCATGTCCGCGCGCCGCTCGAGCATCGCGCTCACTCTCATCGCCACGGGGCTCGCCGCGCTCGCGCCGGCGTGCAGCACGCCCACGGGCCTGCCGGCCGCGACGGACAGCAACACGGTCGATACGGTCTCGCTGTTCGCGCTCTCCGACGCGCTCACCGACATCGCGCTGCAGAATCCGTCGGCCTATCTGGTGCAGGGCGAGCTGCGGGTGCGCACCGATCTGTCGACGGTTTTCGACTTCGCGTTCGACGTCGATACGGCCGGCCGCCCGGTGCTGCTGCCGACAGGCGCGATGCACCTGGGCACCGTGTCGGGCTTGCAGCGCTCGAGGACGCCGTTCGACTCGATCAAGATCGCGCCCACCGGCGGCTACGAGTTCGACTCGGCCCTCGTCGTCCGTCCGGACTCCGTGGTGCTGGTGCGGGCCCGACCCATCACGTGCGTCACCGGGATCACGGTGTCGCTCTATGCCAAGCTGCAGGTGCTGGCCGTCGACACGTCGGCCGCAGCGCGGGCAGGTGGGGGGCGGCGCATCGACCTCAAGATTCTGAGCAACCAGAACTGCGGCTATCGCGGCCTCGAGCCGGGACTGCCGAAGCAGTAACCGTGTGATCGACCTCAAGCTGCTGCGCGCCTCGCCCGGGCAGGTGCGGGCGGCGCTCGCCCGGCGTGGCGACGCCACGCTGACCAAGTTGCTCGATACGCTCGAAGCGCTCGACATGAAACGGCGCGCGCTCACGGGCCAGCTCGACCAGCTGCACGCGGAGCGCAACGAAGCGGCGAAGGCCGACGCGCGGCTCATGAAGGAGAAGGGCGAGCTGCCCGTCGCCGTGCGCGAGCAGCGCAAGAAGCTGGGGGAGCGGGTCGCCGGGCTCGAGGCGGAGCTGCGCCGCGTCGAAGCCGAGCTCGACCAGCAAGCCCTGTACGTGCCCAACCTGCCGCTCCCAGACCTGCCGGACGGGGATGCCTCGCACAACGCGGTGCTGCGCTCGTGGGGCACGCCGCGGCCGCGGGAGCCGGGGTTGAAGCCGCACTGGGAGCTGGGCGCGGCGCTCGGGATCTTCGACTTCGAGCGCGGCGCGAAGGTCGCCGGCTCAGGATTCCCGCTGTTCGTCGGGATGGGCTCGAAGCTGGTGCGCGCGCTCATCAATTTCATGCTCGACCTGCATACGCGCGAGCATGGGTACGTCGAGCTCGAGCCGCCGTTCGTCGTGAAGCGGGAGATGATGCAGGGGACGGGCCAGGTCCCGAAGTTCGAGGCGGACGCCTACCGCACCGAGCCGGACGACCTCTTCCTCGTGCCCACGGCGGAAGTCCCCGTGACGAATCTGCATCGGGACGAGATCGTGGACGGCGCCCGCCTGCCGCTCGCCTACACGGCCTACACGCCGTGCTTCCGGCGCGAAGCGGGCGCCGCCGGCAAGGACACGCGCGGCCTGCTCCGGGTGCACCAGTTCGACAAGGTGGAGCTGGTGCGGTTCGCCCGCCCCGCCGATTCGCCGGCCGAGCACGAGAAGATGACGGCGCACGCGGAGGCGGTGCTGCAGCGCCTCGAGCTGCCGTACCGCGTGGTGCTGCTCGCGGCCGGTGACGTGGGGTTCGCGAGCGCCAAGACCTACGACCTCGAGGCCTGGGCGCCGGCGGTGGGGCAGTGGCTCGAGGTCTCGAGCTCGAGCACGTTCACCGACTTCCAGGCGCGGCGCGCCAACATCCGCTACCGGCCGGGGCCGGGGGCGAAGCCGGAATTCGTGCACACCCTCAACGCCTCCGGCGTGGCGCTGCCGCGCACCCTGGCGGCACTGCTCGAGACGCACCAGCAGCCCGACGGCTCCGTGACGCTCCCGTCGGCGCTGGCGCCGTATCTCGGGACCGACCGCCTCGCCGCCGTCTCCGGTGGCGCGTAACGTCGCGCTGCGACGCGCGGCGCCCCCCGCCGTCGTCGGGCTGGCCCTGTTGCTCGGCGCGATGACGGTGGGCTACGCGTGGGTGGTGGCGCGGCACCTGCGCGACGACGCGCGTGAGACGAGCCGGCTCCTGGGCAGGGTGTTCGCGGGGCTCAACGACCCGCACCCCGACGCCGCGACGGAGGCGCTGCTCGATCTCGCCCGCCAGGTCCGCTCGCTCGGCATCCCCATCGTGGTCACCGACACCGCGGGGCGGATCACGGCGCTCGACAACGCGCCCCCCGGCGTCGCCGCCGATCCGGCGCGGCTGGGCGCGTGGATCGCCCGGCTCGACCGGGAGAACCTGCCCCTCGTGCAGCCGGGCGTCGGCACGATCCACTACGGCGCCCTGCCGGTGGCGCAGCGGTTCATCGGCCTCGCCGCGCTCCAGGGCGCGGTGTTCTTCTGTCTCGTCGTGCTCGCGGTGTGGGCGTACCGCTCGCAGGTCGCCGCGGCCCGCGATCGGCTCTGGGCCGCGATGGCGCGCGAGTCGGCGCACCAGCTCGGCACGCCGCTGATGAGCCTCACGGGATGGATTGCCTACCTGCGCGATAATCCGGATACCACCGCCGCCGAGGTCGCGAGCCATCTTCAAGCCGACGCGGAGCGGCTCGAGCGGGTGGCCAAGCGGTTCGAGCGGATCGGGCGTCCGGCGCGTCGCGAGCCGATCGGGCTCGGCGCCGTGGCCGAGCGGGTCGTGAGCTACTTCCGGCCCCGCCTGCCCACGCTCGCGAGCCCCGTCACCCTGTCGCTCGCGGCCACGGGGCCCGGTCCCACAGCGCTGGGCGACTCCGTGCTCGTCGAATGGGCGCTCGAGGCGGTGATCAAGAACGCGATCGACGCTCTCTCGGGGCGTGGCGGGCGGATCGACGTCGCGGTCGAGGCGACCGCACGGACCGCCCGCGTGACCGTACGCGACGACGGCCCGGGCGTGGCGCCTGACGTGCGGGCCCAGCTGTTCGAGCCAGGCGTCTCGACCAAGCCCGGGGGATGGGGGATCGGGCTGGCCCTCGCCCGCCGCATCGTGGAACAGCAGCACGCAGGGCGCCTGCTGTATCGCCCGGGGCCGAATGGACACGGGGCCGAGTTTGTGATGGAGTTTCCATTGGTGAGTGCGACGTGAGTTGCGCGAGTGAACTCGCGGCTCGGCACCTGCCCGTAAACGGGCACAACGCCGCTTCAGCGGCAGGGCCGAGTCGCGGCTTGAGCCGCGCAAATACGGAGCGATGACGACCACCCTCGCCCTGAATCCCCAACAGGAGGCCGCGGTCCGGTACCCCGGCGGCCCGCTGCTCGTGCTCGCCGGCGCGGGCTCGGGGAAAACCCGCGTCCTCACGGCACGGATCGCCTACTTGATCCAGGAGCGAGGCGTCGCGCCCGCGCGCATCTTCGCGGTCACATTCACGAACAAGGCCGCGGGGGAGATGCGCGCCCGCGTGGCGACACTGCTCGGCGCCGACCCGCGGGGCCTGTGGATCGGCACATTCCACGCGCTCTCGGCCCGGCTGCTGCGCCGCGAGGCGGCGCTGCTCGGCTTCGGACCGAACTTTACCATCTACGACCAGGATGATTCCGAGTCGTTCATCAAGCGGCTGCTCGAGCAGCGCGGCCTCTCGCCCAAGGCGTACCCGCCGCGCGCCATTCACGCCATCATCTCGGGCGCGAAAAACCGCATGCTCCTGCCGGAGGAGCTGGGGGCGAGCGCCGAAAGCCCGCTCGAGCGGGTAGCGGCGGAGATCTACGCGGTGCTGGGCCCCGCGCTCAGGCAGGCCAACGCCATGGACTTCGACGACCTGCTGCTATACCCGCTCGTGTTGTTCCGGGAGCACCCCGAACGGCTCGGCTACTGGCAGCGCCGCTTCGACCACGTGCTGGTGGACGAGTTTCAGGACACGAACGCCGCCCAGTACCGGCTGGTGAAGCTGCTCGCCGCCGAGCATCGGAACCTCTGCGTGGTGGGCGACGACGACCAGGCGATCTACGGCTGGCGCGGTGCGGACGTACGCCACATGCTCTCGTTCCAGCAGGACTTCCCCGGCACAACGCTCGTGAAACTGGAGCAGAACTACCGCTCGACCCAGGTGATCCTCGACGCCGCCAACGGCGTGATCGCCGAGAACGCGCGGCGCCTCGGCAAGACGCTGTTCACCGCCAAGCAGGGGGGCGAGCCCGTCACCCTGCTCGCCGCCGCCGACGAGCGGGACGAAGCCGAATGGCTGGCGGGCGAGGTGACGCGCCGCGCGGCGGAATCGGACGTCCCTTATGAAGGAATGGCGATCCTGTACCGCACCAACGCGCAGTCACGCCCGCTCGAAGAGGCGTTCCGGTTCCGGGGGATTCCGTACCGGTTGGTCGGCGCGGTGAGCTTCTATGAGCGCCGCGAAGTGAAGGACGTGCTCGCGTACCTGCGCCTGATCGCGAACCCCGCGGACGACGAGGCGTTCGCCCGCATCGTGAACGTGCCGCGGCGCGGGATCGGGGACGCCTCGTTCGCCCAGCTCTTGAAGGCCGCCGCCCAGTGGGGCGGGGGGCAGCCGCTGCTGGCGGCGGCGCGGGCCGCCGACCGGATCCCCGACCTGCGCCCCAATGTGCGGGAGGCGTTCGCGGGGCTGGCGCGGCTCGTGGACGGGTTGCGCGAGCGCCACGCGCAGGCGGACCCGGCCATCGTGCTCGAGCAGATCGTGGCAGCGGTTGGGTACGTCCGCTACCTGGCCGAGGAGGGTCCGGAGGGCGTCGAGCGCGTGGAGAACGTGGAGGAGCTGATCGCCGGGGCGGCGGAGTGGGCGGAGACGGCGGGAGAAGACGGGGATGAGGTGGGGGACGAGGCCGGGGAAGGGGGAAGGGGGACGGGGGCGACGCTCATCGAGCGCTACCTCACGCAGGCGGCGCTCGTCACGTCCGCCGACCAGGGGACCGGCGATCCGACCGGAGTGACGCTGATGACGGTGCACATGGCCAAGGGGCTCGAGTGGCCGGTGGTGGCGCTCGCGGGACTCGAGGACGGCCTGTTCCCGCTCGCGCGGGCGGCGGGCGAGCCGGGCGGGCTCGAGGAGGAGCGCCGACTGTGCTACGTGGGGCTCACGCGTGCGCGCGAAAAACTGTATCTCTCATGGGCGCGGACGCGCTATCGGAACGGGCGGCTGGAGCTGTCGGAGGCGTCGCGTTTTCTCGAGGCGGTGCCCGCGACGGCGCTGGAGGAGCGCAGCACGACCCCGTTGTGGGACCGGACCGGGACCACGCGCACCGCGGCGTCGCGCCGCGCGGCACGGGCGCCGCTCCCCGTGGATTGGGACGTGGACGTATCGCAGGACGTGCCGCGCTACGTCGCGGGCGAGCGGGTGCGTCACCGCAAATTCGGCAGCGGGGTGGTGCGGGCGGTCTCGGGCTCGGGCCGCGACCTGAAGGTGAGCGTGCAGTTCGACGATGCGGAGATCGGCATGAAACAGCTGCTCGTGGCGTATGCCGGGCTCGAGCGCGAGTGGGAGAGCGCATGAGCGTCACGCATGACGAGGTCCTGAAGATCGCGCGGCTCGCGGAGCTCGACGTGAACGCGGAGGCGCTGCCCCTGCTCGCCGAGCAGATGTCGCGCATTCTCGACTACGTAGCCCAAATCAACGGCGTGCCGGCGACCGAAGGCGTGAAGCCGTTCGTGCCGGGGCCGGATGCCGTGCGGTTCCGCGCCGACGAGGTGAAGCCCTGGCCGCTGGCCTTCGGGCCCGACAAGCTCGCGCCGGCATTCCGGGACGGCTTCTTCGTGGTGCCGAAGCTCGGGCAGTTCGAGGAAGCCGAATCGTGAGTGATCCGAGCGAAGCGCTCGCGAGCGCCAAGGCGGCGGCCGACCGCCTCGTCAAGGCCAAGCGCCTGAATGCCTGCCTCACGGCGCCCAAGGATCTCCGCAAGTCGCTGCTCGCCCAGGCCCAAGGGGCGCATCCGTCGGGCGTGCTGTACGGCATGCCGGTGGCGGTGAAGGACAACATCTGCACCCTCGAGTTCACGACGACGTGTGGCTCCAAGATCCTCGAGGGGTACCGCTCGCCCTACGAGGCCACCGCCGTGGCCAAACTCCGCGCTGCGGGCGCGCTCATCGCCGGCAAGTCGAACTGCGACGAGTTCGCGATGGGCTCGTCCACCGAGCACTCGGTGTACGGGCGGACGCTGCACCCCTTCGACAAGGCCCGCGTGCCGGGAGGCTCGTCGGGCGGCTCGGCCGCGCTCGTCGCCGCGGGCGCGGTGCCCGCCGCGCTCGGCTCGGAGACCGGCGGGTCGGTGCGGCAGCCGGCATCGTTCTGCGGGGTCGTGGGGATCAAGCCCACGTACGGACGAGTGTCGCGCTACGGGCTCGTGGCGTTCGGCTCGTCGCTCGACCAGATCGGCGTGCTGGGTCGGAGCGTGCACGACGCGGCGCGCGTGCTGTCGGTGATCAGCGGGCGAGACCCGAAGGACTCGACGTGCGAGGACCGCGATCCGCTGCGCCTCCCCACGGTGCCCGAGTCGCTCCAGGGCTTCGTGATCGGGATCCCGAAGGAGTACTTCCCGCCGGATCTCGACCCCGCGGTGCGACGCGCCTGCGACCGCGTGATCCGGCTGTTCCGGGAGCAGGGCGCGGCGGTGCGCGAGGTGTCGCTGCCGCACACCCCCTATGCGGTCGCCACCTACTACATCATCGCGCCGGCCGAGGCGTCGTCCAACTTGGCGCGCTACGACGGCGCGCGCTACGGTCCGCGCTTCGACGGCGCGGTGGACGTGCGGGCGCTGTACCGCGCCACGCGCGGCCGGGGCTTCGGCGCCGAAGTGCGGCGGCGCATCCTCGTCGGCACGTACGTGCTGTCGTCGGGCTACTATGACGCCTATTACCGCAAGGCCCAGCAGATGCGCGCGCTGATCGCCCAGGACTTCCGCACCGCGTTTGACCGCGGCGTGGATCTGCTGTTCACCCCTACGACACCCACCGCGGCCTTCAAGGCGGGGGAGAAGCTCGCGGACCCGGTGGCGATGTATCTGTCCGACATTTTCACGGTCACCGCGAACCTGGCGGGGCTGCCCGCGCTCTCGCTGCCGATCGGGCGCATCAAAGGGCTGCCGATCGGCGGACAATTCATCGGCCAGGCGTTCCTCGAGGACGAGCTGATCGAGGCCGCCTACGCCGTGGAGCGGGTGGTCCCCGCGACGACGGAGGCGTGATGCCGGCCGCATGGGAGACGGTCGTCGGCCTGGAAACTCACGTCCAACTCCGGACCGTGTCGAAGATGTTCTGCGGCTGCTCCGCGGCGTTCGGCGCCCCGCCCAACACGAACGTCTGCCCGGTGTGCCTCGGGCTGCCGGGCGCACTACCGGTGCCCAACGAGCTGGCGCTCAAGCTCGCGGCGCGCGCGGCGCTCGCGCTCGGGTGCACCGTGCACGCGAAGAGCGTGTTCGCGCGCAAGAACTACTTCTATCCCGACCTGCCGAAGGGCTACCAGATCTCACAGTTCGAGCAGCCGCTCGCGACGGATGGCACGCTGTCGTACCTGTCACCGGAGCGAGGGATAGCGACGGCTACCATCGTACGCCTGCACGTCGAGGAGGACGCCGGGAAATTGCTGCACGATCGGTTCCCCAAGGAGACGGCGATCGACCTGAACCGCTGCGGCGTGCCCCTGATCGAGATCGTCACCGGCCCCGACTTCCGCTCACCGCAGGAGGCACGGGCCTATCTCCTCACGCTGAAGCAGGTGCTCGAGTACGCCGGCGCGTCCGACTGCGACATGGAGAAGGGGAGCCTGCGCGTGGACGCCAACGTCTCGGTGCGCCGGGCGGGCGAGACCGCGCTCGGTACCAAGGTCGAGGTGAAGAACATCAACTCGTTCGCGTACGTCGAGAAGGCGCTCACGGTCGAACGAGACCGGCAGATCGCCTTGCTCGAGGCCGGAGGGACCGTCGAACAGCAGACCATGCTCTACGATGCCAAGACGAACAGCGTGCGGCCCCAGCGCAGCAAGGAAGAGAGCCACGACTACCGCTACTTTCCCGATCCTGACCTACCGCCACTCGTTCTCAAGCCCGAGTTCATCGAGGAGCAACGCGCGGCGCTTCCCGAACTGCCGGCGACCAAGCGCGAGCGGTTCACGGCCCAGTACGCGCTGGGCGTGGACGACGCGGCGGTGCTCACCGCCGAACGCGCGGTGGCCGACTACTACGAGGCCGTCGTGCACGCCGGGGCCGAGCCCAAGGCGGCGGCGAACTGGGTGCGGACCGAAGTGCTGGCGGATGCCAAGGACCACGAGGAGACGCTGCGGGTGCCGCCGTCGGCCCTGGCGCAGCTCATCGGCCTCGTGAAGGGTGGCACGCTGTCGCACCAGGCGGCGAAGCGCGTGTTCGGCGAGGTGGCGGAGCGCGGCGGCGAGCCACGCAACGTGGCCGAGGCCCTCGGCCTCGTGCAGGTGGCGGACACGGGCGTGGTCGCAGGGTGGGTGAGCGAGGTGCTCGGGGCGCACACGACCGAGGTCACGCGCTACAAGAACGGCGAGACGAAGCTGATGCCGTTCTTCATCGGGCAGGTGATGAAGGTGTCGCGGGGTAAGGCGGACCCTAAGCTCGCGCAGCGGGTGATCGAGGAGAAGCTGGCGTCCTAGTCGGCCCTATCCCGCCACGGCCGCTGCGCCTGCGACTGCTTCCAGTATTCCAGGGCCGGCGTCGGCAGCCCGAAGTGCTGCTCGGCCGTCTCCTCCATCCGTTCGGGATCCTCCCGGCCGCCCTCCTGCAGCGCCGTGCGTCGCATGCGCTTGGCGAGCCCGAGCGCCTGCGCGCCAGCGGGGTCGAGCCGCCGTGCCGCGGCGTCCGCCTCGCCCAGCGTCTCCATCACGTATTCGAACGCCACCGCCATGTGGCGCTCCACGTCGGCATCGGGCAGGTCCCAGCGCGTGTTCTCGAGGATCAGCTGGAACGCCCAGCGCCAGCTTTCGCTCTCGGTGAGGTGCACCATCCCGCGGAACAGCCGGCGGTTGGTGCGCATGCTGAAGAGCGTTGGGGAGATGATGGAATCGAGGTGGGCGTCGCTCGGCGCATGGTCCCGCAGGATGACATCCTTCGCTTCCCGGGCGTACGCGTCGCCGAGGTGCGTCTCGAAGCGGCTCTCCCAGTAGCTGTGGCCCAGCCCGGTCGTGCTCGAGGTGAGCACCAGCTGACGCGGGACGAAGAAATTGTGCGCCACGGTATCCGCCGCGAGGTGCGAGAGATAACCCCAGCCGAAGGCCCGGAGCGGGTCCGCGGGCGCGAGGTCGAGAATCTCCTGACCCACGTGCCACGCGTGGCAGTGGCGTCCCACGGGCGCGTACTTCTTCGCGATCGACGTGTCGGCCGCGATGTTGCCGTACAGAAAGTCGTAGGGGAACGCCCGGAGCAGGTCCGCCACGGCAGCGGCCAGCTGATGCAGGTTGGCGAGCACCGACTCGCCGAGATAGACGTGGGTGCCGGGAGTCCAGGCGTAAGCGACGGCGGGGAGCAGCACGATGCCAGCGAGCGCGGCCGCCGCCGCCGCCACGATGCGCGTCGCCTTCAGCGCTTCCTCCGGCGCTTGAGCGCCCGGCGCCCCCACTCGAGGACCGAGAGGCCGCG
>WNEY01001787.1_pt1 | contig 15415 bp, 11 predicted proteins | sample 5400531 | NCBI WGS metagenome assembly WNEY01 (sample SAMN13153338, study PRJNA577476) | soil metagenome | isolation source: 200 cm saprolite under Douglas fir tree site 1 | place: USA:California | collected 2015-04-18
CGAAGGCGGCGGACCCGAAGGCGGCGGACCCGAAGGCGGCGGACCCGAAGGCGGCGGACCCGAAGGCGGCGGACCCGAAGGCGGCGGACCGTCCCCGCCGCCAATACCTCCGCCCTCGGGCGGCTTGCCACCGCCACCGACGTCGCCTCCACCGGCCGCGTTCGGCGGCGCCCCGTCGCCCGACCCGCCCGGCCCCGGCTCCGGCGACCGCAAAGTCGGCGGCGCCTCCGGAACAGCCGGGACCCCACCCGATGGCAATTCAGGAACAGCCGTCGGTGCCTCGGGAGTTACCGGCGCGGCCCCGCTGCTCGGCGGGGCACCGGCCCCTTCGCCCGGAAGTCCGGCCGCCCCCAATTGCGCGGTGTACCGCCCGACATCCTGCCCGATGTGGGCAACCGCTAGCGCACCATGTTCGATCGCTCCGGCGGTGTCACCGGCCGCACGGGTAGCTTCCTCCTTCTGGAGGTCGGTGGCGACGTCTCTCGCTTCCGCCGGCCCTGGCTGGAGCGGCTTCAAGACTAAGCGATGTCTGCTCAGCGCGTTCCGGCGCCAAGGAAGCATCCGACTGCTTCGGCTGCTCGCTGGTCTTATCGGTTTGGCTGGATTCCGCTGGTGAATCGCTCATGATGATCTGCCCCCGCAGAAAGCACGCCATGTGCTACTCAGGGTAACTTCTCTTACGGCCATTCACTACCGCGAAATCCCCAGCTTGACCAGAGCGGCAGCGAGGCGCTCGTAGTCGCCAATCGTGTTGTACAGCTGGGCCGAGACCCGCACCCATTGCCAGCCGCCGTGGTACGTGATCGGCACGACCACCTTGTACTCATCGAGCAGCCCGCGCTCGATCTCGCGGGCGTCGAACTCCCCCAGCGGCTCAGGAAGCTGGATCAGCCGCATCGAGGCCGTCAGCCCGTCCCCGCCCGGGACGGTGGTCCCGATGCGGCTGGCCACGAGTTCGGCGCCGCGTCGAGCCAGGTCGTTGTTGTGCTCCCGCACGGCCGGCCAGCCCGCCTGCTCGAAGAACGCCATCGCATCCGTCGCGGCCAGCAAAGCCGAAGGATCTCGGGTGCCGGTCCAGTCGAACGCCGGCTGGAATCCGTCGTCGAAGCGGTGCGAGGCCACCAGCGGGCGGAGCCCGTCCCGCCATTGCGGTGCCGCGTACAACACGGCGGAAGCCTTGGGCGCGCACAGCCATTTATGCAGGTTTCCGACCCAGAAGTCCGCACCCAGCTCGTCGAGGTCGACTGGCAACTGCCCGACCGCGTGCGCCCCGTCGATCAGCACGCCAATCCCCTGCGGCCGGCAGTGCGCGACGATCTGGCTGACAGGAAACACCATGCCGCTGCAGGATGCGATGTGATCGACCACGACCCACTTGGTCCGGCTGGACACCTCAGACAGGATCGCGTCGGCGACGGCCGAACTGCTGGCGGCGGGCACCGGCACAGGCGCCACCCGAATCACCGCTCCGGTGATCGCGGCCACCTTGCGCAGCTGCGTCATCGCCGGCACGTAACAGTGGTCGGTGGTTAGCACCTCATCTCCGGCCGCGAGCTTGAGCTGGCCGATGACCGTCTGCAGGCCGGCCGTCGAGTTGTCGGTGAACACCAGGCCGGCCGGGTCGGCCCCGAGAAAGGCGCCGAGCTTGGCCCGGACGCCGTCCATCAAGTCCGGCAGCTGCCGCACCAGGAAGCCGGTCGGGTTGCGTTCCAGCGCGTCCCGCCAGCCCTGCTGCGCGGCTAGCACGCTGACCGGCGCGGCCCCGAAACTGCCGTGATTGAGGTACGCCAGATCGCGATCCAGCGCCCACGAAGAGGCGTCGGGCAACCCGCTCATTCCGCACCACCCCAAGGCGGATGCTAACAGCCGTCGGGCGGGGTTCAACGGGCAACTTGGGTACGGCGGGGCTTGTACCGCGCCTTCCAGGACCGGCCCGCGAATTTTTGAATAACATTCGCCAGCAATTTCGCCGGTGATGCATATGGCGACCGCGCCGAGCGGTTTGTTCTCATATAATTGGCTGAAAGATTTTCGGTGGTTTAGGACGTAGCTTTGATTAGCGTCTCGCGCTCCGGGCTGACCCCGGGCGGCGCCGGAGCCGGTCGCCGGGAGAAGCGGCTCTGCCCCCGGCCCGGACACTCGCGCCAGTAACCAGATGGCATTAAGCCGGTCAGCCTCTACCATTGGGTTAGATCGGCGGCACCGGGGGGAGGTGCGGGTGGACAGGGCGTTTTTCGAATTCGCCTCGGGCGGGCGGCCTCGGCTCGACCTCGACCAGCCGCGGCTCACGCTGGGGCGCGCGTCGGCCAATGACGTGCAGCTCGATGACGGCACCGTCTCCGGTCAGCACGCTGCGATCGAATGGCAGCCGGACGGCTGGACGATCAGGGACCTGGGCTCATCCAACGGGATCCACGTGAACGGCCGGCGAATCGACCAGCCCCTGGCCCTTAATCCCGGTGACAAGGTGCGGCTCGGCCACACCGAGCTGGTGTTCCGCATCGCCGGGACGGTGCTTCTGCCGGATACGCCGGCGCCGGCCTCGGGCTACCTGGACGTGACCGAGGAGTGGGCGCCGCCGGGATCACCGGCCCGGCCAGCCCCAGCGCCGGCCCGGGCGGCAGCCGACCGGAAGCCGGCTGCCGCGCCGATCCATCCGTATAACGCGCAGGCCGCTGGTGCGGCCCAGGTCCCGGCCAACGACCCGCTCGGTGCCCGGCGCAACGGCGGCTTCGCGCAGGTACGGGGCGTCGCCAGGAACGTGCATCAGGAGGCGCAAAACCAGGCGAGAGTGCTCATCTTCCGTATCGAACGCTACGATCCCTCAGGCAACCGGCTCTCACCAGCGGGCGTGGAGTTCAGGGGCTACAAGTCCGGCCAGCTCAGCGACGGCGAGGAAGTCGAGGTGATCGGCAGCTGGAAACGCGGCACGCTGCGGGCTTCTAAGGTCACCAACCTCACCACGCACGCCCAGATCGTTGGCCCGACCGTGGTGGCCAAGGCCGCCACCCGGCTCTTCGTCACCATCTTCATCATCGTCTGGTGTTCCATCGCGTTGTTCATCATCGCCGCCCTCTTGTCTGGCCTGTAGCCGATGCCTGGCAGCTGGGTCACCACCGACAGCATCGACTACCTGCAGCGATCCGTGCCGCTCAGGCAGCGGATAGCCGGCCCGCTCACGTCCGGCGCCGGGCCGTCGCGCCGGCTGCTGCGGATCGGCGGGATCGGGCGGCGGAGCAAAGACAGCGGCCGCTTGCCCCGCCCGGCCGCCGACGAGCCGTGGCGGTCACCGATGACCGGGCCGATCACCGGCTTGTACGGCTACCGAATCCCGGTCGCCTTCCTGCTGACCGGCAGCGGCGACTCGGTGCGGATCCAGTTCGGCACCTGGTCCGCCAAGGACACGGCCGCCACGCAAGCTCAGGACCGCCGCCGCGACGTCCTGGCCTCGGTGCTACGCGGCACCTACTCTTCGATCGACCTGCAGGCGGTCGCGCCGACGGATCCCCGCCTGCCGCTCGGGGGGATCGCGCTCGGCATCCCCGACCCCGACGGGGTCGATGAGTCCGACGGTTCGGCGCCGGTCGACCGGATCATCCGGTCGATGAGCGACACCAACTGGGGTGTGCTCGTCCTCGCTTACCCCGTGTCTGAGAGTGCCGTCAGCGCCGTCCGGACCCAGCTGCTCAACGAGATCAGGACCGCGGAGTCGTCCGTGGCGACCGAGGGCGCTACGAGTCCGATCACTGAGCAGTACGTCGAGCAGCTCAAGATCGGCGTGGTCGACGCCGCCGACGCGCTCACCACCGGAGCGTGGCGGACCGCGGCTTACCTGCTGGGTGACGGCGACAGTTACCCGCGGCTGGCGACGGCCTGGCGCAGCGTGTACTCCGGGCCGCGGTCGCGCCCGGAACCGGTTCGGGTATTCGACCGGGGCGAAGCGGCCAGCCTCGCGTCGGCCTGGGGCATGCCCGATGATCCCTCCGATCCTGGCCCTGGCCATTACCGGCGGGCGTTCGAGTACCAGACGCTGCTGACCACCCGCCAGCTGGCCGCCTACGTGCACCTGCCCGAGATGGAGGCACCCGGCTTCGCCATCGACCTGGCGCCTCGCTTCGACACCGTGCCGCCGCGCGACGCGGCCGCTGACGGGGTGCTGGTCGGGCAGATCCTGCGGCACAAGCGCGACACCGGCGCCTCGTACCGGGTCTCGCTGAACTCGCTGACCAGGCACGCGTTCGTGGCGGGGACGACCGGGGCCGGGAAGACGAATACGATCTTCTCGCTGCTGCGCGAGGCCGACGCGGCCGGCGTGCCTTTCCTGGTGATCGAGCCGGCCAAGGCCGAGTACCGGGCGATGCTCGAACAGCCGGGTCTTGGCTCCCGTTTGCGGGTCTTCACGCCCGGTAAGGAGGCGGTCGGCCCGTTCCTGCTTAACCCGTTCGAGGCGCCTGGGGTCCCGGTGAGCGAGCACCTTGACCTGGTGCGGGCCGCGTTCGCGGCCGCGTTCGGCCTGTGGGCGCCGCTGCCGCAGATCCTGGAGCGCTGCCTGCACGAGGTGTACCTGGACCGGGGCTGGGATCTGCGCACGAACCGGAACGAGCGGCTGGAGGCCAGCGGGCCGGGCGCCGATCCGTCCCAGGCCTACCCCACGCTGTCCGACCTGATCGCCAAGGTCGCGACCGTAATCGGGGGCCTCGGCTATGACGACAAGGTGAGCGGCGACCTGCGGGCGGCGCTGACGACCAGGCTCGACGCACTCCGGATCGGCGGCAAGGGCGCGATGCTGGACGTGGCCAGGTCGCTGCCGATCGCCGATCTGCTGTCGGCGCCGACGGTGGTCGAACTTGAGTCGCTCGGCGATGAGGGCGACAAGGCCTTCGTCACCGCGCTGCTGCTGGTCAGGCTGGCTGAGTACCGGCGCTCCCGGGGCCAGTCGGACCGGCTGGAGCACCTGCTGGTGATCGAAGAGGCGCACCGGCTGCTCAGCCACGCGCCCGCGGTCACCTCCGATGAGCAGGCCAACCCGCGCGGCCAGGCGGTGGAGACCTTCGCCAACCTGCTGTCCGAGATCCGCGCCTACGGGCAGGGCGTGATCATCGCCGACCAGGTTCCGGCCCGGCTGGCGCCAGACGTGATGAAGAACACGACGCTCAAGGTGGCGCACCGGATCGTGTCCGCCGATGACCGCGAGGCGCTCGGCGCGGCCATGGCCATGGACCCCGACCAGGGGCGAGCGCTGGTGACGCTGGGCGTGGGCGAGGCGATCGTGTTCGGCGCCGGTGACGACAGTCCGCTGATGATCCGGGTCCCGCTGGCCAAGAACCCGCTGTCGCCGTACCCGCCGGGCGATGACGTCGTAGCCGCGCGGATGGCTGCCTGGCGCGCTGCTAGCGGGGCCGGTGGCCTGTTCCTGCCGCGCCCGTTCTGCGCTATGACCTGCGGCGGCGTGGTGACGTCGGCTTGCGAGACGGCCAGGCGGCTGGCGGGCGATGAGTACGTGCAGCGGACGCTGTCCAGGCTCATCTTGTCGACGCTGGGCGAGCCGACCGCGCTCGGCCGGCTCTGGCCCGACCTGGTGGGTGCGATCCGGGCACGTAAACCGGTGACGGTGAATGAGCCGGAGTTGCTGCGCTCTTTCGCCGGGCACGGTCCCGACTGGCTGGCCGAGCGGCGGGGTGCGCAGGCGGGCTGGTCGTACTCCGACACCGACACGTTCCGCGAATGCGCGCAGGCGGTAATGCTCGCGATGCTCGACCGGGACGCCGGAGCTTTGCAGGGGGCGCTGGCAAGGCTGGCGGAGACCGCCGGGCGGCTGTACCGGCGTACCTTTGATCCGTATCCGGCCTGCGCGATCGTGTGCGGCACCGATCCGCCGCTGTGCCTGTACCGGGGTGCGGTGGCCGACCTGGTGGCCAGCGGCCGGCACGCGATGGCGTGGCGGGAGGCCGATATCGCCGACGCTAAGTCGCAGGACAACACCAGGCACCAGACCTGGGATGTATGCCAGGACGCCGGCTATGACCTGGTCGAGTTCCCCGACGAGGATATTCCCGAGGCCGCCCGCGCTGCGGCCGACAAGTCGGCGCGGCGGGCGTGCCTGTGCTTCGAGCAGCAGATGCTGGCCGCCGACCAGCTCAAGGTGCCGAGGACCACGCGCCGGATTCTGGCCAAGGTGCTGTCGGCCGGGGGGTTCTGACGATGCCAGGGAGACCAGGTGACATGCCGCCGCGGTCGGCCAAGGAAGTAGCGGACCACGCCCACAAAAGCGCGGAGGAATTCAAGCCGCGACCGCAGGGGTTCCAGTCCGGCCGCGGCGGAACTCCGCTCGACATCGGCGGACGGCGCGATGACGGCGGGCTCGAAAACGCCGACCAGAAACAACTGGATGGGGAACTCGCGGCTGCGGTTGGCCGCCAGGACCGGCCCGGGCTGCCCGACAAACCCGACGCCGGGGGCGGCGCCAAGATGGACAAGGGCACCTCGCTGAGCGACAACGACGTCGGCGCCAGCGCAAGCGGCCACACGGCCAGTAGCAGCAGTAGCAGCGCTAGCGACAGCGGTCACACGGTCAGTAGCAGCAGCAATCATCACTAGGCTTCGGCCCGCTGACCCTTAGCCGTCGTGAAGGGCCCGCCAACCCGGCGGGCCCTGTCCTGCCTACTTGTGGAGCTGGGGCCGGACGTTCTTGCCGCCCGAGCCGTTGGTGAGGACCGGGGCCGCCGCCATCGGCAGGCCCCGAGCAGCCTCTTCGAGCGAGGCGGTCTCCTTTTCCTCCCACTCCTCGATCCCGCGCAGCACACCCTCGGTGTAGGCACGCAGGTGAGCCCGGTAGACCTCGCCGTAAGTGCGCAGGTAAGCCAGCTCGGCCTGGGCGGCCATCCGCTCCTGGGCGCTCTGCGGTCCGGCCGGTGCGTTGTTGAGCGCCGACACCGCCGCCTCGCTCGCCCGGGTATGCGCCTCTTCCATGATCATGTCGGAGTACTGCTGCGCCTCCCGCATGGTCTCGTCGCGGCGCAGGGTGGCCTCCTTGGTCACCCGGCTGCTGTAGGCCTGGGCATCGGCCACGTACCGGTCAGCGGTGATCTGCGCGGTCGACAAGATCCGCACCGCGTGCACGTGCGCGTCGGACTCGCCGAACAGCACGGATTGCGAGCTGCCGCTGCCGTTGACGTTCTCGCCTTCGACCTTGCCAGCGATGATCCGCCGCCTGAGCCGCTGCACTTCCTGCCACAGCGAGGCTCGCTCATTCATCAGCCGAACGAACTCGTCGTGCACCACATTCAGGAACTCGCGGACCGCGTCCTCTTCGAAGCCGCGCCGTCCAAGGCGCGACAAGGGGAAGGTGACGGTCTTCAGCTCCTCAGGAGTGAGCCGGTTCCTCTCGTCATACCACGCTGTTGTCACGACTCACTCCAGCCGAAGTCCTCGATATGAATCTGATCCTGGGCCATACCCGATCCCTTCAGCCGAGCCACCGTGTCCTGCACCATCTCCGACGGGCCGACCACGTAGGCCTCGTGCTTCGACCAGTCGCCATTCCTGGCAATCACGTCGGGCATGCTTCCGGTCTCGCCGGAGTACCGCAGGTCACCCGAGGACACACTCGGGATCACGATCAGCCAGGGGTTCTGGGCGGCGATCTTTTCCAGGTTGTCCAGGTCATACAGTCCATCTGGGGTTCGCGCGCCGAAGAACAGGTGCACCTTCGGCGGCGCGGGCAGCGTGGTCAGCTGGTCGATGATCGCCTTCAGCGGAGCCAGCCCGGTGCTGCCGGCAACGAACAGCAGGTCCCGGTCAGGCAGAGGCTTGCTCAGCGTGAGGACTCCGATCGGCGGCCCGATCCTGATCTTGGTGCCCATGATCGAGTCGCTGGCCAGGGCCATGCTCACGTTGCCGCCGGGGATCACCTTGACGTGGAACTCGAGCATGTTGTCCGGACGCGGCGCGTTCGCCATGGAGTAGTAGCGCCAGAGCTTGGGCCGGGCCGGTGTTTCGATCGACACCGACTGACCAGGCACATACTCCACCGGCGAGTCTGGCCGCACGAGCAGCACCGAGGTGTCGAAGCTCCGGCGTTCGCACGACGCAACCGTGGCGTCCCACCAGGCCGGACGCACGCGCTCGTCGGCGCGCGCCGCCGAGATCATAATCGAGCCGATCAGGTCGTAAGCCGTCCGCCAGTCGGCGGCCAGCTGGGGTGTCCAGGTCGGGCCCGAGAAGTGCTCAAGGGTAGCGAGCAGGCTTTCGCCCACTATGTCGTAGTGCTCGATGACGGCACCGAACTTCCGGTGGTCGCGACCGAGTGCCTCAAGGTAGACAGTTACCTCAGCGACCCTGTCTACCTGCGAAACGATCCTTACCAGAGCCTCCACGAAGCGGTCACGTTGCGCCGCCATCGAGACTGGGAACAGATCCCGAGCCTCCGGATGCTTGATGAACAGGTCCGAGTAAAAGAAGAGCGGTAATTCCTCGCCATGCATCGCAACATGGGCGAAGTTCTCCCGCAGCCGGGCAACATCCAACGGTCCCGCCTCTCTCCGCTGTCGCCACCAGTTGACCGAATGACTGATTGAGCAGACGCCTCTGGACCTCAGGGGACTACAGGCCCTCGGATCTGGCCGACAGTTGCATGCCAGATCCCACCAGAGGTTGCATGACAAATCTCATGCAAATTGCAATGCAAGACATCCGTCAGCTGACGGAGTTTTAAGCATCAGCTCCGGAGTACCTCCCGGTCATATGACAGGCCGCAGACCCTGGTCAGGATGGTTGACATGCAACCATCCGGCTGCCTATATTTAGGCAGCCATGCGGCTGCATATCCCAGTTCCGGCCTGGTGGAAGGGGCAACGATGGACGAGGTCTTCAAGGCGCTGTCTGACCCGAGCCGACGGCGCCTGCTCGACCGCCTGAACATCAGCAACGGACAGACCTTGCGCGAACTGTGCGCGGGGCTCGACATGGCGCGGCAGTCGGTGAGCAAGCACCTGGCGATCCTCGAGCACGCCAACCTCGTGACCACCGTCCGTCGTGGCCGGGAGAAGCTGCACTACCTCAACGCCGCACCGATCAGCGAGATCGCCGAGCGCTGGATCAACCGCTACGACCAGCACCGAGTCGACGCGCTCACCGACCTGAAGAAGGCACTGGAGGGAACGACAATGGACAAGCCAGAGTTCGTCTACACCACCTACATCCGCACCTCCCCCGAGCAATGCTGGCGCGGCCTGACCGACCCGGCCTTCACCCGGCGGTACTGGGGGCTGGCGTACGAGTCCGACTGGCAGGCCGGCTCGGCTTTCAGCGTGAAACTCGACAAGAACGACGTGACCATCGCCGACCAGGCGCAGGTCATACTCGAATCCGATCCATACCGGCGGCTGAGCTATGCCTGGCACACGTTCACACAAGAATGGGCGGCCGCCTACGGCATCAGCGAAGAGAACCGGGCGAAGTTCGCCGCCGAGCCGCGCTCGAAGGTGACGTTCGACATCGAACCGCTCGGCGACTACGTACGCTTGACCGTAGTGCACGACGGATTCGAGCCGGACAGCGCGGTCCTGACCGGCATCAGGGCCGGCTGGCCGCTGCTCATCTCCAGCCTCAAGTCCCTTCTCGAGACCGGCGAAGTGCTCCCGGTCAGCGCCTAGGCCGCCACATCGATCACATAGACCTCAACAGTTTCTGCTGGTCACAGGTCGGCGTGCATGATCATCTTTGCCTATCTGATGAATACGCCGATTCATCTGGATTCCCGGGGATGAATGTGCGCTTTCATCTGCTCGCGCCAGCCGCGGGCCAGCCACAACACAACCTCTCGTCCCATCTGCACCACCTGCGGCTATTCTCGGCGGAGCGTACTCGTCGGACGGAGATATTTCGGCAGATTCTGGCGCCCGAATTCGCGGCATCGGCGCCGCGAGTTGGAAGAATTGAGGGCCATGAGCCAAATTGACGGTCGGCCAGCGGAACTGGACCACCTGGATCGGCACTACAGCTCCACGCTGCCAACACCAGACACGGCGAGCCTGGTCGAGTTGATGCAGACCTACAAGGTTCCCGGGGTGAGCATCGCCGCCGGTGACCTCAACGGTGCCCTCTGGCTCGCCGGCTATGGCAGCACCAGCAGCACGGAAGCCAACCCGATCACTTCCCGGACGATCTTCCAGGCTTGCTCGATCAGCAAGCATGTCGCTGCGTTCGGGACCATGCGCTTGGTCGACCAAGGCGTCCTCGACCTGGACGCCGACATCGCCGGGTACCTGACCTCGTGGCAGCTTCCGGTCGGCGAGGATGGCTGGCGGCCGCGAATCACCCTGCGTCAGTTGCTGTCGCACACGGCCGGGCTGTCTTACAACTGGTTCCCGGGATTCGGTCCGGAAGACCCGGTGCCGACCATGGAGCAGACTCTTCGCGGCGAGCCGCCCGCCAATACTCCGCCGGTGCTGGCCAGCCTGATGCCGGGAAGCCAGTTCCGGTATTCGGGCAGCCATTACGCGGTGCTTCAGCAGTTGCTGACCGACGTGACCAAGACGCCATTCGACGAGCTGATGCGCGCCTTGGTGTTCGAGCCTGCCGGGCTGGCCGACAGCAACTACCGCCAGGACTTCCCAAGCCGACGGCCGGGTCAGGTGGCGATCGCGCATTACCCTCCCGGCACGCCAGTAACCGGCGGCTGGCAGACGATCCCCGAGATGGCCGGAGCTGGCCTGTGGACCACTCCCGGTGACCTGGTCCGGCTGGACCTGGAGATAGCCAGGGCAGCGAAGGGTAAATCGGCTCTGCTCAGTCAGGATTCGGCTAGTCAGATGCTGACGCCGCAGGTGCCGGATGGCATGGGTCTCGGCACGGAGGTCGAGACCACCGACGGCCAGCCGTGGTTCGGCCACAGCGGCAGCAACGTCGGCTACCGATGCTTCACCATGGCCTGGCCAGAACTCGGAACATCGGTCGCGGCCATGACCAACTCCGACAATGGGACCGAGCTGCTCATGAGCGTCCGGGCCTCGGCCCAGCGTTACTTCTCAGCCGCCGCCCCCGAGCCCGACGGCTCGTTGACTCCCGATCAGGTAGCCGGCCGCTACCTGCTGCGAGAGGACTTCGCCATCGACATCGAGGCCGACCAGGCGACCTTGTCGATCACGGCTCCTGGCCAGCCGCCAGCGGAACTGGCGCCATTGCCGGGTGGCCGCTACCGGTTCCCCGGACTCGACACCCAGGTCTGGTTCGAGCGCGAGGAGGACGCGATCGTCATGCGCGTGCGCCAGGAAGGCGGGACGCTGTCAGCCCAGCGTCAGAGCGACCAATAGCGCCAGAGCGACCACGCCTACCAGGGTCGGAGCCCAACCCCGCCTCGCGTCGCGTCTGCATGCCGGCGTGATTTGGGGCTGGTGTCATGAACCAGGTTAGAGGGGATGCTTCACTACAGCGCTGACCCGATTCTGCTGTAACTGCCCAAGTCGCAACGACAGCGCTGACCCCAAACCGTTCATATAGCAACGGCTCCGAGTCAGCGCTGTCGTTGATCCTTGAGGGGGTGCTGCAGCGTTGACCCGTTACGGCTGTAAATCGCGGTCGGACAGCAGGCGTCCGGATAATGATCGGAAAGCCCACGACCTGGAGGGTTGCGCGTGATCAGCGTCGGCAAGCTAGAGCCTTCTGACCGAGAAGCCTGGGAGGAGCTGTTTCGCGGGTACATCGCGTTCTACGACCGGGACGAGCCGCAGGAGATGTACGACCGCGCCTGGCGGGAGTTTCAAGCCGATGACAAGCTGCACGCCCTCGGTGCCCGGCTCGACGGCAGGCTGGTGGGAATCACCCAGTTCCTGGTCCACCCGAGCACGTCAGGCCCCGATGTCTGCTATCTGCAGGACTTGTTCACCGCGTCCGGAGTGCGCGGCCAGGGCGTGGGCCGCGCGCTGATCGGCGCCGTCGAAGAGTTTGCCCGGGCTCGCGGGTGCGGGCGGCTGTACTGGCTCACCCACGAGACGAACGCCACCGCTCGCCTGCTGTACGACAAAGTGGCGCAGAACAGCGGCTTCATCCGCTACCACGTCCCGCTCAACTGAACGCACGGGCGTAGTAAGTGACATGCCGAGACCCCACCCGGCCCGGCGAGCGATCGTCGCTACAACCGGGTTACTGTGACAGGAAGTCTCGAGCGGAGAAACGGTGATGGCTATGTCAGCTGATACGGCAGTCCCGGCTCAGCGTTACGCGAGCCCGGTGGACTATGACAGCTACGGTCAGTACGGTCCCGGCCGGGGGTTCGACCAGGGCCGCGGTTTCGAGCGCCCGCGCTACCGGTTCCAGGGCCGGGTCACCGCTGACGGTTCGAGCGGACACCGGGCCGAGCCGGGCCGCTACCACTTGTATGTCTCCTGGGGCTGTCCGTGGGCCCAGCGCACGGCGATCGTGCGCCGGCTTAAGCGGCTGACCGAGGTGGTGTCGCTTTCGTATGTAGATGACACCCGCGATGGGCGGGGCTGGGCATTTCGTGAGCGGCGCGGACCTGACCCGGTCAATGGATTCACCTTCCTGGCGCAGGCCTATGAGGCGACCGAGCCTGGCTATGACGGCCACGTGTCCGTGCCGGTGCTGTGGGACCGCGAGACGAAGAAGATCGTCAGCAACAACTTCCCCGATATCACGATCGACCTGGGCGCGGCATTCGAAGCATGGGCCGACACATCGGTCGACCTGTATCCGCAGCCGCTGCGCCGTGAGATCGATGCCCTGAACGAGCAGGTGTATTCCCGTGTCAACAATGGTCCCTATCTCGTGGCCGGCGCCACCACCCAAGAGGACTACGAGAACCTGCGGCAGGCCATGATCGCGACCATGGCAGAACTCGATGAGCGGCTCGCGGCCAGCAGGTTCCTGTTCGGCAGGCAGATCACCGAGGCCGACGTCCGGCTATGGCCGACGCTCGCCCGGTTTGATGCTGGCTATAACCCGCTCGCGGGGATCAGTGAGCGTCGGCTCACCGGCTTCGCGAACCTGTGGCCGTACGCGCGTGACCTCTACCAGCATCCCGCGTTCCGTGAGACCACCGACTTCACCTCCTTCGGCGGCCTCGTCAGGGGACCAAGGCCATCGTTCTTGAACGAAGGATCCTGGCGGATAGAGGTCGAGCCGCGCCTAGCGGACTGGGACGCGCCCACGGACCGGGCAAGACTCGGCTGACAGCGGAGCGGATGCGCGGGCATCGTGCTTGCGGCACGATGCAGGCAAGACTCGCACCTGACCTGGGAGGACGATCGGCCCATCAACGCCGAACCAGCCGGATACTGTGCCGGAAGCCGCATAAGTAAACGGCTAGGCCGGATGGGAGGCGTCATGGACAAAGTCGGCGAGGTGCCCGACCGGTATCTCACGCCAGAACAGCGCTTGATGCGGGGGACCTGCCGTCGCTACGTGGACGAGGTTGTCAGGCCGTTTATCAAAGCGGACCGGGAACGAGAGTGGCTGTTCGATCCGGTCAGGCGGCTGCCGCCGGAGATCCTTGCGGCGGCCGATCGCACCGGGCTGCGCGGGCTGGGCGTCCCTGATCGGTACGGTGGCGTCGGACTCGACCCGGCCACCGAGGCGCAGACATTCTCGATCCTCGCGACCGAGCTCGCGCGCGGCGACTCAGGGCTCGCGGACAAGCTCGTGCAGAACTGGAAGATCTCGGTCCTGCTGCGGTCGCTCGCCCCCGGCCACCTGCAAGATGAGTGGTTCTCCCGCTACGTGGCCGACCCTCAGTTCCTGATGGCCCACTGCCTCACCGAGCCGCGGGGCGCCTCGGATCGCTGGCTGCCTTACAACGCGCCTGAGGCGAACATGGACACCAGCGCGGTCTATGAGAATGGCCACTGGAAGATCAACGGCCGCAAGCAATTCATCAGCAACGGCTACGACGCCAGCCTGTACGTGGTGTACGCCAACACGGACCGGACAGCGGGCCTGCTCGAAGGCACGAGCAGCTTTCTTGTCCCACGGGACACACCCGGGCTTGAGGTCACCCGGTGCAATGAGACCGTAGGCGGCCGTTACATGAACAACGGCGAGATCGTCTTCGATGACTGCCGCGTGCCGCAGGACCACCTACTCGCGCACGCCGACGCGCTAGGCAAGGCGGGCGTTTACTTCAGGCCAGGCAAGATCATCCAGGCGGCGAAGAATCTTGGAATCGGCATCGCGGCGTTCGAAGATACTGCCGCGTTCGTCCAGCAGCGAGTTCAGGGCGGGCGGCTCCTCATCAAGCATCAGGCCGTCGCCGTGCGCCTCGCCACGATGGCGACCAAGCTTGAGGCAGTGAGCGCGCTCCTGCGGCATGCGGCCGTCGCGGTCGACGCGAACGTTCCTGAGGCGACCCGCCTGTGCGACATGGTCAAGGTGTTCGCGTCCCAGGAGATCCTCATGGTCTGCCAGCACGCCGTCGAACTGCACGGCGGCTATGGGGCGATGCTCGAAGTCGGGGTCGAGAAGTACTTCAGGGACGCCGCCGTATACCTGCACATGGACGCGACCGTGGACGTGTCAAACTTCAAGATCGTGAAAGCGATGTTCCCGGCCACCGCTGGCTCCTACGCCGGACCGGAATGACAAACGCCAGGATGCTCCAAGCCGGGCGCCCAGATATCAGACTGGGCACATCCATTCTTCGCGGCCGGCCAGGCTTGGCGTTCGGTGTCGGAGCGCAACCGGCGACTATTTCCTTTGACCTGACTGGGCCTGTCCTGGCGGCTCAACCCGGGGCCCTGGCCCGCACGCCACCCCGGATGCGCGGAGGCGCGGAGCAATGGCGCTGCCACATTCACACGAGCGCTCGCGATGGGGCCAGACCGGCTAGCCGGTGCCTAGGGTCGTGCCGAGTGCGTCCATGTCCTGACGGAGGACGAGCGCCGCGCTGCCGGTTATCTGCCCTTGCGACCGGTACTGGTCGTAGATCTCGACGAGCTGCGCGTACTGCTGCTCGACCTGCTGAGCATCATCGCGCGGAGTGTTGAACAGCAGGTGATCGAACTGGTTGAACAGGTTCTGCCCGGCTTGCTGGCTCACCTGGCCGTCGGCCATCCCGGCCTGCAAGGCAGTCACGAACGCGCCGGACGCCCTGGCGACCGGCGGAGTCCCGCCGGCCGGATGGTCAGCCGGCGTGGTCGTCGGGGTGATGGACGGACTCGAGGTGGCCGACGGACTCGGCGTGGCCGACGGACTCGGCGTGACCGCCGGCGAGGACGACTGGCCCGACTGACCGCCAGCGGCCGTGACCGGCGGCGCCGAGCGGGCCGGCCTCTGAGCACCGGTGAGCAGCACTACCACCAGCGCCGCCAGCGCCGCGATCAGGCCCATCGTCAGCACGGTCTCCGAAGGCCGCCAAGTCAAAGGCCCGCGCGGCAACGGCACCAGCGAGCGCGGCCCAGCCGAG
>WNEY01001789.1_pt1 | contig 15409 bp, 13 predicted proteins | sample 5400531 | NCBI WGS metagenome assembly WNEY01 (sample SAMN13153338, study PRJNA577476) | soil metagenome | isolation source: 200 cm saprolite under Douglas fir tree site 1 | place: USA:California | collected 2015-04-18
CGCCCTCGATCCGGTAGCCGCCCAGGCCGAACGTCGCGCCCTTGCCGACGTGCGCCCACTGGCCGAAAACGAGATACGGCCAGAACGGCCGCAGATCGCCTTCGTAGGTGACGGCGCCGACCAGGCCCGACCATTCCATGCGGCGGTCCTGACGCGCGGAGTAGCGGGCCCAGGTGGTCCAGCGCGTCTCATCGCGCGTGAGCCGAATGCCCTGCGCCTGCTCGATCAGGCCGCGAAAGTCGACGTCCAACGGCGCCTCGCCGTGGAAGCGCGCCAATGAGGACAATCGCCCGAGCAGCCGGCGAAAGAAGACGTGGAACTCCGGCCGGCGCGCGAACGTGTCACCGTGCTTGAGACGCGTCTGGGTGACGAAGCGCACGCGGACGCCGTCCGGTGGACAGGGAATCGCGGCGCAATCCGCCAGCGTCACCACGAGATCGTGGGGCTTGACGATGTTGTCGGCGTCCGTGTACACGCTCTCGGTCGCCCCTGTGAGCGGGTCGGCCGCGTCGATCCGCCGCAGTGAGACGGCTCGCCGCCCGCGCCCGATCCGATCCATCTCCCGGAACGTCACGACGAAGTGAGGGAAGAACTCGCGCGCGCGGCCCAAGAGCGTGAGATCGAAGACCACCACGCTGCCGCGCGGATAGGTCGGAGCGCTGGCCGGTGGGGGCGCGATGACGAACGGACGCGGGATCTCGTCGTGAGTCCGCAGCACGTCGGCATCGGGTGGTGGTGAGGTCTCGAAAACGAGATGGTACGGGCACGTTGCGGGCATCGGACACCGCTCGCCGTTGCGCGCGGGGCAGCAGAGCGTCCGAAACGCGTGGCCGAAGGCCCCGCGCAGCGTGGAGCCGAGATAGTTGGGGAGATCGAGAGGCTCGAGCGCCTCGAATGCCACGCGATAGCACGCCAGGGACAGCGGCGCTTTCACATCGGCCGTAGACTCGCCGTCAGTCACGCGATCGCTCGCCGCCGCCCACGTTTGCGCGAGGCACCGACTCGCGCCGCCGGCTTGCGGCGAGGCGCCAGCGCGGCGGCCACCTTCTCGGCTTCTTGCCGGAGCGCCTCCCGAAGCTCAGCCGGCGCCAGCACTTCGGCGTCGGCGCCGAAGCCTAGGAGCCACCGCCGCACCTCGACGGTGTCCGCCACCCGGAGCGTCAACGCCATCCGACCGCCGGGCAGCTCATGCATTTCCTGGCTCGAATGCCAGAGGCGCTCGCGCACGTAGGGAGCCACCGCCTTGGAGAAGACGGCCTGAACGGTGACGAGGTCGCCCCGGATCATGCCCCAGGCGTCCCGCAGATACTCGTCGACATCGAAGTCAGCCGGAATCGTGTACGTCTCCGGCAGCGTCTCCAGCGCGCGCATCCGCTCCACAGCGAAGATCCGGACGGCCTGACGCACGTGGCAGTAGCCGACGAGGTAGAGGCCGCCGTTGAAGTACGTCAGGTGATACGGATCGATGCGCCGTGCGGTCTCCTCTCCGCGGCTCATCGAGTAATAGCGCACCTGGATGGCGCGCCGGTCCAGGAGCGCCTTCTGGATCTCCGGCAAGTAGTCGGTGGCAGCCGGGTGGAGCTTGGGCGCGAGCGCTCGCGCCCCGACGGCCTCACCCATCTGCTCGACGACGGCGAGCGCGCGCGGAGTCAGCAGCGCTCGAATCTTCTCCAAGGCGGATGTGATGGCAGGGCCGAGGGGGCCGAGTCGAGCCGGAGCGAGCAGATCGCGGCTCACGAGCAGGGCAACGATCTCCGCCAGCGAGAGGGGAATGGGCAGGCGATCCTGGAAGCTGCGCTCCACCCGCCAGAGGCCGCGCCGCCCATCCGGCGCGCGCTCATCGTAGATCGGAAGGCCGGCTTCCTGCATCACGGCCAGGTCGCGCCAGATCGTGCGGACGGCGCAGTCCATCTCTTGGGCCGCCTCTCCGACCATAAGGCCACCCGGTCGGCAGAGGAGCTGCAGCAACCGCCAGTGCCGAGTCTGCTGGCTTCCGCGGGACATTGGGTACGCGCATTCTGCGTGGGACCCGCTGCCGCGTCAACTGCGTCGATTCACCTTCGAGGTTGCGGCGCGTTCGCCTCATGGTTAGGATGAGAGATCATGCGAATCACGCGCGGATCCGAGCTCGATGCGACCAGTGATGCCCGGCGTGCCGTCGTATTACTGAGCGGTGGCCTGGACTCGGCGACGGCGATGGCGGCGGCCCGGGGCGACGGCTTCTCCTGCTACGCCCTGACGATCGACTACGGCCAGCGGCACCGCGTGGAGCTGGCCGCCGCCGCCCGCGTAGCCGCCGCGCTCGGCGCCCGCGATCACGTCGTGCTCGCCGTCGACCTGAGGCGCTTCGGCGGCTCGGCCCTCACCGCCGACCTCAGCATCCCCAAGGGCCGCACGCCGGCGCAGATGACGGACATCCCGGTGACCTACGTTCCGGCGCGCAACACCGTCTTCCTGTCGCTGGCGCTGGCCTGGGCGGAAACGCTGGGCGCCGAGGACATCTTCATGGGCGTCAACGTCCTCGACAGCTCCGGCTACCCCGACTGCCGCCCGGAGTACGTCCGGGCGTTCGAGCAGATGGCGAACCTGGCGACGAAGGCCGGGGTGGAGCGGCGAAGCCGCTTCTGGATCCACACGCCGCTCATCCGCCTCGGAAAGGCCGAGATCGTGCTCCGGGCTCGCGAGCTCGGCGTGGACCTCGCGCTCACGTGGAGCTGCTACGATCCCGGCCCCGATCGTCGCCCCTGCGGCGTCTGCGACGCCTGCATCCTGCGCGAGAAGGGCTTCGCCGAGGCCGGGGTCGACGATCCGCTCAGGCACCGCTGAGCTGGCGCTCGAGCGTGGCGGTGTCCGTGGCCGGGAGCTCGCAGGCGTAGTTCCGGCAGACGAAGACGGTCGCGCGACCGTCCATGGCCCGGCGGCCTTCGAGTAGCGGAAGGCCGGCCATCGCCTTGTCGTCGCCGTCGGTGGCGCCCGCCACCACACGGTTCGGCAGATAGCGCCCGAAGACCTCACGCAGGAGCGCCTCACGACCATCGCCGGCCGGCGCCACCACCGCGATCTCGACGACCGGCCCCAGGTTGAAGTCGTGGGCGCAGAGGAAGCGCCCGAACCCGCTCGGATGGCGTGACATCAGATCGGCCATCGCCCGCAGGGCGGAGAGCGCCTTCGCCCCGTACTGGGCCTCGCCCGTCAGCGCCTTCAGCCGCAACAGCGTTTCGATGGCGACGGAGCTGCCCGACGGCACCGCGTTGTCGAAGAGGTTCCGCGGCCGCACGATCAATCGCTCGTGGTCGCTTCCGGTGTCGTAGAAGCCCTCGATCGAGTCGTCCCAGAAGAGTCGCAGGATATCGTCGGCGAGCTTTCGGGCGTCCTCGAGCCAGCGGCGCTCGAACGTCGCCTCGTAGAGGCTCACGAGCGCCGCCGCCACCATCGCGTAGTCCTCGAGGTAGGCCTTGAGCTTGGCGCGCCCATCCTTCCAGGTTCGGAGCAGCCGGCCGCCGCCGTCGCGCATCCTGGTGAGGATGAACTCGGCGTTGGCCACGGCCACGCCGACGTAGTCGTCCCGTCGGAGCGCCGCGCCCGCTTCGGCGAACGCACGGGCGGCCAGGCCGTTCCACGCGGCCAGCACCTTGTCGTCGCGCGCGGGGTGCACCCGCTCCTCGCGGATCGCGTAGAGCTTCTGGCGCGCGCGCGCGATCGTCCCGGGCTTCGACTCGCCGGGAACCCAGAGGACGCTCTTGCCTTCCTCGAAGTTCGGCCCGCGGTCCACGCCCCAGTACGAAAGCGCAGCGTCCGCCTCGGGCCCGAGCTCGGCCCGGATCTCGCTGGCCGTCCAGACGAAGAACTTGCCCTCCTCGCCCTCGGAGTCGGCGTCCTGGGCCGAGTAGAAGCCGCCGGCGGGATCGCGCATCTCGCGCACCAGGTAGTCGAGCGTCTCCTCGCAGACGCGACGGTATTCCTCGTCGCCGAACGCCTGCCAGCCGTGGAGGTAGAGCGTTGCGAGCTGGGCGTTGTCGTAGAGCATCTTCTCGAAGTGGGGCACCAGCCAGTGGGCGTCCACCGAGTAGCGATGAAAGCCGCCGCCGAGCTGGTCGTACATGCCGCCCCGCGCCATCTTGGTGAGCGTCGTCTGCGCCATGCTCCGCGGGAAGTCGTTGCCGGTCCGCTTCCAGAAGCGCAGCACGAACTCCCAGATCATCGGCTGGGGAAACTTGGGCGCGCCGCCCACGCCGCCTTCAGCCTCGTCGAACTGACCGGAAATGCCCTGGAAGGCGCTGAACAGGATGTCGTCGCTCAGGAGCTGCACCGAGCCCCGGATGTGCCCGCCGCGACTCAGCTCGGCGGTGAACTCCTGCGACGACGCCAGGACCTCGCCGCGCCGGTTGCGCCAGGCATCGGCGATGGAGTGCAGGAGCTGCGGGAACGACGGCAATCCATGGCGGGGCGTGGGAGGAAAATAGGTGCCGCCGTAGAACGGTGCGCCCTCGGGAGTGAGGAACACGGTCATCGGCCAGCCGCCGTGGCCCGTCATGGACTGCACCGCCTGCATGTAGATCTGATCGACGTCCGGCCGCTCCTCCCGATCCACCTTCACGCTCACGAAGTGCTCGTTCATGACTCGGGCGATGTCGGGGTTCTCGAACGACTCGCGCTCCATGACGTGACACCAGTGACATGCCGAGTATCCGACCGACAGCAGAACGGGCCTGTCTTCGCTCCGCGCCTTGGCGAAGGCGTCGCCGCCCCACGGAAACCAGTCCACGGGATTGTGGGCATGCTGGAGGAGATAGGGACTGGTCTCGTTCGCGAGGCGGTTGGTCACGTGACTCTCCGGCTAGTGCGTGAACGGCAGCGCGGCAACCGTCGCGGCCAGCTCCGCGCCGTCGGCGCGGACGGTGACGAGCGTCCCCGGGTCGGCGTGCTGGCGCCGGATGAAGCCCAGCGCGATCGGACGCTTCAGCCCGAACGACCACGCGGCGCTGGTGACACGCCCGACCTCGGCGCCGTCGGCGACCACCGGCGAGCCCGGCGCCGGCGGCGTGGGGCCGTCGATGACGAGACCGCGCAGATGGCGGTTGACGTGGCCGCGATCACGGATCCTCACCACGACCTCCTGGCCGATGTAGCAGCCCTTGGTGTAGGAAACCAGTCGCTCGATGGGGATCTCGGGCAAGAGCACGGTGGCGTCGACGTCGCTCCCGTACGCGGGCGTTCCCGCCTCGATGCGAAGCGACTCCCACGCAACGCGACCGATCGGTGTCGCGCCCGCCTCGAGCAACGCCGCGCGCACGCGCTCGCCGTCGGCGGCGGCCGCCGCGATCCAGACCTCGGCCTCGCCGGTCTCCTCGCCGCCCTTCACGAGTCGCACGTCAACCTCGGCGAGACGGGCGGCGGTGCTGCTCCACGCCGTCTCCGGGGTCGGCGTGCCGGTCAACCGCTCGACGAGCTTCGGAGCCTCGGGACCGGCGACCATCAGGAGCGCCATCTGGCCCGTCACGTCCTTGAAGTAGGCCTTCTCGGAGAAGAGATAGTGGTCGAGCGCCTCGATCGTCTTGGCACCTTCGCCGGGAGGTGTCAAAAGCAGGAGTCGATCCTCGAGCGCCCAGAGAATCAGAAGCGCCTGAACCTTGCCCTGGACGTCGAGGAAGGCGGCGAGGGCGCCCCGGCCGGCGGAGAGCGACTTCACGTCGTTGCTCAGCATCGCGTGCAGGAACGTGGTGCGATCCCGTCCCGTCACCTCGACGACTCCGAGGTCGCCGCGGTCGATGAGGCCGGCGCGCCGGCGCACGGCGGCATATTCCGTGGCGGGATCCGACATGCGGCCATTGTAGCGCGCGTGCTAGACTCCGCGCGTGGTGAAGCCAGACCGGCGCGTCGCGCGCGCCTTCCAGCGCCGGCTGCTGGCCTGGTACGCGCGTCACGGCCGTGATCTTCCCTGGCGGCGCACGCGCGACCCCTACCGCGTCCTCGTCTCCGAGATCATGCTCCAGCAAACGCAAGTCGACCGCGTCGTGCCGAAGTATCACCAATTCCTCGAGCGCTATCCCACGCTCGAGGATCTCGCCGCCGCCCGGCCGCGGGACGTGCGCCAGCTCTGGTACCCGCTCGGATACAACATCCGCCCGATCCGGCTCCATCAGATCGCGCGTGAGACGGTTGCCCGCTACGGCGGCCAGCTCCCCGATACCGCTGACGGCCTTCGCGGCCTTCCCGGCGTCGGCCGCTACACGGCGGGCGCCGTGCTGTCGTTCGCGTATGGGCAGGACGCCGCGATCCTCGACACGAACGTGCGTCGCGTCCTCTCACGCGTCTTCATCGGGCCCCGCCGGAAGCGGCGTCTCCGCGGGGAGAAGGCGTACTGGGATCTGGCCGAGGCGCTGGTGCCCAGGGGCCGCGCCTATGACTTCAACCAGGCTCTCATGGACTTCGGTGCAACGTGGTGCTCACCGAGAGCTCCGCGCTGCACGCCCTGCCCGATGCGGCACTTCTGTGCGAGCTATCCGGCGGTGTGATGCTCGTCATCGAAGTCGCGGCGGCGCTGATCCGCGACGCGGCGGGCCGCTACCTGATCACTCGGCGACGGCCCGGCTCCCACCTGGAAGGCCTCTGGGAGTTTCCGGGAGGGAAACGTGAATCGGCGGAAACCTTCGAGGAATGTCTGAGGCGCGAGCTGATCGAGGAGCTGGCCGCGACGTTCCAGGTCGGCAAGCTGGTGGAGACCGTCCGCTGGAAGTACCAGGACCGCCAGGTCGTTCTCCACTTCTACGAGTGCCGCCTGGAGTCCGGCACGATCGAGCCCCGCGAGGGCCAGGCCATGGCCTGGGTGAAACCGGCTCGCCTCGCCGACTACGACTTCCCGCCCGCCGACCGCGCCCTTCTCGAACGTCTCCTCGCGTAGTGCCGCCGCACCTTCGCCCGGTTGCCGCAGACCGCCATGTCACACCATCTCCGGCTTCCGTTGCGGCTGCCGTCGAGGAACAGGCGACCGCACGCGGGCGCCGCGCAGGCCCTGACGGCAGCCACGTCGGCTGAAGTTAGGACTTCGGCAGCGGAGCGGATGACCGGCCACAGCAGCCGGTCGAGCGCGTCGTGGCCCGTCTTCCACTCCCAGACGAAGCCTGGGCCTCGCCTGACGATGCGGGTGCGGCCGAGCGCCGCGGCCAGCGCCTCGTTGAGATCGTCGAGCGCGCGGACCGGGGGTGGCCGGCGCGAGGCCACTGACGCCATCACGGCGACAATCGCGGCTTGAAGCGCCTGGGCGCGAGCCAGCGCGACCGCCGCCGCTGGCGCCCGACGTCGGCCAGCCCGAGCTAGTGCCCGCGCCTGGGCGGGAGAAGCGGCGCCCGCGCTTCCCGCCCACTCGGCGAGATCGGCGTACGTCGAGAGCCGGGTGCTGTTGGCGAAGTCGAGGCAGAGGCGACCGGCCGTCCACGCGTGCGCCACGGCGCTATCTAACTACCGTACGGCGCAAAGGGGGTTAATATTCTGCCTAGCCCCCAGACGGCGCGACAGCGGTTAGAGGACGCCGACGGGCTGTCCAGGCCACGAGCGCGGCGAACATCACCACCCCGGTAGCCTGGAGCCACGGCCCTCGCATCACCATGAGGCCGGCCGTCCCGAGCGCCAGCAGCCGTTCCCAGCCGTGGAGGCGCCCCCCCGCCTGCCCCACGATCGCGGCGGCCAGGGCGATCGCGGACACGGCCGCGAGCCCGGACATCGCGACGATCTCGGGCCACGTCCCCCGCAGCAGGAGCTCCGGGTGGAAGACGAAGGCGAAGGGCACGAGGAAACCGGCGATACCGAGGCGAAACGCCTCGATCCCGGTGGCCATCATCTCCGAGCCCGCGATGTTCGCGGCGGCGAAGGCCGTGACGGCGTCCGGCGGCGTGAGGTCGGACAGGACGGCGTAGTAGAAGACGAACAGGTGAGCGGCCAGGACGGGCACCCCGAGGCCACCCATCGCTCCCGCCCCGACCACGACGGAGATCACGTACGCCGCGGTCGTCGGGATCCCGGTCCCTAGCACGCTCACGACCAGGAAGATCAGGATCATCGCCACGAGCAGGCTGCCCATGGAGGCCGAGAGCACGGCGCCTCCGAACGCGAGCGCCGACCCCGTGCGGGTCAGCACCCCGACGATCATCCCCGAACCGGCCAGCGCGACGGCGATCGTGGCCGCGCTGGCCGCCCCCTCGACCAGCGCCTCCAGGCACCGGGCCGGCGTCATCCACGTTCGCCGATCGAGGAAGGACAGGACGAAGGTGATCACGATGACGTAGAACGCGGCGCCGGTCGGCGAGTAGCCCGCGGCGAGGAAATACACGATCCCCAGGAACGGCAGGGCAAGGTAGGCCCGCCGCAAGATCTGTCCCCATTCCGGCAGCTCGCTCCGCGGGCGGGGCTGGAGGCCGTGGCGGACGGCGAGGAAGTGCACCATCGCCATCAGGCCGACGTAATAGAGGATGGCCGGAATCGCCGCCGCCTTCGCCACCTCGAAGTACGGCACGTTGGTCATCTCCGACATGATGAACGCGCCGGCGCCCATGACCGGGGGCATGATCTGGCCGCCGGTGCCCGCGATGGCCTCGATGGCAGCCGCCGTCTTCGCCGGGTAGCCGCCGCGCTTCATGAGCGGGATCGTGAACGAGCCCGTCGCGTAGACGTTGGCGACGGTGCTGCCGCTGATGGTCCCGAAGAGCGCCGAGCCGACGACGGCGGTCTTGGCCGGCCCGCCCCGCAGTGAGCCCGTCGTGCGCTCGGCCAGGGCGATCAGGAACGTCCCCACGCCAGCTTTCATCAACACCGCGCCGAACAGCACGTAGATGAAGAGGATGTTGCTCGAGATGCCGGTGAGGAACCCGTACATGCCGTCGTCGCCGCCGAGATAGAGCAGCTCGATCATCCGGGGATAGGTGAAGCCCTTGAAGTGGAAGGCTCCCGGGAACCACTGGCACGTCGCCAGATAGAAGAGGGCAAGGGAGATCGTGACGGCCATCCAGCGCGAGAGCGACCGCCGGCACGCCTCGACCACGAGCACCACCATGACGGTGCCGAGCCAGACTTCGCGCGGCAGGACGTCGCTGGCACCCTCCCAGCGATGGTTGATGCGATCGCTGTCCCAGATGAGATAGAAGCTGGCCACGAAGCTGGTGACCGCCCACACCCAGTCCCAGGCGCTCGGCCGAAGCCGCGGCGACGGCGTCCGGAACGGATAGAGGACGAAGATCAGCGGAACGAGAAAGAGCAGGTGAAGCGAGCGCTGGACGCGCGGCTCGAAGACGCCGTAGCCGGCGGTGTAGAGGTGAAACAGCGACGCCGCGGCGGCCCACGCCACGACGCCCCAGCGTGTCGGGCCGGTGAGCTCCCGCACCGGCTCGCTACTTCAGATAACCCTTCTCCCGGTAGTAGCGCTCGGCGCCGGGATGAAGCGGAACACCGAGGTAGAGGTAGGCCTTGGCCGGATCGTAGTCAGCCAGGCTCGCGTGGATCTTGCGCACGCGGTCGGGATTGTCGTTGAGCGCCTTCGTGATCGTGTAGGCCATGTCGTTCGGCATCTTCGTCGTAACGGTGATCGTGGTGCCCATCGTGGCCGAGACGACGGTGTCCCTGGCGTTCGCCGCCTGCGGATACGTTCCGGCCGGGATCGTCCCCTTCCCGAGCCCGAACTTCCCGAGGTGAGCGATCAACGGCTCCGGGAAGGCGAGCAGCTTGAGGCTCCGGCCGACGCTCGCCTCGGTGATGGACGCGCCGGGCAGCGCCAGGAACGTGAACGTACCGTCCACGTTGCGGTCCTTGAACGCCCCCGCCTGCTCGGTGTAGGAGCCGCGGAAGAATCGCGCGCCCGCCGCCTCCCAATCCTTGTAGGACATGCCGTAGTACTCCATGACCTTCTCGAACACCCACACGTCAGACGAGCCCGGCTTCGAGATCGCCAGGCGAATCGGCTTCTTTCCTTTGAAGATCTCGTCCATCGTCATGTTGGCGTAAGGCGTCTCGGCGCCGACGTAGAAGTGGAACGTGTTGAGGCTCATGTTGCCGGCGAGCGCCCGGAGGTCGCCCATCTTGTGACCCTGGTAGGGGTCCTCGCCCTTCATGGCCGCGTCGAGGAGCGGAGGCAAGCCCATGCCGATCTCGGCCTCGCCCTTCTGCACGAGCACGGGGTTCTGCGTCCCTCCGCCGGGAATGACCTTGATGGTGAGCTGCGCCTTCTCGCGGAGCAGCTCGGCCATGCCGCCCGAGATCGCGTACCAGCCCCCGCCGACGGCGCCCGCCGTCCACGTCAAGCTCAGCTGAGCCGTGGCCGGCAGCGCCAGCAGCACAACGCTCAGAATCGCGACGACGGTCGTTCCTGCTCGTCTCATCGGTGGCCTCCCAAGGTGTTGCAGCGCTTCAATATACTTCACTCGGCGTCGGGGCCGTGGTGGCCGGCGCGGGCGGTGCCGCGCGCGAACCGCGCGGGGTCGAAGAGCGAGAGATCGAGCGACGACTTGCCATCCACCAGCCACTCGGCGACGTGGCGTCCCGTCGCCGGCGAGTGCTGGAAGCCGTGGCCGCCGAAGCCGACGGCGAGGAAGAATCCGTCGATGCCAGGCGCCCAGCCGATGATGGCGTGGTCGTCGGGCGTCAACGGTCTGAGCCCGGCCCAGCCGCCGGCGACGCGGGCTTTCTCGACGATCGGCAGGCGATGCAGCGCTTTCTCCACCGTCTCTTCCACGCGGCCCCAGTCCACGGGCGCGACCAGGTCCTCGCCGACGTCCTCGACGTCGCCGGGAGAGAGCAGGAGCTGCTCCATCTCCTTGCGAAAGTAGAATCCGCTGGCGCGGTCGGTCGTGAGCGGCACGGGACCGGGCAACTCGGGAAACGGCTCGGTGTAGAAGATGTGCCGGCGCCGCGGCAGCACCGGGATGGCGATGCCGGCCAACCGTCCGACCCGCGCGGCCGCCGGGCCCGCCGCGTTGATCACGATGCGCGTGGCCACGTCACCCTGTGAAGTTCGGACTCCGGCCACGCTTCCGCGCTCGACCGTGATCGCGCTCACCTCGACGCCCTCGACGATGCGGGCGCCCAGATCCCGCGCGCGCCGCGCGAAGCCGGCGGTGACCTCGGCCGGCCCGGCCATGCCGTCCTGCGGCCCCCAGACCGCCGCGATCAAATCGTCCACGCGCAGGGCCGGAACGAGCTTGCGCGCGTCGTCCGGGGAGAGCAGCCGCACGTCGACGCCGAGGCGGTGCTGGAGCGTCATCCGCTCTTCGAATCCCTTGAGGTCGGCGGCGTCGGCCACGAGGAAGAGATAGCCGATCTTTCGATAGCCGGGGTCGACGCCGAACTCGTCGGCGAAGCGCTCGAAGACGGCGATCGCCTCGAGCGAGAAGCGAATCTCCGTCTCCGTCGGGAACTGGGCGCGGATCCCACCGGCGGCCTTCGACGTCGCGCCGGAGCCGATGGCCTCGCGCTCGAGTACGAGCACGTCGCGAAGACCGCGGAGCGCCAGGTGGTAGGCGATGCTGCAGCCGACGACACCGCCGCCGATGACGACGAAGCTGGCCGAGCGCGGCAGCGTCATCGGGCCGGACGGGGCCCGGCGCCGCTGACGAGGGCAGCGTGGACCATGCGAACTAACGAGACGATGTCGAACACGGGCCGGCCGGTCGCGCGCTGGACGTCGGCCGTGTACGGCGGCATGTTGGTGCACTCGAGCACGATGGCGCCGATGTCGGGATGATCGCCGACGAGCCGGCGGGCGACCTTCACGTGCTCTCCTCGCGCGGCGTCGACATCCAGCTCCAGCTCGTCCCCGAGCAGCACGCGCGTGAATTCCTTCTCGGTCTCGAGCCCGGCGACGGCGATCGGGATGTCGGACGGGATGCCGGCGCCCTCCAGGTGCTCGGGCGTCAGCGTGCCCGCGTTGACGGTGAGGATCCCGACGCGCCGGCGGGACGGCAGCATGCGGTGAACGAGGGGAACGAGGAGGAGGCTGGAGGTGAAGACCGGAACGTTGACGGCGCCGGCCAGCTCGCGCTGAAACTTCACCAGGAAGCCGCAGTTCGTCGTGATGGCGCCCACGCCCTCGCGCTCGAGCGCGCGGGCCCCCGCGACGAACTCAGGCAGGAGGCCGGCCGCCCCGCGACGCACGACGAGGTCGGGGTCGGCGCCGCTCACCCGGTGGTAGCGCACGGGAAAATCGAACGTCGCGGCATTGCCCATGTCGCCTGGAATCCGGGGAAAGCGCGTGTCGAGCATGAGGATGCCGACCGTGAAGCCGTACTGATTGAAGCCGCCGAGGACCCGGCCTGCTGTCATGGGATCACACCCTACCGGCTCAGCTCCAGGAGATATTCCCTCACCCGCTTGGCGTCGGCCGCGTCGGGCTTGAGCGCGAGGTATTTCTCGAACGCGGCCCGGGCCCGGGTCGGATCATTCTGCTGGTAGTAGAGCAGCCCGAGCTGTCGGAACGGATCGGGATAGGCGGGATCGAGGGCGGCCGACTGCTCGTAGCTCTCGAGCGCCCGCTTGGCTCCCGCCTCGCGCTCGGAGGGCGTCGTCGCCCGCTGAGCTTGCAGGCGATGGAGGTCGCCGTAGTAGAGGTGGGCGATCGGATCGTTGGGCGTGGCCCTGAGCACGCGGTCGAGCTGCGGGCGGGCCAGCGCGAAGCGTCCGGCCCGAGTGTCGAGCGCGGCGTTCTCGCGAACGAGCGTCCGCATCGTCAGATCGAATTCGTCCGTGTTCTTGACGGTGTCAGTCCGCTTGGCGTCCTCGGCGTACTTCCTGCGCACCAGCCGCTGGGCGGTATCGAACCGCTCCTGAAGTCGCGCGGCGTTGCCGAAGAAGAACGTCTCCAGGGGGCCGCGGGGGCCCGTCTCGTCACGCAGGAGCCTGAAGAGCTTGACCGCCTCTTTCGGATCGTAGCCGGCCTTCACCAACTGCCGGAGACCGTTCTCGTCGGCGTCGCGCTCGAGCTCGGGGCCGTAGCCGTTGATGGCGCCGATCGCAGCGATCTTGAGCCCGAGGCCGAGGATGGCGTTGGCCGTCCGGCTGAGCACCGCCGCGCCCACATATTCGTCCCTCCTGACCGGATTGGCGGCCGGCGCCGTCCCGAGGGCGGTCACCATGTCGCGGACCCGGTTGAGCACCTTCGTGCTGTCGCTGTCGCGGGTGAACGTCAACAAGTGGCGGTCATACACGTGCGTCAGCTCGTGGCCGAGGATGGTGGCGAGTTGCGCCTCGTTCTCGAGGCGGCTCAGGAGCCCGGTGTGAAGAAAGACACGGCCGTCGGGCATGGCAAACGCGTTCAGGGTCGGATCGCGAAGCACGACCAATCGGAGGACCGGTCCGTTCGGCCCGACGTCGACGGGAGCGAGCTGGGCGGCGAGGCGACGGAGATACTGCTCGAGGCGCGGATCTTCATACAACGTCACCCGCGTGAGGAGGGTCTCTTCTTCGCGCTCGGCCTCGCTCCACAGCCGGAGCTCGTCGGGCGACGGCGTGAACGGTGGGCCGCCCGCGCCGATGGGCGGAATGGGTTTCGCGCAGGAGGCGGACACGAATGCGACCAGCAGCGCCCCGGCCACGGCGCCCGCACCTCGCCTCACGTCAGTTCAGCGCAGCGAGCCGCTGGCGAACCTGCCGGAGCTGCTGGCGTACGGTCTCGGCGTCCTCAGCCTTCGGACACCGGGTGAGGTAGCGCTCCCAGTCGCTCGCGCCTTTGTGGAAATGCCCGAGGCGGACGAGGACGGCGCCGCGATCGCGGAAGTGGGCGGCGGCGCTCGAGTCGAGGATCAACAGCCGGTCGTACACGGAGAGCGCCTTCGCCCACTCGCGCCGCTGCGCGTAGATCGACTTGAGGTTCATGAGCATGCGCGTGAGGATCTGGCGCTTGGTGACCGGGACCAGATGCTGCTCGGTCAACGGCGCCCGGCGCCCGAGCGCGCGCGCCACCACTTCGGCCGCCCGCTCCGGCGTCAGCACGGCGCCGCCGTCGAAGGGATCCAGCAGCACCGGATCGTGCCCCACGTCGGCGCGCACGACGAAGTGGCCGGGCAAGCCCACGCCCAGGATGTGGAGCCCCACGCGCCGGCCCACCTCCATCATGAGCACCGACAGCGTGATGGGAATCCCGAGCCGGCGGTCGAGGACGTCGTTCAGACAACTGTTGCGCGGATCGTAGTAGTCGTTCCCGTTGCCGCTGAAGCCTTCTTCCTCGAAGAGGAACTCGCGCAGCCGGTGCAGCGCCTTCACCGGATCGCCCACGAAGCCGGCGCCCGACCGCGAGGCCAGCGCGTCGAGCCGCTCCCGCTCACGGGCCGACGACAAGCTCGGATGCTCGACCCGCGCGACCTCGAGCGCGCCCAGGGTGAGATCGATCTCCGGCTCGGCGCCGACGACGGCGTCACGAAAGCCCCGGAGCGCGTCGTCCATCAGCATCCCGGCGCGTGATGGATGCCGGCGGTGGTCAGCGCCGCCCGTTGCAGCTCGTCAGCCAACTGGAGCGTCCGGCGGGCCGCGTGCCGGGCCGCCGCCTGAGCGTCGGCGGTCGTGGCCAGCCGCAAGAGCAGCTCACGGCCGAGCTGATGGTGGTAGCGCTCGTCGGGCTCGATAACGTCGCGATAGAGCGCGGCCGTCTCCCGGTCCGCCGCCCGCTCGCAGAACTCGATGAACTGGCGGTTCTTGACGACCGCGATCGCCTCGCGCGTGAACTGACCGGCGGCGACGCGCTCGACGGTCGTCTTGAGCGAGTCGAGGTAATTGAACAGTGGCCCGTAGCCCTTGCCCAGCGGGTTGGCGTAGGCCGCGGCGGGAACGCCGAGGGCCCGCAGGCGATCGCGGATCATGCGGAAGTGCTTCGCCTCGTCGCCGGCCTGGCGCGCGAACGCCATCTTCACGTCGACGTCGTCGGTCGCGACCAGCCAGCGGGCCGCGATCTCGGTGGCCTCGAGCTCGTTCTTGAGCGCCACCTTCAGGAGGTTGACGACGTTGAGCTCGCCCTCCACCTCGGGCTTGAGGGTGTCGTCGGGGGCGAGGCGGCCCAGCAGAACCTGGTTGTCGGCGTCGAGGGCTTCGACGAACTCTTCCGCGTTCATGGGGCGACGCCTTCTCGAAGGAGCGACGGCAGCTCGGCCGTCAGCGTCTCCTTGGTCACCACCCGCGCGCAGCGCGCATGCCAGGGCTGGGTGTCGCGCGCCAGCGCGTGCGTGGTGAAGGCGAGGACAGGAACACCGGCGCGCCCGGCGGCATCGAAGACGCGCGCGTAGTCGAACCCGCCGGTCAGGTCGAGGAGCACCAGACGCGGCCCGGCGATGGCCGCCTCGACTTCGTCGGCGCTGCGGGCGATCGCCAGGGGCACGCCAGCCAGACGGGCGGTCTCGCGGATGCGAGCGACGAAGAAGAGGTCCTTGACGACCGCGAGGAC
>WNEY01001790.1_pt1 | contig 15403 bp, 11 predicted proteins | sample 5400531 | NCBI WGS metagenome assembly WNEY01 (sample SAMN13153338, study PRJNA577476) | soil metagenome | isolation source: 200 cm saprolite under Douglas fir tree site 1 | place: USA:California | collected 2015-04-18
GCGGACGAGATCGACCAGCGCCAGCGCCGGTATCTGCTGATGATGGGCCTGCGCTTGGTGTGCTTCGTGGTGACTGTGGTGATGTTCGTCAACCACGCGGGCTGGCTCACCGTCATTCCTGCGGTAGGCGCCATCGCGTTGCCTTACTTCGCCGTCGTGATCGCGAACAGCCGTCACCCGGCCAGCGCCTCGGGATTCCGGCCATACGAGCCGAGACTGCCAGAGCGCTATCGTCCAGGCGACGACCAGTCGGACAGTGGCAAGTGATTTACGACACGCCCGGCCTAGCATCGCTTCTTGCTTCCTTGCGGCACACCGGGCAGCTGCGGCGTGTTTCTGCGTAACGGAGCAGCTAGGTACCAATGTCGGGCGCAAAACGGCGAAGCAGGTCGGTACTAGCTAGCCTCGATCCGCAGATTCGCTTCTAATCTGCTCTTGACGCACATGGGGGAGGTTCGGTGTAACATGCTTACCGGTGCTCTGGTCCCCCGCCGGGGCACCGTTGCCGGCGTTCCGGGCCCCCGTCGGAGCGCCGATGATCGCGACGCCGGGTGGTTTGCCCCCGTAGCCACCCGGCGTCGCCCTTTTTATAACCGCCTATAATTTTTGGGCGTAACCAGCTTTCTAGCCTGACTCATTTCTCATTTTGCGAAACGCAATATGAAGGGCGGCTTCAGCGGGTTCACGAACCGCGATACCGATCGGTTAGCCGACTCGGTAACGCAGGATCGCCAAGCCAGCACGGAACGAGACTCCGACGCGCGGTAGTAGCCGGATCGTTGCTTTGACTGCCTTTACGGCAAAGGGCGACGCCCGCCGGACTGATCCAGCAAACGCCACCCCACTGATCCGGCACCTGCGCCCGCTTGAGTCACCAGCCGGAATCTAGATTGATCCCCGTTTGGCCGCCAGCCGCCCTTCTCCTCCTTGGCCGCCGCCTTCACCCCGAATTTGCGTCGCCAGCCGGGGTTAGTCGACTGGCTCGGCACCGGCGACTGCGCCGGACTCGCCCTCGTTCGGGTCGTCCTCGGCGAGGATCCGATACAGTGCCCGGCGCGTCTCAGTGAGCACCTTGCGGGCCGCGGTCACCTGATCGTCGGTGCCGGCGCTGAACACTTGGAACGCGGCCAGCTGGACCTGGTGCACCAGCATCCGCATGTCTACCGCCGCGCTGGCGGCGCCGCCGGCGACCGTTGACCACGGCTCGCGGAGCTCATCGGCGTGTGCGGCCACGTAGGCGCGGCCGTCGTCAGTGAGCCCGTACCCACGCCGGGCGCCATCGGTGTCCTGCAGAGCGATCAGGCCCTCATCCTCGAGCTGCGCCAGCGCCGGGTAAACCGACCCCGGGCTCGGCTGCCACAGGCCGCCGCTGCGCTCGCTGATCTGCTGGATTATCTGATAGCCGTTCATCGGCTGCTCAGCCAGCAAGGCCAACGCCGCCGCGCGCACGTTGCCGCGCTTCGCCCGGCCGCCGCGCCGTCGCATCCCTCGGCCCCAGGGACCGAAGTCGCCAGGTCCGCCGTGCGGTCCGCCCGGCCACCCATGTGGCCCCGGGCCGCCGTGGAAACCGCGGCCGAAGCCGGGTCCGCCGAACTCGGCCTCATCGGACTCGGGGTCGAGCCCTCGTCCGCCAGGGAAACCTGGCCCAGGGCCACCGAACCGGTATCCGGCCCTGAACCTCTTACCGCCATGACGGTGCGGATGGTCTGTCATCCGCCCGCCCATCTCTCGGTCATCCATCGCTATCTCCATTCTTTTGACTGTCGCGATAGTCCAACGATATATCGTTAACTTCGATAGCGCAAGACCTGCCCTAGCGGAGCCGTCGCTTTAGGCACGTGTGCGCCACTGGGCATCCGGACGGACTGCCGCCGGCGTCGCCTCAGCCGGCGTCGCCTCAGCCGGGTTCGCCTCGGCCGCTGCCGAGCGCCAACATCGGCCTCCGCTAAACCGCATCAGCCTCTGTGATCACACAGGCCACTCAGGAACCACTTCGGTCCAGGCGTGCCCCCAACCTGGGCCGGGGTCGCGGGCGACTGGACTTCGGCCGGTCAACATATGACCGATATGAGACGTTTATCAGATCGTGGGGTCCGATGCGAGGCAGATGAATATGCACATTCAGTAGGTTTTCAGGTGATGAATATGCGCATTCATATTTTGGACGCACTCTTCTTGAGGGCTCGGCCGGCATTCACGTGGTGCCTATGTGACCAATGTGGCGACCGTCTATCCACGTGACTGAGCCGGGGAGCGCTCAAATAACTACCCGGCGTGCGGTCAGCCCGAAAGGTGGCGGTCGCGTCCGGACTCCGGCCAATTCGCGGCGGTGCGGCCCCGATCTGCCGGTCGAACCGCGGCCAGCCTGACCTGGCCGCTGCCTGCGGCCCAAGCTCGCGCTGGCCAGCACGACCGCCGCGAGCCGGATACCCGGGTAGCTATCCGCCAATGGCCGACATCGGCCGCGCCGGTTGCAAGAAGCCGGGATCGTTGATGCCGTGACCAGGCAGCTTGCTGGCCACGGCCTGACGCCAGCGGTCGGCCAGCTCGTCGTCGGTGACGCCCGCGCGCAGCGGCGTTCGCAGATCACTCTCGGTTCTGGCGAACAGGCAGTTACGCACCTGCCCGTCGGCGGTGAGCCGCACCCGGTCACAGGCACCGCAGAACGGCCTGGTCACCGAGCCGATCACGCCGACCTTCGCCGGGCCGCCCTCAACCAGGAACGCCTCGGCCGGGGTCGACCCGCGCCCAGCCGGGTCATCAGGAATCAACTCGAACTTGGCCGAAAGCATGGCCAGGATCTCATCGGCGGTGACCATGTTCTCCCGGCGCCAGCCGTGCTGGGCGTCCAGCGGCATCTGCTCGATGAACCGTAGTTGATACCGGTTATCCAGGCAGAACTGCAGCAGGTCGACTGCCTCATGATCGTTCACGTCCCGCATCAGCACAGCGTTGATCTTGATTGGCGTGAGTCCGGCTGCCGCCGCGGCGGCGAGGCCGTCGAGCACATCAGGCAGCCGATCCCGGTGCGCTAGCCGGATGAACGTCTGCGTGTCGAGCGTGTCGAGCGAGACGTTTATCCGGTCCAGGCCGGCTGCGTGCAGCGGCTCCGCGACCCGGGCCAGCCCGATCGCGTTGGTCGTGAGCGAGATCTCCGGCCTGGGCCGCAGCGCCGCGGTGGCCGCCACAATTGCGGGCAGTCCGCGCCGCAGCAGCGGTTCTCCCCCGGTGAACCTGACCTCGGTGATCCCCAGCCGCTCGACCGCGATCGTCAGCAGCCGGATCAGTTCGTCGTCGGTGAGCTGCGACGACTTGGGCAGCCAGTCGAGCCCTTCCGGCGGCATGCAGTAACTGCAGCGCAGGTTGCAGCGGTCGGTCAGGGAGACCCGCAGGTCGGTGGCAACCCGGCCATAAGAGTCGGTGAGCATGACCACCTCCTTGCCCTCTCGCCCATGATCGTCATGATGTACAGCCTACTTAGCGATCTTGATCTAGGTCGTGCCCACTCGATGCAGCTACCTGGGCATTGTCCGGCAAAACGGGATGCGCCTCGCCGGATTGGCAAATCCTTCGTCCCGCTCGTACCTCAGTTACAAGCGTCGCGGCGGCCGATTCGTTCCCCGACGGCCTATTGTGGTGCCCGCCCGGTCCAGGCCGGGCGGTGGTGGCGGGGTGGTGGGGGAAGGAAGGAACTACATGACCGTGACCGGCGCGATCTGGCGCGAGCAGCTGACGGCCGAGCAGCGGGACCTGCTCGGCCGCGACTTCGGCGTGATCGCGGAACCAAGGCCGGACGTTCTCGTCGTCGGCGGTGGCATCCTGGGCGTCGCGACCGCCGCGGCTACCCGCGACGCCGGGCTCGGTTCCGTCCAGCTGATCGACGCTGGCCGTCTCGGCTCTGGTGCCACTGGCGGCGCGACCGGCCTGCTGGTGCCAGAACCGCACCAGTGGAGTGACCCTGAGACGTTCGTCGACCTCGAGCGGGCCAGCCTGGAGCGGTGGCGCTATCTCGACCAGATCACTCCCGGCGGGCTCGGCCTGGTCGAACTCGACTGGATCGGCCTGGCGCCTGACCCTGGTGGACTGGCCGCGCACCAGCCGTCGAACGTGGAGTGGCTGGACGCCTCCAAGATCGCGGCGCTTGTGCCCGGGCTCGCCTGGCATCTCGGCGGCGCGCTGATCAGGCACCAGGCCAGGATCAACCCGCTGCGGGCGCTGGTCGGTCTCGCCGACGCCCTGGACAACGTCGGCACTGGCGTCGCCGCGACCGCGGTCTCCGTCCGGGGCGGCAAGATCGAGACGGTCACGACCTCGGCGGGCCAGATCAGCCCAGGCGCGGTCGTGTTCGCGACCGGCCAGCCGCCGGTTCTTGACGGCCTGGAGCTGGACATTCCGGCCGACCGGGTGAAGGGCCACCTGCTGGTGACCGAGCCGGTCAGCATCCACCTGCCCTGCACGATCGTCCCGGTGGCGACCCCGCTCGAGGACGGCCGGCTGCTGGCCGGCGGCACGCTCGACTACGGCGACGAAAGCCCAGCCGTGCGCGATGAGGTCATCGACGCGATCATCGGCGGGCTCCGCGCCGCCCTGCCTGGCCTGCGCAACGTTCAGGTGTCGCACAAGTGGTGCTGCTTCCGGCCGAGGCATCCCGACGGCCGCCCGGTCATCGACCGGATCCCTGGCCTGACCAACGCCTGGCTGACGTCCGGGCACTTCCGCACCGGGATACTTAACGCTCCGGCGACCGGCATGGCGATCGCCCGCTGGATCTCGGCCGACAAACCCCCGCCCGAGACCGGAGCCTGGAGCGCGACCAGGTTCAGCCCGAGTCGCTAGCCACCCGGGCTAGCACCGCGCGTACCTCCCGGCGATCATCGGGCAGGCGGCGGGTGATCCTACGTCGATCCAGGTACTCGAGTAGCGGTATCAGCGTGCGCCTGGTCGTGTTCAGCGCGGCCCGCGCCTGCGCGGCGGTGAACGGCTGCGGCAGCCCGGCCAGAACCCGGCCGGCCGCGACATCGGCACCAGGCGCAAGCACGAGCTGGTCGGCGATCCGCAGCAGTGCCCCGTGCCGGGCCGCGGCCGCCAGCGCCTTTGTGTCCAGCCCTAGCTCGCCTAGCCGGGCGGCGTCCGGCGCGCTGAACGGGCTCGCGGCGAGGTCGGCCAGGATCGCCGCGACGGGCCCGGCGAGCGTGCCGGGCAGAGTGCTCCCGCCTCCGGCCGGTCCTGACGCCGCCGCGTCGGCTGGACTAGCTGCGCCAGCGGTGATCGTGATCAGCCCAGCCGATTCTTTTATGGGCGGAGAAAGCATTGCCCGGGTCAGCTGCCGATCCGGCAAGCCGAGTGCCGTCCGGGCCGCTTCGAGGGGCAGGCCGGGGGCCAGTGGATTCGCCGCCGCGTGGGACGCGACGAGGTCGGCCAGCTTGCGGGCCTGCTCGGCGACGTAGCCGGGGTCGGCATACCAGCCGGGGGCGACCGGCTCGGGCAACTCGGAGATCCCCATCGCGGCTAGCTCGGCGGCCGGGATCAGCTTGTGCCGGCGAAGCAAGTCCGCTGCGGACGGCCGGTCGCTCCAGGAGGTCAGCTCGCCAACGCTAGCGGCTACGGCTCCCCTGCGAACCAGTCCAGGTGGCCGGACATCGAGCACGACGGCGCCTGCTAGCCCAGGCCATCCGGCCGGACTTTGCCGACCCTCTCGGTCAGCCCGGTCGCCTTGACCGGCCGCCGCCCCGGGGTCACGTAGCAGCACGAGATCGCCCACGTGCAGCGGCAACGGTTCCCGCAGCGACAACCTCGCCAGGCCTTGGCCGAGCATCCTGACCCTGGTCTGCGTCCGGGCCGAACCCACATGCACCGTGACCAGTCTCGGCAACGGTGCTGGCCCGGGGGGACACTCCGCTATCCCAGGGACACCCCCGAGCCCCGATGGCCCGGAACCCCCCGCAACCAGCCGGAAGCCCGGACATCGACCAGCCCGGTGAGCGTCCACTGTCCCGGCCGCACCAGCGCCATCCCGCGCCCGACCTGGTCGGCTTCGATCCCGCGCAGGTTAAGCGCGACCCGGGCAACCCCGGCGACGTCCGGCACGTCCGCACCGAGTGACTGCAGGCTCCGCACCTTGACCGGCCGCTGCGCGGGCGTGAGCAGCAGCTCGTCGCCCCGGCTGACCTGACCCGCCGGGAGCGTGCCGGTAACCACGGTCCCGGCGCCGGTGATGCTGAAAGCCCGGTCAACCCAGATCCTGACCGGCGAACGCCGGTCAGGATCTGGCAGGCTGGCCGTCAGGCCAGCCAGCTCCGCTACGAGTTCGTCCAGCCCCTGCCCGGTCACCGCGCTGACCGCGACCGCCGGTACGTCGCCCAGGCTCGACTGGCCGATCACCTCGCGCGCCTGGGCGATCGCCGGCCCGGGATCGGCCAGGTCGGACCGGGTCACGGCGAGCAGTCCTCTGGTGATCCGCAGCGCGTCGATCGCGGCTAGATGTTCGGCCGACTGCGGCATCCAGCCGCCGTCGGCCGCCACGACGAATAGCACGGCGGGGACCGGGCCGACTCCGGCGAGCATGTTCGGCACGAACCTGGCGTGTCCCGGCACGTCGACGAACGCCAACTGCTCCCCCGACGGCAGCCGCAGCCAGACGTAGCCGAGGTCGATCGTCATGCCCCGACGCCGCTCTTGCGCCCACCGGTCCGGTTCCATCCCGGTCAGCGCCCGGAGCAGCGCCGACTTCCCGTGATCGACGTGCCCGGCCGTCGCGATAACTTGCACGGGCCGGTCAATCTGGACGGGCCGCGGGGGGTTCCGGGCCATCGGGGGTTCGGGGGTGTCCCCCGGCGAGCGGAGTGTCCCCCCGGGCCAGCACTGTGAGCACGGCAGCCGTCAGAGCGGCGTCGTCGGCCGCGTCGATCGCGTACAGATCGAGCAGCAGCCGTCCCTCGAACACCCGGCCGACCACGGCCGGGTGTTCGCCGCCACGCACCGACTCGCTATTGCGCAACGGCTCCGCGAGCGAGGCCGGCACGCTCACCGCCGCGCTGGCCAGCGGCACTCCGGGAGCGCCGCCGCCCCCGACGGCGGCCTGGGAGTCGACCGCCCGAGCCTCGATTCCAGCGGTGGCCAGGACCTCCGCAATGCGTTTCGCCCGATCGGAAAGAACCCGATGATCGACGGAAAGTGCTTGCAGCACGGGAGCTGTCGGACCGGTCAATGTCGCCTCGAGCGCCGCCACGGTCAGCTTGTCGATCCGCACCGCCCGGGCCAGCGGGTGCCGGGCCAGCCGCGTCACCAGGTCGGCTCGCCCGAGCAGCAGCCCCGCCTGCGGCCCGCCCAGCAGCTTGTCGCCGCTGGCTGTCACCAGCGCGGCCCCGGCCCGCAGCCAGGTCGCCGCGTCCGGCTCTTCTGGCAGCTTCGGATGGGGCGCGAGCAACCCAGAACCAATGTCGCCGACAACCGGCACGCCCAGCCCGGCCAGCTCGGCGACGCTCGCGCTCGAGGTGAACCCCTCGATCCGGTAGTTGGAGGGATGCACTTTGAGCACGAACCCGGTCCGCTCGCTAACCACCGCCGCGTAGTCGGCCACGGTAGTCCGGTTCGTCATGCCCACCTCGGTGATCGACGCGCCGGTGCTGGTCAGCAGGTCAGGCAGCCGGAACCGGTCCCCGATCTCGATCAGCTCACCCCGGCTGACCACGATTTCCCGCCCGGCCGCCAGCGCGGTTGCCGCCAGCACGAGCGCGGCGGCGTTGTTGTTCACCACGTGCACGGCCTGCGCGTCAGGCACCGCGGCGGCGAGCGCCGCGAGCAGGCCGGCCGCGCGCTTCCCGCGCGCTCCGGTGACCAGGTCGAACTCGATGTCGTTGGTGCCCGCGGCGGCCTGGACGGCAGCCTTAGCCGCCGCCGACAGCGGCGCGCGCCCGAGGTTCGTGTGCACCAGCACCCCGGTCGCGTTCAACACCGGCAACAGGCTGCTCGCCCGGGCCGGCAATCCCGCCACGGCCGCGTCCGGCACGGCCTCCGGCTCGATCAGCCCGTCCCGGCACTGCTGCTGGGCTCGACGCACGGCGTCCCTGACCAGTGCCCGGCCGAGCCTATGCTCGGCAGAAACCAGGCGCGGATCGGCAATAACGGCATCCGTCCTCGGCACCAGCCTGCGGGCATCGTCCACGACGGCGACCCTACCGTCGGCCAGCCGCAGCCCGAGGCGGCCTGCCAGCACAGCGACACGGAGCCATCGCTATCCCAATTCGTGCCTCTTGCGCACATGTGTGCAACGCTTGATGCGCTGATAGTGAGATAAGTGGGAGCAGAAATGGTCGGTGCCGTGCCAATGTCGCGGAGCAGGGGCAGCGTGTCCGGGCTCGCCCTCGTCCTGTTCGGTGCCTGGGGAGGCCTGGCGCCGTTCATCGGGCCGTATTTTCATTCCGGCTTCGAGCCGGACCAGGCGTGGTATTACAACGCCGCCCGGTTGTACGCCTCGATATTGCCTGGCGCGGTCGTTCTGCTCGCGGGTCTAGTCGTCCTCGGCACCAGGACCCGCTGGTTCGGTGGTATCGCCGCTGTGATCGCTGCCGCGGGCGGGGCCTGGTTCGTGGCTGGTCGCGAAGTTCTCCCAGTCCTGGCCAGCGACCCGAACTCCAACTCGGTCGGCGCGCCGATCGGTTCGTCGATGGCTCGCGTCCTGGCGACCGACCTGGCCGGGTACACGGCCGTAGGCCTGCTGATCGTGTTCTTCGCCGCGCTGGCGCTTGGCCGCCAGTCGATCGCCGCCCACAAGGACCATGTCAGATACGGCGAGGTGGTCTACCAAGCCGGAACCGACCCGAACGCCGGCCTGGCAACCATCGGGCTCGGCACGGCGAGTCCGACCTACTCCCCGTTCCAGCCCACGGAGACCGCGTCGGCCTACCCGTCTATCCCCGACCCGGTCGTAGGCGGCGACGCCCAGTTCCCCGACCAGTACCCAAGCACGGAAACCTACGGCGCCGAACGCTACCCGACCACCCAGAGCAGCTATCCCGAGGACACCGGCCCGTTCGACGCGTTTACTCCAGGTGCGGTCACCTACAGCCCAGGGCAGACGAAGTACCCGCCGGCCGAGCAGACGACCTCGATGACTGTGCCTAAGGAAGAGCAGCAGTAACTCCCAAGGTTGTCCTTGGGCGCGCGTTCTTTTGGCACCGACGGGAGCGGGGCGTCTCTCCGCTCGGGGCTTTCCCGCCCTGCTAAGCAAGCGGGCCTTCTTTCCGTGGCGATGTGTAGTCATGTAACGACTCTCTGCATTTACGCGCCTGTTCGTCACCCTGCCGTAGCCACTTATCATCCGTAGCGACGACTTATCACGGATTTCCGACAAATTATGTCCTAGTTTGATCCGATTGATGAATCGAAAATCCGTGATAAGACGTCAAAACCCGTGAAAAGTCCTCTCGTGTTCGCGATCAGCGGTCCGGTATGTCGCCAATGACCGTCCTGGCTGAGAACACGGTCGGCGCTGAGAGGTCGTGGTGCTGTCTGTCGATTAGCGGAGGTTGCCGGAAGCGCGCCGCCGTCCGGACTGACGATGGAGAGATCGGCGAAAACCGGGGCTAGTCTCCGTTCTGGCCTTGCTCGGTTCCTGCTGGCTGGTTCGGATCTTCTTCGATGGCCGCGTTGAGTTCTTGGGCGAGGTCCGGGGGGACTTCCGCTTCCACCAGGGCAGCGAATTCGGCCGGCTTCACCGCCTGGCGTTCCCGGCGCAGCAGGTCCAGGTCCTCCTGGGGCCACTGGCCGGTTTCCTGGCGCCAGGTGATCGCCGCGTACAGAAGCGTCCGCGCGGCTTCAACGTGCCGACCGAGCGTGGCGAGAACCGCACCGAGCCTAGTGGCTGTGCTGGCCGCCGCCTGCCTGTCGGTTTCACGGCGGATGTCGAGGGCCCTGGCGGTAGGCGGTTTCGGCCTCGTCGAACCGCCGCCGTTCCCGCGCGACGAAGCCGAGGCTGTGGCGGGCGGCGGCCTCACTGCGGCGGTCGCCTAGTGCTTGCTTGAGGTGAAGTTCGGTTTCGAAGCTGGAGAGAGCATCGTCGAGGCGGTACTGAATCAAGGCGGTGTGCCCGGCTAGGTAATGAAGCTGGGCGAGTTCCCTTCTCTGGTCATCAGTGACGGGTTGGTGGTATGCGGTGATGGCGTGGTCGAGTAGCTGGCGGCGGGTTTCGTGCTGCTGGGCCTGGTCGAGGTATTCATCGAGCACCGTGATGATCGTGTTGACGGGTCGGCCGTCGGCCAGGGCGTGGTCAAGCGCGGCGGTCAAGTTGGCGAACTCGGCCCGCGCAGCGGTTTGCCCCGTCGTGCGCTGTTGGGGGTCGCCCACCGAGGTGAGCATGTCATGCAGCGTGGCGGCGAGTTGGGTGTAGAGCTGGTAGTGGGCGCAGCTGGCGGCGGCGCGCAGCGTCGGCCGGTCGCTGAGACGGCTTCGCAGGAAGTAGGGCAGGACCGGCTGGGCCTGGGTCAGGTATCCGACTTGGGGGTGCGGAGTGGCCAGGCCCACGGCGATCGCCTGGTCCACCGCTCCGGTTAGGTCTAGCGGGCCGAGAGCCCTGACGGCATCGTCCTGCTGGAGTAGTTCCTGGTACATGTCCAGGATGGTGTCGGTGGGGATGACGGCGGTGAAGGGAGCCAGTAGGAGCAGGGAGGTCTGGAGGGTGGGGTCGAGTTTGCCGTGGCTGTATTCGATGGCGCGGGTGATCAGGCCAGCTGGGTCCGCGCCTGCGCCGCCCTGTTTCAGCTCGGCGAGTACCTGCGACGGCTTGAGCGTGGCCAGGACTGGCAGGACCACGGTGAGCGGTAGCGGGTAGCCGCCGAGCAGGTCGGTCAGCTCGTTCAGCGCTGCGCGCTCAGCTGGGTCGGTCAGGTGGTGGGCGGCGTTGTGGCGGTCCAGGATCTTTTCCACGAGCAGAGAGGCTGCCTGGGGGTCCAGGCCCGGCAGGGGGTAGGTGCCAGGGCCGCTTGCGCCGTTGGTGAGCCAGGATTCTGGTTCACGGGAGCCGAGCAGGACTAGGGTGCGGCCTCCGCGCAGTCGGCTGAGCAGGGTCTTCAGTTTGGCTTGCTCGGGTGGGGTTAGGGCGTGCGGGATTGCGGCTGGGGCGGCGGTTACTGATTCGAGGTTGTCCAGGATCAGCAGGTGGCGGTCCGGTCGCAGGAGGTCGGCGACCTGTTCGGCTTGGGCGGCTTCTGGCATGGAGTCTGCTGCCGCGTGAGCGGCTGGGGAGAGGAGGCGGGAGCGGATTTCGCGGGTTATCTGGGCGGCGGTCCAGGCTCGGTCTTCGTAGGAGAACGAGAAGACCTGGTCGATCAGGCCGGTGCGTTGCCACCACCAGGCGAGGTGGGCAAGCAGGGTCGACTTTCCTGCGCCGGCCATGCCCCGGACTAGCAGTTCGTTACTGCCGGTGTCTTTGAGCACGTGGTGCTCGACGGACTGGATGTCTAGGTCGCGGCCTACGAATCCGTATTCCGTCGGTGGCTCGTCGCCGACTGCCGCTTTCCGGTTGTAGAACTTGGCCTGTTCCGGTTCGGTCATCGGGCGCAGAGTGACGCTTAGCTGGCGCTGGGCGAAGACGACCGGGAGCAGCCAGTCCTCTAGGTCTAGCTCTTGTCCGAAGATAGGCCTGTCGGGCCTTGTGGTCGAATAGTTCTCGGCGGGCCGCGTGCACGGCCGTGACCGGATCGGCTCCGCCAGCGATCTTTCCGTAGAGGACGGGCATTGCTTTTTCGGCGGCCGTTACTGTCACCGAGTACGCCATGCCCACGGTGACCGGGACGCCGGCCTCGGCTAGTCGCTGCGCCAGTCCGGCCTCGCTGCCTGCCTGCCTGCTTGGCGGACTGGCAGGCGTTCAGGACCGCGATCGGTATTCGGTGCTCGGCTAGCAGAGTGGCGACTTCCTCGGCCGCCACTGGCTTAGCTTTGCCCGTCTGGCCGGTTTCGAAGTACAGGAAACCGCGCCGGCCCTGGAATGGGTCTGGCCCGGATGCGAATAGCAATTGCTCCGCGTGGCTTCCGGCCTCTAGCTCGCGGTAGTCGCTAAACGACCCGTGCAGGTCGAAATGGGCGACTTGATACCAGCCTGACCCGTGCTCCTCCGTTACGCTGCGCAGGTGCGCGCGCAGTGCCTCCCACGTGCCCGGCCGGACCAGATCGACCTCCACCGGCAACCGCGCGTTGCGCAGCGAGTCGAGCAACGGGCGCGAGATCGTCCGGTACCCCACATCGGACGGGCCGTCCGGCCGGGCCGTCACCACGAGGATGTGCAGTACTGGTTCTGGGTCCGCTGCCACGAACTTCGACCCGACCGCATCCGCCCGCCTCGTCACCGGCATCCTGACCGACAGCGGAACCGGCAGGTCAGGGTCTCTTAGCGCCTCCCAGTGCAAGCCTTGAAACGCGGCTGACCCGCTGACCTCGATCCGGCAGCCGTCGAACGACCGGTCCCGCAGCGACCGGTAATCGTGATTGGCCTCGCCGCCGAACACGTGTGTGAACAGGTTCTGGCCGTAGGCCGTGATCTGCTCGACGGCCTGTTTTTCCAGGTCCTTATCCCCGGATCATTCCGTCGGGCCAGCTACATCGGTGCCGCCCTGATGCTGTTCCGTCCCAGGAAGCAACCACCTCTGTGCCTCCCTGGTGTCGCTCTGGTCGCCTCGGTGCCCTCCTGATGCTGTTCCGTCCTGGGAAGCTACAGCATCAGGGAGGCTTAGATGCTGCTGGGTGGCGGAGGCGGACGGGAATCGAACCCGCCGACGACGCTCGGCGCCGTCCGCCGGTTTTGAAGACCGGGGGGACCACCAGGTGCCCAGACGCCTCCACGGAGGACTCTAGTCCGGCCCTGCTATCCCGTTGGCCGGCGGCAACCTTTGGTAGGGCTTGGGTGCGGCACCCGCGGGCTATCGAGACGGCGCCGTATCGAAAGGAAGACCGTGACGCACCTGATCAGGATCAGCCCGGTTACTCCTCCCCGGCGTACAGGGAGTCGATGACGTCGGCGTACTTGCGGTGGATGATGCGGCGCTTGAGCTTGAACGTCGGGGTCAGTTCCTCGCTCTCGGCGGTCCACTCGACCGGGAGCAGGCGCCAGCGCTTGACCTGCTGGACCCGGGCCAGCTGAGCGTTCGCCTCGGCGACCGCTTCGCCGACGGCGGTTAGGACCAGGTCGTTGTCGGCTAGTTCGGCCAGTGAGGTCGCCTCGATGCCGCGGGCCTTGGCCCAGGCCGGGGCTACCTCGCCGTCCAGGGTCAGCAGGGCGACCACGAACTTGCGGCGGTCACCGAAGGCAAGCGCCTGGCCGATCAGCGGGTTGGTGACCAGGACGTTCTCGACGGCGGCCGGGGAGATGTTCTCGCCGCCAGAGGTGATGATCAGTTCCTTCTTGCGGTCGATCACCGAGACGAAGCCGTCGCCGTCGATCGAGCCGATGTCGCCGGTGTGCAGCCAGCCGTCCTCGTCCAGCAACTCGGCGGTGTGCGCGGGCAGGTTCAGGTAGCCGGGGGTGTTGAGCGGGCCTCGAGCCAGGATCTCGCCGTCATCGGCGATCTTGACCTCGATGCCGGGGACGGCCCGGCCTACGGTGCCGAGTTTGAACGCGTCGGGCGTGTTCGTGGTGAAGGCGCCGGTCGTCTCGGTCATGCCGTAGACGTCGAGCATCTTCATGCCGAGCCCGGCGAAGAAGGCACCGACCTCGGGCGGCAGCGGGGCGGCCGCGCTGACTACGACCGTGGCCTCGCCGAGTCCGAGCAGGCTCCTGATCAGGCCGAGGACGTTCGCGTCGGCCTCGGCATACTGGGCGGCCAATTCCGTCGAGGTGTTCTGGCCGTACTGGCAGCTCTCCACGTACCGGCGGCCGACGTCCATTGCCGCGGCGACGGCGGCCTTCCTCGACTCGTCCTGCTCCATGGTGAGCAGCGACTGGATGCCGGCCTGGATCTTCTCCCAGACCCTGGGCACGCCGAAGAACGCCGTCGGCTTCACCTCGCCGATCGTCTTCACCAGGTCGGTGGTGACATGGCAGAAGTAGCTGTGCCCGGCACTGTAGGAGGCCAGGTAGATGCTGAACATCCGCTCCGCGATGTGGGCCAGCGGCAGGTAGGAAACCCAGCGGACGTGCATCTGGGTGCTGCCGCCCATCTCGGCGGTCGCGGCTTCGTACAGGATGCTGGCGTGCGTGATCACCACGCCCTTGGGGTTACCGGTCGTGCCCGACGTATAGAGCAGCGTGGCCGGATCGCTGGAGCTGATCCCGTCGACTCGGCTGGTGACCTCGTCGGCGCCGCCGGCGCGGATCGCCTCGTCGCTCAGAGTCAGGAAGTCCGCCCAGGTCATGAACTTCTCGCCGGCCGGGCAGGCGTCAGCATCGCGGACGATCACCTTGGCGATGCCGGGCAGGTCATCGAGCAGCGGCTGCCAGCGGGCCAGCTCGGAGGCGCCGTCCAAGATCGCGATCCGCACGTCGCAGTCACCGGCCACGTACTTGATCTGGTCGGCTGCGAGCGTTGAGTAGAAGGTCACCGGCACTCCGCCGGCGTGCACGATCGCCTGGTCGGAGAGCACATGCTCGTAGCGGTTCTGCAACATCATCGCGACCCGCTCCCCTGGCTTCAGTCCGAGCCGCACGAATCCGGCCGCCAGCCGCAGCGCCGCGTCCCTGAACTCGCTCCAGGTCACCGTCTGCCAGGGAGCGTCGCCGTCCCGGTCGGAATACGCAGGCAGCTCGCCGTACTGCGCCGCCGTCGACTTCAGCAGGTCACAAAGCGTGCGACCGCCGACCTTGGCCTCGATTTCGGCCCGCTCTGCCAGGACTGATGTGCCCACTTGCCCCGCCTCCACTACTTACCGCGCTTGCCGGTATGCCACCATGCGAGCTTGGCCGCACGCAAGCGGCACTTGGCTACAGTTCAGCAATGGGCAACCCAACGGCCGTACGACTAACCCAGTACGCCCGTGGCGGCGGCTGCGCGTGCAAGATCCCGCCGGGCGAGCTGGAGGAGGCTGTCGCCGGGCTGGTGCCCGAGCATCGGCCGGCTGACCTGCTGATCGGCGTGGAGCATGGCGATGATGCGGCCGTCGTCCAGATCAGCTCAGGCCGGGCGGTCGTAGCCACCGCCGATTTTTTCTCCCCGGTAGTAGATGACGCCAGGACGTTCGGACGGATAGCTGCCGCCAACGCGTTGTCGGATGTCTACGCGGTCGGCGGCGAGCCGCTAGTCGCGGTCAATCTGCTTGGCTGGCCGCGGGACGTGCTCAGGGGTGCGTCTCTTAGGCAGGTATGAATATCTCCTAATTTATGGCTGAACCCGTTCATTCCGGGAGAGTCTGATTTATTTCGGGGTTACCGGGCATTACCTGAGGTAATCGGCGCTGGTTATCGGCGGTGCCGGGGGCC
>WNEY01001791.1_pt1 | contig 15394 bp, 21 predicted proteins | sample 5400531 | NCBI WGS metagenome assembly WNEY01 (sample SAMN13153338, study PRJNA577476) | soil metagenome | isolation source: 200 cm saprolite under Douglas fir tree site 1 | place: USA:California | collected 2015-04-18
ACGTCCAGATCGCCGATGGCCTGGATTGGCTCATCAATATGCGCCCTGAGCACCTTCTCGACGGCGTCCAGCGTCGATGGTTCGTCGCATTCGAGACGGCCGACAACTTCTCGCCCCCCGTGCTCGATGACGAGTGACAAGCGCTTGGCTATCCGCCTCACGCCCTTGAGCACGCCATCACCGGGGCGCACGAAGGTAGTGCCAACATCCGCCAGCACTTGCGGCGGCCACACCGAAAGGACGGCCTTGCCAGATGTGCGTTTCAGGTCATGAATCTTCATCAGCGCTCCTTTGGTGGTCGGTGGACTGGACGTTACCACGCTTTCGATGACTGCCAGCTCCCGACGGCCCGTGAAGGCGGCGCCAAGGAACCCTGCCGCGTGCGCGGCAACCTATCTACCGAGGAGAGCCGGGGTACCGCCGACTGCTACGTGGCGCGTCCAGCCCGAGCGAACTCTACGCCTTTTTCTTCCACGGCGCCAGTGGCGCCTTGCGGTCGATGTTGCGAGGCGCGCTGAACGGTGACCACATTTTTATCGTTCGCCAAACGAGGAGAACCGGAGGCATACCTCACCCGCCCGCCGCGCGGGCGTCCAGCCCGAGCCGGATTCTACGCCGCGCCGCGAAACGCTCCGAAGCCGCTGGAGGGATCGTCGAGCCGCTGACAGACGTCATCCGGGCCAGCGGCTTCTGCGGCGCGAGATTCCGGCACGTCCGTGTGTGCGCAACGAGCGACTCCCTCAGATCGGCTCCGCACTGGCAGCAGAGGTAGCAGCCGTTTCCGATCTCCGTCCCGAGTTGCTCGGGCGTGTAAGCTCGGCGGCACGTCTCGCAGAGCGCCACGGGATGGTCCGGGCACAGCTCGAAGAGCAACGACCTGAGTCGGACAAACAGCAACACGACGCGAGTATCGTGTCATCGAGCACGAGCCTGTCAAGTACCGGCAGCGAAATAGTTCGGTGAACAGGTGTGGATTCTGGTGGATAACGCCAGACTACCGAACACTCTTATCGCCACACGGCCGAATGCCGTTCTTCGCGACAGTCAACCCGCGATGTGGACTCCGATGCTCCCGACGACCACGAGGCGAAGGCCTGCCTGCTTCAGCGCACCGACGAGACGCCAGCTCCGGAGGAGCGGCTCGATGCCCGCGAGCGGGTGATCGTCGAAGAACTCGCGTGATACCGAGAGGCGGTGGCGTGGCTCCCTGCCTTGGCGAACGCTGAAAAATCGAGTGGCGCGGTCAAGCTCGTCGACGGCATCCTCGACGGCCCACCCGGGGAAGCCATTGCGTAGCATCTCGCGGACGACTTCGAGCTTCCGCTCGTCGATTTCGGGCAGTTCGCCCCGAGGCTGCGTCACGATGCGGACCCCTCTCTGCAGGAGTTCTTCCAGTCCGGGCCACTTCCTGGACGTCGGCGGATGGTCGGATCTCTCGCCTTCCTGCAGGTCGAGTCTCCTGCCCAATGGTACTCCTTTGGGCGCCCGAGCGGCCGCTCGCCGTACACGTACTGTGACCCGATGGGGAGCGTGACAAGCGAGAAGATCGACGAGGACGCGCGTACCGGCGGACGAGCCCTTACCTCGCCCTCCTCAGTAATTTCGGGGATAGAGACTGTCTCACTCATCCTGGCACAGAGGGGGGGGGTCGAAGCAGCGGAGGTGTCGCTGAACAGGGCCGTCGACCGCGACCTTGCCGCCGAGTCGCATCATCGAGCCCAATAAATCGAGTGCTTTAGGAACGCTCCGAACTCGCTTGGCGGCTCGTCGTCTTCTCGCGCCTTTCTCCCCCATACGCGAGGCGGGGTTTTCTGCACACGCGTTTCGAGGGAGTGAGCAGGTAAGGGTGAACGAATTGCCCAGGTCTCAGCCTGAGTGGCCCGCCGCTGGCTCGACGGCGCCCTGGTGAGATGACGGATCCACGCGACGGGCGTCCTTCGAGCGGCCGCCGGCGCGCTGACCGCGATTTGACAGCCCAGGAAACGGCTGCCACAATTCGGCCCGGCCAAAGAGGAGATCCTATGCTGCGACCTGCGGTCGTTCTCGCCGCGGTGGTTCTCGTGGCTGGTGTCGCACTGTGCGCCGCGCAGGATTCGCCGGTCTTCATCCTTCCTGAGCGGACCCCGGCTCCGTCGTTCTCGCTTCCCGACCTGACGGGACGGATCGTGAGCTCCACGGAGCTCGCCGGCAAGGTTGCCGTCCTGAGCTTCGGGGCGACCTGGTGCCCCACCTGCACGAGCGAGCTCAAGAGCCTCGAACACCTCCAGACGATGTTCCCGAACGACGTGGTCGTCTATTTCGTCGCGCTCGACGGCCGCGGCGAGAAGGACGTCAAGCCATTCATGGAGAAGAACGGTCACCGCCTGCCGACGCTCCTCGACCCGCGAATGGCCGTCGCCCGGGAGCACGGGATCCGCTGGATTCCGGTCACGCTGGTCATCGACCGGGAGGGCGCCGTGGTCGGACGGGCGATCGGTCCGCGGGAGTGGGACGGAAAGGAGGCCGTCGCCTTTGTGCGATCGTTCGTGAAGCAGTGAGACTCGAACATCCGGAGGAGACTCACCCATGAGGCATCCTAGCATCCTGGCGGCGGTCGTTGCGCTCGCGACGCTTCTCGCCTTCGGCGCGACGGCCCCGGGGGCCGCCCTGCAGGTGGGGGACAAGGCCCCGGACTTCACGCTGCCCGCAACGACGCAGGAGAAGTTGTCGCTGAGCGACCTGGTGGGCAAGAAGAACATCGTGCTCTTCGGGTTCATTGGCGCGTTCACCCCGACCTGAACCCGGGAGGTCGCGGCCTTCCAACTTGATCTGCCCAAGTTCGAAAGCCGAAATGCCCAGGTCGTGGGCATCAGCTCGGACTTCCCGATGACGATCGCTGCGTGGAGCGAGAAGCTGGGGCTGACGTTCCCGCTGCTCAGCGACTTCCCGCGGAAGACGCTCGAGGCGTACGGGATCCTCGACACCGACCCGAACAGCATGATCTACCGCTACGCCAAGCGCGCCTATCTGATCATCGACAAGACGGGGACCGTCCGCTACAAGAAGATCCTCGACAATCCGCGGGAGCTGATCACGAACGATGAGCTGCTGGCGGAGCTGGACAAGCTGAAGTAGCGGCGGCGCGCGCCGTCGGCCGCCGGGAAGGCGGGGAGGCTGCGCGCGGGAGCGCAACTTCCCCTCCTCGGTGTCCCCCTGTCGCCGTTGTCCGTGACGCGCCGCGTTTGAGCGTGCGCGGCAAGACGAGACTCTCGCTTGACAGGCCAGGACGTGAGTGTGAAAGTCAGGTCGTGCGAAGGATCGTCGCGGTCGCGCTCGTGTTGGTTCTCGTCGTCGGTTTGACGGCGCCGGCCGCGTATGCTGGTGGAGGGACCGCCACGAACGTCGCGCTCGGGCTCGCCTCCTTCGCCGTGTTCAATCAGCTCTTCGGGGGGTTCGCGTTTGCCCGGCCCGTCTACGTGACGCCGGTCTATGCGGCGCCGGCGTACCCCGTATACGTCGAGCGCCCCGTGTACTACCAGCAGGCCTACGTGCCGCCGTCGGCTCCGCCGACGTACCAGACCGTCGTGCAGTACCCCCACGGGCGCTACGAGCTCCGGGGAGACGGGATCCAGACGCCGTATCAGTGGGTGTGGATCCCGAATCCGCCGCCGCCTCCCGCGGCTCCGCCCCCTCCGCCGTCCTCGCCGTCGCGTTAGTCCGCGACCGATCGCGTCGCGGCAGTCCATGCCACGAGACCCCGGGGACCCGCTGCACTCCGCTTCCGGCGACTGAGCGCGGCAGTAGGTTCTCCGCCGTGGGGGATCACGAATTCGGTCTCAGCTGCTCCCAGTGCCCGGGAACCCACACCTGGTGGGCGCCGAAGCACGCCCAGTGGCCCGGCACCCACTCTCTACGCGACCCGGATCTCCCTCACGCTGGAGGGGCGCACGTCGTCGGACCTCACTCCACCGCCTCGTACTTGTCGATTTCGAGGCCAGCGCCGGTGTTCTCCTCCCCGGCCTTGGCGAGGCTCCCGGCCTGACCCGGCGGCTGCTCGTGGTCGCCCTCCATCCTGAAGATCGCCCGCATCGGCGTCGTTCCACGCTCGATCTCGTCCTTGTCGGGCCGCATGATCTCGTGGGCGTCCTTCCACATGCGAAGGAACGGCCCGTAGGCCTCTGGCTTGCGCAGGGCGGCGTCGGCCGCGATGTTCTTGAAGCCCTGGATCATGTATACCTCCGGAATACGGAGGCGACCAGGGCCGTCCTCCAGGACGGCTGGATGGACTCGGGCGATCTCGGCTACTTAGCCGGGGGCGAGCTGTTCATCACCGGCCGTCGGAAGGATCTGATCATCAAAGGCGGCCGCAACCTCTACCCTCAGGAGGTGGAAGAGGTGGTCGGCGACATCCCGGGGATTCGCAAGGGCTGCGTCGCCGCCTTCGGCGTCGCCGAGCCGGCAATTGGGGCGGGGCTCCTGGTGACAGACCTCTGGGCGAGGGGGCGCCGCCTTGCCGCCCGCGGGCGCGCACTGGGCTACACGGGCTACGTGGGAGTCCTGCTGCTCCTCACGCTGCCGGCGCTCTGGGCCAATGTCGTCCTCCTTCCGGCCGGTCGCGCTGTCGCCCGGCTCGTGCGAGCCTGGTGCCGCCTCGTGCTCCGGCTTGGCGGCTGCCCTCTTCGTGTCGAGGGGCTGGAGAACCTCCCGTCGACGGGCCCGGTGGTGCTCGCCGCGAACCATGCGAGCTACATCGATTCGATCGTGCTGTCGGCGGGCCTTCCGGGGGATTTCCGCTTCGTGGCCAAGCGGGAGCTCGTCACGACCCCGTTGGTCGCGAGGGTGATCCGGAAGGTCGGCCATCTCCCCGTCGAACGAACTGATCTCTCCCGCAGCGTGGCCGACGCCGAGCGCGTGACGGCGGTTCTCCGGAGGGGTGCGTCGCTTCTTTTCTTCCCCGAAGGGACCTTTCTCCGTCAGGCCAAGCTGCTCCCGTTCAAACTCGGCGCGTTCAAGGCCGCCGTGGAAGCGCGATGTCCAGTGATCCCCATCGCCATCCGCGGCACGAGGGAGATCCTCCCCGCGTACGAGTGGCTGCTCCGGCCGGGGCCGATCACGATCTCGATCGGTAGCCCCATCAGACCGGAGGACGGCGGCTGGAAAGAGATGGTGCGGCTCCGGGACGCTGCGCGCGCCGAGATCGCCCGGCGCCTGTAAGTCAAGCCGGAGACACCGGCAGAGCGTACAGCCTCACGTCGTTCTCGGCCAGGACCAGGCTGGCGACCTCGCGCGACTCTTCCCCGGTCAGCTCCCCGCGCTCGGCGAGCCAGGCGAGCGTCCCGCCCAGCGCCATCCGGACCCAGTCGGCGCGCGACCAGCTTGGCCAGCGCCTGGCCGTCGGAGCCGTACATGAGCTTGCTCGCCGGGGCGAGCGAGAGAATTTCGATCAGCAGCGCGAGGGGAACGTCCCCAGCCTTAAGGATTCGGGAAGAGTTGCTCCTCGAGCGCACTCCAAAAGGCCGCACGGGCATCGAGGGAGCGGCGCGCGCCTCGCAGGATTTCTTCCTGGTTTGCGGCGCTCGTGGCCCACCGCATGAGGCCTTCTCGGAGCGCCTCTCCGTGCCGGACATCCACGTCGATGTGAAGCCGGAAGTATTCCAGCGCGTCGGGTGGGAGCGCCGCGCTGCGCTCGATCCTTGCACGAGATGCGGAAACATCATAGGGATGGCCCACTCGTGGCCAGGGCCCGCCGCGCCGAGGGTTTCAAGCCATGATCGAAGGGTCATGTCGAGGTGGGTGTGAACGAAGGCACGGGTCGCCGGCAGCAGCGGCACATGATGCCACTCGCCCTCGCTAAAGCCCACCGCGCGCATGAATCGTCGGTAGAGAGCAGGATGCCATTGTTCGAAGCAGTGCCGCATGTATTCCTCCTCGAGGATGTCTCCTACCAACCGCCGCAACTCGGCGTCAGGGGTGCGATTGGCGAGGGCCTCGAGGTAGCTCGTGAAGAAGGTGACGAGATAGTAATGTTGCGACGCGTAACCCCAGATCTGCCAGCGGGCGAGCCCACCCTCGGCAAAACGACGCAGAAAGGGATGCGTGACTGCTTGGTGGCTCTCGACCTCTTGGTAGAGGGCCCGAACAAACTCGACAGGAGTCGCGAGGCGATGAAGCAACACCCTTGAGCTTACACGACCCGGACGTTCCGTCGCCGCGACGCGATCGGTCGCGGACTAACGCGACGGCGAGGACGGCGGAGGGGGCGGAGCCGCGGGAGGCGGCGGCGGGTTTGGGATCCACACCCACTGATACGAATTCGTCTCATCGGCAAATTAGATCTTCTTCCTGACTCAGTGCTGCGGGCGTTGCAGCTCGCGGCGTGGGCGACCCGTCACCACGAGCGCCTACTCCTGAATGTCGGGGTTGGATATGGTGGGCGGCAGGAGATCATCGACGCCGTCAAAGGCTACCTCCATGAGAGCTTCGTGCGGCGGGACCGCCCGGACGATATCCTCGAGGGCGTTACCGCCGACTCGCTGGCCAAGCACCTATACACCTACGATTGCCCGGATCCGGATTTGATCATTCGGACCAGCGGCGAGGTGCGCCTGTCGGGCTTCATGCTCTGGCAGAGTGCCTACAGCGAGTTCTACTTCTGCGATGCCTACTGGCCCGTCTTTCGGAAGATCGACTTTCTTCGGGCGATCCGAAGCTATCAGCAGCGCCGCCGAAGATTCGGGAGGTAGAGATTTCGCGGACAGCATTCGGTATACCGGCCCTCGATTTGTAGCTCAGACCGGAACGAGATCAGCCTGAGAAGGTCAGACCCTTGAGATGTCTGGGCGTCCGGCCTGACTGACTTCTCCCTCGACGCGGAGACGCTCGATCGATGGGGCCGAGGTGGACGTCGCCGACGGCCAGGATCCGCGGTAGTGCTGTCGCGTGACATCGCTCGACGCTCGCCGCCTACCTCTTCTCTCGAGCGCCGCGGGGAGGCGGGGTCTGGTGAAGTCGTCGTAACTGCCTGGCATGAGGTGGGAGCGAGAGTGCTCGATGGCAGACGCGCTCACGTCGTCGAGCAACCGTCCGGGGCGTGGTGGGTCGCCCGTCGGCGCCGATCGCCATCAAGGTGGGGATGGCAAGGGCCTTGACAAGGACTGGTGAGAGCGAGAGTATCTGCGCCACCCTGGGGGTTAGGCCCAGGGGAGAGGGGGCGTCGGCGGAACGCGTGGCGTTGCGACCCTGGTGATCGCAGGGCAGGCTGCGTTGACTGCGACTGATCTACCGAGACTACCTAGCTGGTGAAGCGGTAGAGACAAAAGACCTGCCTCTCGGGAAAGCGGCGGACCCGCGGATCCGCCGCTTTTCTTTTCTGGGTGCCGGCGCAGCTCGATCAAGCCCTCCAGCTCTCGGTCTACAGCTACGCGACCGGGCTCCTCGGCTACGCAGACCCGGACGACGTGCGCCTGCGGTTTGACGTCCTCACGAAGACCAAGCAGTCGGAGCTGCACCGGTACTGGACGACGCGCGACCGCGCTGCGAACGCGAGGCTGTTCCGGTTGGCGGCGGAGATCCTGGCGGCGATCGAGGCGGGGGTGTTCCATCCCGTCGGCGGGTGGCAGTGCAAGGAGTGTCCGTGCAAGAGCAAGTGCTGGGCGTGGGACCAGTGAACCGGTTTGGTGACGCGCGTAAGCGCCGCGCTTGCTCACACGCGGATCCGCTGAGACGCCTCCCAGCGCTGGCCCTCGCTGTTGGTGAACACGACGCGGAGCGTGCCGCTGCGAGTCACCCGGAGCGGGAAGCGGATGAGTGGGTTCGCGCTCACCGCCGACGTCATCTGGAACTCGCTGACCTTCTGCTCGTCGAGGAAGACGAGCATCTGCTTCACGTAGAACTCGGGCGCCTCGCGGACGTACTTCCCGTTCTTGAAGACCAGCCCGGTGTGCGAAGTGTGATCGATCTTGGCGCGGATCTGCACGACCTCGCCGGCCCGGATCGACTCCGGCAGGCGGACCCGGGCGTTGCCGAGACGGTCGCGGCTCGTGTCCGGCACGCCGCCGCACCCCCCTTCAGTGACCCGGATCTCCTGGGTCGCGACGAAGGGCCCGTGTCGCGAACACTCGGCGGTGACTTTGAGTACGCCGCCAGCCCCCGAGCGCATGTGAAACGCGACGGCGGCCTGCCCATTGGCGGGCGTAAAAAGGAACTTGCCTTTGTACGGCACCGGGTCGCTGTCCAGCCGGATCTCGATTGACCGGATGAAGTCCTCGGGTTCCATCGGATGGTTCACCGAGACCTGCAGCGGCACGGCGCTGGGATCCTCCGACAGCGCCGGGGCGATGATCACAGGGCGGTGCTCGCGCTCGAGGGCCGGCTGCGCGTGCAGGCGACGCGGTCCCAGAAGGGTTAGCGCTCCACCGAGCCAAAACGAACGGCGTGAGACATCCACTGCATTACGGAGCATACCACCGGCAACGCATGGGGAACCGCTACGCGAATGAGCATTGTACGAGTGGCTGGAAGATCGGGAGACCGCCTGGTCGCCGAGATCCTCAGCGCGATGGAGACCGGCGTCTTCCACCCAACCCCGGGCTAGCACGATAAGGAATGCCCGTTCCGGAGCCGGCGCTGATTGTGGAGCACTCGCGTATCGCGCCGCGGGAGGCCGGGGTTGTCAGCACGCGCGGCGCGTCGCGGCCGTCCTGGGGGCCACGACCAGGCGCTCACGGCCGGACGGGCCGCGCCGGCGGCGGGGGGGCTTTGAACGGCCTACGCTCATCAGCGCCGGCGCTTCCGCAGCATGCCGGTGCCTGGCTCCCATCACTTGATGATGTCGACCAACTCCTCAACCGCCGCCGGAGGCCCGGAGATGATGAGGCTGTTGGTGGGGTAATAGGGGACGATCCGAACCCAGGGCGGGGCGACCCAGGAGAGGGTGTACGCCAGCTCTCCCGCCCGAGCATAGGTGAGCGGGACCACCTTGACGGTCATGGCCCCGTGGGCGACCCGTACGGCAGGGACGATCCACATACCTGCGGCCCTGCCGAGGAGGCAATAGCTGTGCAAGGCGAGAGCAGACTTCAGGAGCTCGAGCGCCTCCGCCGGCGAAACGCTCTTCGGAGAGAGCAGAGAGATCTTCCCCTTTACTTGCTCGGGGTCGAAGAGAAACGTGATCCCCGTGAGCCGGCCAACGTGCTTGATGACGGTCTGGATGTCTGTGTTCTCGAAACTCAAGGCCTCAGAGGGGGTGGCCCAAGCTGGGCCCGTCGCGCACACGAGGAGAAGGCCGAGGAAGATACCGCTCAAGGGAATCGTGCCCAGCGAGAAACGCAGCTGCGATCTCATGATCCTCACCTCCTGCACGGTCCCTCAAAAGGGAGTGGGCGCCCAGCGAGATCCCAGTGTAGCTCCAGGTCTAAGAAACTACGTAACTGGCGTACCAGCGGCGTGATCGCCGCGCATTGTGTGCGATGGTGCTCGATGGTGTCCGGCCGTGAGTCACTCTTTTAATCAGGGGGTCCAGGGTATGAGGGACTGCTGAGCGCCGCGAGCACTGCGTCGGTGGTTGTGACGCTCATGAAAACCGGTCCCAAACTCAGGATGCTGGCTTCCTCGGCCTCTCGCGAGTAGGACGCCGTGGCGTCTCCTGGCAGAAGAACCCTGAAGTGACTACCAATGTGTACCGCGAACCCCTCCCGCGGTACCCGTGGGAAGTCTATCATTGCTCGAGATGGAGGACCTCCAAGGGGCGGCCGTGCGCGTGACGCCCGAGCGCGAGCGCGCCGACGAATGGGCAGTCGTGCTCTCCGCCACGGGCATTCCGCACAGGCTCCGACGCCGGCCGGACGGCTGGGCGCTCATCGTCGCGCCGCTCGACGCCCGCGCAGCTCTCGACGCCCTCGAGGGTTACGACCGGGAGAAACAAGACGAGAGCGCCGACACGGTCGCCGACGTCGTCACCCCCGTGGGCGGAGCGACGGTCCTCGGGGCGGCCGTCGCCCTCCTGCTGATTGGGTTCTTCGCCGTCACCGGGCCGCGCACTGGACACAGCGCGTGGTTCGCGCGTGGCAGCGCCGCGACCGAGCGCATCGTCGCCGGCGAGTGGTGGCGGACCGTCACCGCGCTGACGCTTCACGCCGACGCGCCCCACCTGCTCGGCAACGCGGCGGCGAGCGTCGTTCTGGTGAGCGCGGTGAGCCGGGAACTTGGGCCTGGTCTCGGCCTCTGGCTGCTCCTCCTCGCCGGCGCCGGGGGCAACGCCCTCACCGCCGTCGCGCACAGCGCCCATCACGCCTCGGTCGGGGCCTCGACGGCGATCTTCGGCGCCATCGGGATCCTCGCCACCACGCGCGTCGTGGCGCGCGGACGGGGCCGCCGGGCGGCGCGAAAACCGTGGGTGGTCCTCGCGGCGTGCCTCGCCCTGCTCGCCCTCCTCGGCACGAGCCCGGACGCCGACATCCTTGCCCATCTCTTCGGGCTCCTGGTCGGCGGCGTGCTCGGCTTGGCTGCCGGATTCGCGCTGCCGAGAGCGCCGCGCCCGTCGGTGCAATGGATGCTGGCGTTGGCCGTGCTAGGGGCGCTGGTCGCCTCTTGGCTCTGCGCTTCCTCGTGACGCCTCAACTACCGCCCAGGATCCTCGGCGCCCCTGCTCGCACAGCTTGGTCTTTGGGATCTCGCCCCGAGACGTCAACGGTAGCTCGTCTACGACGATCATGCGGCGGGGGATCTCGGAACTGGCGATGCGGCCGCTGCACGAGGCGATGATCTCCTCCACGGTGACGGCGGCGTGCGGGACGCGGCGCCGGGCGAAATGACGAGCCAAACGCCACATGTGTCCTCGTTCGGCTGGGCGTTGCATTAGTTTAGGGGCCAGGAGAACCCATGAAGATCTACCTTGCCGGACCGCTCTTCACAGAGGCTGAGCGGGCCTTCAACCTGGAGCTTGCCCACCTTCTCGAGAAGGAGGGGCACGAGGTGTACCTTCCTCAGCGCGATACCCCCGCGGCCTCCGGGCCGGGACGGACCGCGACCATTTTCCGCGCGAATCTCACGGGGCTCAAGCACGCCGACAGCGTGGTCGCGATCTGCGACGGACCGCAGGTCGATGATGGCACAGCCTGGGAGATCGGTTACGCGTGGGGCCGGAACATCCGGGTGTATGGGCTCCGCACGGACAGCCGTGTCGTGCAGCAGCAAGACGAGCGGATCAACCTGATGATCCTCGAGTCGCTGGACGAGCTCTCATCTTCAGTCAGCCAGCTCATCCACACGATCCGTCACGCGAAGAGCAGGTGAGAGCGTGATGGGTCCCTGGAGCAAACCGATCCCAGCCGCCCCAGGAGGTGGCGCACCCATGACGGAGAACGAGCTCATTGGAGAGATCGCCGAGTGCCTCCAGGAGGCGCTCCGGCTCCAGTCGCGGGTGACCGAGATGACCGAGCGGGTCCATCAGGCCGCCGGCATGAGCGTGGCCGACCGGGCGCTCCGGGCTAAGGTGACGGGGCTCTTCTTCGGACTCCTGGCCCACCTCGAGGAGCTCAACCGTCTGGTGAGAGAAGCGATCTGAGCGACTGCCGTACCGAAGCGGCCTGGCGAACTCGGGGTCGCAGCACCGCTCGAGGAGCAGAGCGGCAGCGTCGAGTTCGTGGCCGCGCAGGCGTCGGCCAGGGCCCGCCGAATGGCTGCTCCGCCTCGGCTACGAGGGAAGCGGTGGGCGACTCGGGTCACCGTCTGACGGGGTCGACCTCGAGCCGCTGCCACGCCTCGCGCGGCATCGTCCGGGGAAAGAGCTCGGGATGCGTGATCTCGGCCAGGATCTCGAGGCCCTCGACGATGCGCGGGCCAGGGCGGTTGAAGTAGGCGGAGCCGTTCACGGCGTAGACGTGTCCTGACCGCGCCGCACTGAGGCTCAACCACTCGTCAGGGAGCGTTACCCGGGCGAATTCCTCGCCGGTGCGTTCGAGCGTGAAGCCGCACGGCATGAGGACGATGATCTCGGGGTCGTAGTCGGCGATGCGACTCCAGGCGATTTGGGACGAGGGCCATCCCTCTCGCGCGAGCTCATCTCGTCCGCCCGCGAGGCGAATCATCTCGGGTACCCAGTGGCCGGCGGTGAAGGGCGGGTCGAGCCACTCCACAGCGAAGACACGGGGCCGTCCTGAAACGGTTTGCACCCTCGCGGCGATCCGGTCAATCCGCTCCTGAAGTTCGCGTACGATCGCGACGGCGCGCTCCCGAGCCCGGGTCGCTTCACCAACCTGCTCAACCGTCTCGAGAATACCGCCGAGACTGGTCGGCTCGAGGGAGAGGATGAGGCGGTGGCCGTCGAGCCGATGGACCGCCTTCTCGACGACATCATAGGAGACCGCGCAGACGTCGCAGAGCTCCTGAGTCAGGATGAGATCGGGGTTGAGCCTCTCCAAGAGGTCCTGGTCGAGTGCGTAGATGCTGCTGCCGGCGTGCACGGCGCTCGAGATATGGTTGTGGATCTCGCGGCTGCCGTGCGTCCGATGGTCGAGGGTGCTTCTCGTGATGACAGGGAGGCGGGCCGCTTCAGGAGGGAAATCGCACTCGTGGGTCACGGCCACGAGCTTGTCGCCGCGCCCGAGCGCGAAGACGATCTCCGTTGCGCTTGGGAGCAGGGAGCAGATTTTGAGGCCGGAGGTCATTCCGAGCCCAGCGTAGTGGAGGGAGTGAGATCGGTCAAGAACGCGATGCTCCTGCCGCCGACGGCATCGCAAGCGGACGGATACTGGCACCTGAAGACCGAAAGGTAGGCGCGGAATGACAGAAGCAGAACTTGAAGCGGAGATTGAGCGATTTTCGCCCGAGCGTTCTACGCACCTGAGAGGGCGTGGAGCGTGTCCCAGTAGAGCTTCTCGTAGCCCTGGAGGAGCCGAGCCGCGCGCTTGACGAGGCGAGGGTCGGCGCCGCGGGCGAGACCGCCGGCGACCACGGCCATCGCCTGGCCCTCGAACTCAGCGGAGGGAGCGGCGAAGAGGTCGAAGAAGGCCGTGGCCTTCTCGGTGAGCCCGTAGCGGTCGCGAAGCGCGCGGCTCATGCGGGCGCAGTTGGCACCCCACGCTGCGAAGTTCACCAGGAAGCCGGCGGCCACCTCGGCCTCTGAACCGTAGAGGGCGAGCCAGGCCATGAAGGCCGTGTAGGCGTGGGCGCCGGGCGCCGGCTCGTAGGCCTGAAGCCGTGCGTCGTCCATCCCCGCGGCAACCGCGAAGGTCTCGAGCGCTGCCAGCGCCGCCGTCTCTCCGCCCAGCACCGCCTGGAAAAATGGCCCGGAGGGCGTCGCTCCGAAGCGATTCACCAGAAGCGCGATGCTCCGGAGGTCGCTCTGGATGATGTGGTGCTGTTCCCCCGCGAAGCGGGTGAGATCCTCGCGGCGCACGCGCCCCGTCTCAAGCGCAGTGAGGTATGGGTGATGACGGATCTCCTGCTCGACGGGGGCGAGCTCGCGCCTGATCTCCTCGACCAACTGCTGGGCGTTGATCATGTCGGCCTCCCGCGCGCCGGCTCACAGCGCGCGCCGTTCCCGCGTCTCGGCGCGCGTGACGTGTCCGCTCTCAGCGACCAGCGCGTCGGTCTTCGCGGCCATGATGAAGTCGTTCCGGTGGAGGCCGCGGATCTTGTGGGTCCACCAGGTCGCCGTGACCCGCCCCCACTCGGTAAGCAGGGCGGGATGATGACCCTCCTCCTCGGCAAGGGCGCCAACCCGGTTGGTGAAGGCCAGCGCGTCGGCGAAGCTCGGGAAGAGGAAGACCCGCTCGAGCCGGGCGATGCCGTCGCGCTCCAGCAGTTGCCAGTCGGGGATCTCGGGCCTGAGTTCCGCGATCTCGTCCGCGGTCACCCGGGGCGAGTCGCGGCGACAGGCGACGCACCGCTCGGCAGACAGCGTCTTCATTGCGCGCACCTCCCCGGTCGCCTATCGCCCCGGCCCGGGTCGCCGCCCACGAGCCCGGATCGCGCGCCGCGCCCGCTGCGGCTACTTTATACCTCCGGCGGGCGGTCTGCGACGGGCCACAGGTGGACGGCGGCACGGCGTGGGAGGTCGGGCAAGCCTTCGGGCCATCAACGGTGGAAATCCATGGACAGGGTCCAGTAAACTCGCGGCGGGCAAACTAGCTCCCGAGTCGGGTCGACGTCGGGCTCCGCGTGCGCGATCGCCGAGGATGCCAAGATCCTGATGATGCATCAGCGCCTTCGGGGCGATTCCGAGGGTAGGGCTGTCAATTGGAACGCTTTGAACCCTCTCGATAAGCGAATCCGCCGGCTACGATGAGAACGACACCGCTAGCAAGCCACAGGATGTTGGCGTCGTATACGACAAGCGCTGCTCCGCACAATGCGAGAGCGACGCCGAGAGCTTTCAACCTCTTACCGCCCATCACACGAGTCACCCCTTTTGTTGCGCTCCGAGCGAGAACCAAGAATTCGGTCTCAGCTGCTCCCAGTGCCCGGGAACCCACACCTGGTGGGCGCCGAAGCACGCCCAGTGGCCCGGCACCCACACCGCGCCGCTCTACGGATCATAGATCAGCGCGTCCGGCGGATAGGCGTAAGGATCGCAGTAGTGCCGCGGGCCATAGAACCACACTACTTCGCCGGCTGTCGCTTTGAGGGAGGTGTGAAAGCCGGCGCGGCCTACCGCTTCGATCAGCTGCTCGACCGTCACGTGGGCAGGGTCGCAGATCACCCGCGCGTCCTTGTCGCGGGAGCGCCCGACTCACACCCTTGAGCCCTTCCAGGGCTCGCTTGCCAGGGCCTCCTCGACGATCTTCCGCACAGCCAGCCGGATCAGCTCCGTCCGGGCGTCACCGTCCGCCACACCCTCGGTGAGCAGCCCACGAAGTTTCTGGCTTGTCCGCTCCGATGCCGGTATCCTCTCCACGCGGACGGCCTCCTCTTGCGGCCAGCTGCCAACCGGCGTTAGTCACGTCAACGTCCTCGCAAGAGTGTTGCATCCCCTCCTCGTTTTCCAGCGATTCGAGGACTTCACCCCCCCGCGCTTTGGCTGTCACCGTTTCTGTAACCGAGAGACCGGTTCTGAGCGGTTTCTAGCGGCCGGCAGCGGTGGCGCCCGAGAAAATCTGTGCTATAACTACGCGTCGTTACGGAGAGGTGTGGTGGCGGCGGTAGTCCTCATAAGCCCCGTGTCGGAGGTTCGATTCCTCCCACCGCCACCATTTTCAAGGACTTCCGAGACCGTTTCTTCGATTGTCACCGAAATTGTAACCGTCCGCCTCATTCGGCCGCGCTGCGCCAGCTTCCGTGCGCGCCCACCATCGCCGGCCCGTCGTCCCCTTCAACGTGATCGAGCACCCGAGCGCGCACTGGACGGCCCAGCCGATCGTGGAGGCCGTCCCGAACGCCACCGCGCCGTGCGACCTCCTGCGCGATCGCGACCAAG
>WNEY01001796.1_pt1 | contig 15366 bp, 14 predicted proteins | sample 5400531 | NCBI WGS metagenome assembly WNEY01 (sample SAMN13153338, study PRJNA577476) | soil metagenome | isolation source: 200 cm saprolite under Douglas fir tree site 1 | place: USA:California | collected 2015-04-18
GCGTAGGACTGGAACACCATCGCGATGTTCCGGTCCTTCGGCGGCACGCGGTTGACGACGCGATCGCCGATCTTGATCAGGCCCGACGTGATCTCCTCGAGGCCGGCGAGGCACCGCAGGGCCGTCGTCTTCCCGCAGCCTGAGGGCCCGACCAGGACGAGGAACTCGCCGTCCTTGATGACGAGGTCCAGGTCGTTGACGGCGATGACGTCGACCGCATACGCCTTGGTGAGGTGATCGAACGTGACCGTCGCCATGGGCGCGGATGCTACTTCGTCAGCGCCTCGGTGCAAAGTCGCTGGAAATGCGATACGAGCTGCTCGCTTTCGGAGAGGAGGCGTCCCTCGGCGAGCACTCCAGACCGGACGCCGCGCTGGACGCCCTCCACGAGGGTCGAGTCCTCGTGTCCGATCTGGCTGTCGAAGGCGATCAGCTCGTCCACCCAGGCCTGCTCCACGTCCGGCGCGAAGAAGTAGTCCAGGAAGCGAGCGGTGCGCTCCGGGGAGAGCGGCAGCATCGAGCCGCAGGACAGGTTCGGCCGGCCCGGGAAGACGTTGATGCCGAAGTTGGGCCAGAGGAAGTGGAACTGGCTGCGCGGCACCTCGCCGCCTGCGAGGAAGGAGTCGCCGTTCTGGCGCAGCGGGCCGAACTGGCTCGAGACGAGACCGTGGGCTTCCAGCCGGTACGCGTCTGGTGAGACGTCGACCGCCGCAGTGAAGCCCGGGTGCGCGACCGCGCAGTGGTAGCACTCGAGGAAGTTCTCGCATGTGATCTTCCAGTTGGCGTTCACCTCGAACTCCGCGCGGAAGCGGAACTCGAGCGCGTCGACATCGAGGAGCTCGGCGAGTTGCGCGGGGACGTCGCCGAGCGCATCGGCGAGCGGCGCCGCGTCGGGATCAGGGTTGACGAAGACGAACGGGCCCCACGTGTCCACCTGGATCGGGGCGAGGCCGAGCTCGTCGGCGTCGAAGCCCTGCTCGCGGTCCGAGCGCGGCGCGGCGCGGAGGCTGCCGTCGAGGCCGTAGGTCCAGGCGTGGTAGGGGCACTGGAGCGTCTCGCGCCGGCCCGACCCGCTCGCGACCACGTGACCGCGGTGGCGGCAGACGTTGAGGAAGGCCCGCAGCTCGCTGTCGCGCGCGCGGGTGACCACGACCGGGATCTGGCCCGCGGCCGCCGCGAAGAACGCTCCGCTCTCGGCGATTTGGCCCGTGTGTCCGACGTACTGCCAGGCTCGCGCGAAGATCCGCTCGCCCTCGCGCCGCAGGACGTCGGGATCCGCGTACCAGGCCCACGGCAGCGATCTCTCCATCGCTCGGAACTGTAGTGTCCGCGCCGTGGCCGCCACGAAAACACGCAAGTTGCCCCTGTTCGAGCAGTTCTTCGCGGTCCGCCGCTTCTCCTCCGCACTGGCTTTCTCGGCCGACGGCGGGCGTCTCTTCTTCGCCGGCAACATGTCCGGCCAGTTCAACCTCTGGAGCGTCCCCGTCGAGGGCGGTTGGCCCGATCAGCTGACCGCGTTCGCCGACGAGACCGTCCGCGGCCTCGGCGTCTCGTCTGCTGACGGGAGAATCGTCCTCTGCGCCGACCACGACGGCGACGAGTTCCACCAGCTCTACCTCCTCGACGCCGACGGGGGCTGGCCCGAGCAGTTGACCCACGAGCCGCAGGTGCAGCATTTCGTCGGCAGCGACGCCTGGTCACCGGACGGAACGAAGTTCGCCTACGCGGCGAACGCGCGCAAGCCGTCGGACCTGGAGTGCTGGGTGCGCGACGTCGAGACGGGCGAGTCGCGCGCGGTCTTCGGGGAAGGAAAGTTCTCGTTCCCGGCCGCATGGTCGCCCGACGGGTCGAAGCTGCTCGCGATCGACTTTCGCAACAACAGCGACGCCTCGATCCACCTCATCGACCTGGAGAGCGGCGGGTCTCGAGAGCTCACACCGCACGACGACGACGCGATCTTCTTCCCCGGCCCTTGGGCCGCCGACGGCTCCGGGCTCTACCTCGTCACGGACGAGGGCAGCGAGTTCCGCGGGCTGGCGTTCTATGACCTCTCGACCGATCGGTACGAATGGGTCGAGGAGCCGAGTCACGACGTCGAGGACCTCAAGGCGTCCGCGGACGGCCGCGTGCTCGCCTGGCTCGTCAACGAGGACGGCTACGACCGGCTGCGACTGCGCGATCTCGAGAGCGGGCGCGATCTCCCCGACCCCGAGCTTCCCGACGGTGCCCGCCCACATCTGACCGGCGCGGAGCCACCGCTCGCGGTCTCGCCCGACGGGTCGCGCGCGGCCCTCATCGTCTCGAGCCCGCGCCGGCCGCCCGAGGCGTGGGTGGTCGAGACGGAGACGGGCCGGACTAGCCCGGTCACGGACAGTCGCATCGGCGGTCTGCGCGAAAACGATCTCGTCGACGTCGAGCTCATCAGCTTTCCGACGTTCGACGGGCGTGACGTTCCTGCCTGGCTCTATCGCCCGGACGTGGACGGCAAGGCGCCGGTTGTGCTCTCGATCCACGGCGGCCCGGAGGCACAGGAGAAGGCACTCTACCAACCGCTCTACCAGTACCTGCTCTCGCGCGGGATCGGCGTGCTGGCGACGAACATCCGCGGCTCCACCGGCTACGGCAAGTCGTACCAGCGGCTCGTGCAGCGCGACTGGGGCGGCGGCGACATGCAGGACTGGGAGCACGCGGTCAAGTGGCTGCGCGAGCAGGACTGGGTCGATCCCGATCGCCTCGGCGTCTACGGTGGCTCGTACGGCGGCTTCGCTGTGCTGACCTGCGTGACGCGCCTGCCGGACTACTGGGCGGCGGCAGTGGACATCTTCGGCCCGTCCAACCTCGTCACGTTCGCGAAGGCCGTGCCGCCGACGTGGAAGCGGTTCATCGCGCGCTTCGTCGGCGATCCGGAGACGGAGGCGGACTTCCTGATGGAGCGCTCGCCGATCACGTACGTGGAGGACGTGAAGACACCGTTGCTCGTGATCCAGGGCGCGACCGACCCGCGGGTGGTCAAGGGCGAATCCGACCAGATGGTGGAGAAGCTCCGCTCACTCGGTCGGGAGGTCGAGTACGTCGTGTTCGACGACGAGGGCCACGGCTTCACGAAGCGCCCGAACGAGCTGAAGGCCTACCGCCTCGCCGCCGAGTGGCTCGAGCAGCACCTGCTCGACAAGACCTCATAGCGCTCAAGCGCAAGTGGCTCAGAGCCACAAAGTCCGGCTAGTGATGGGAAGCCGCTTCTCGAGCCACAAAGGCGGGAGCTCGAGCGCAAGTGGCTCAGAGCCACAAAGTCAGGTGGTCAACAGCGACGCGAGGGCATCGACGACGGCGGGATCGAAGTCGGTGCCCGCGCAGCGGCGGAGCTCGGCGACCGCCTCCTCGACCGGCCGCGCCTTGCGATAGGGCCGGTCGGTCGTCATCGCGCTGAACGCGTCGCAACAGCGGACGACGCGAGCGACGAGCGGGATCTCCTCGGCGGCGAGCCCGTCCGGATAGCCGGTTCCGTCCCAGTTCTCGTGGCAGGAACGAACGATCCGTCCCACACTGCCGAGCAGGCCGCCGACCTGCGAGAGCAGCTTCTCCCCCTCGACCGTGTGCGCCTCGATCACGGCGCGCTCCTTCGCGGTCAGAGGTCCCGGCTTGTTGATGATCTCCGAAGGGACTCGGATCTTCCCCACGTCGTGCAGGAGTGCCGCGAACTCGGCGTCGCGTCTGTCGCGGGCGCTCAGCCCGAGCCGGTCGCACGTGTCCAGGACGAGCGAGACGACGTCGCGACTGTGAGTTCCGGTGTACGCGTCGTCCGCCTCGACGACGTCGCCGAGCAGCAGAGCCGTGCCGCGGTACGCATGGCTCAGCTCGAGCGCGTGGTCGATCCGGGCGTGCCGTTCCCGTGCGAACTCGGCCAGCAAGAAAAGGAGCGGCAGTGAGAGCAGAACGGCCGCAGGGCGGTGGAAGGCCGCGAGCGCGACCGCCAGGCCGACCGGAGCAAGCGAGGAGTCGACGAGGAACGACCAGCCGATGTACGGAAGCTGAGACGACGGCGAGACGCCGTTGACGTACCGGTCGATCCCTGCGTGGAGGACGAACTCGATGCCGAACTGGGCCGCGAGCGCCGCCACATACACGGGCCAGTGCGAAAGCTTTGGCTCCAGGGCTCCGGCGAGCGCGAGCACGGAGACGGGCCCAAAGGTGTGCCACGCGTTCGGAGCGACGAGAAGGGCACGATCGAGCGGGACCCGGCCCCGCACGAAATCCGGCATGCGGGCGAGCAGCATGGCGCCCGCCACGAAGAGAGGGACGAAGCCCAAAGGCAGCATGAAGAGCATCGGCACGAGGACGAGCTGCGTCGGGACGGCGAGGGCGGTCCGCACCTCGAACTCGACGCGGTAGGCGAGCACGTACGAGAGAACGAGGGCGGCAACCGCCCAGCCGCTCGGGGACCGCTGCGAGTCGACGAAGACCGCGAGCACGGCCGAGACCCCGACGAAGCCCAGGGCGACCGCCACTGCGGCCCTCAGTGAGCGCGCGCGGAGCCGCTCCGACGAGCGGGCCCGCGATTGCTCGACGTACTCCTGAACTTCGGGGTCGAGCTCGGCAGCAACAGTTGGGGCCGCAGACGTCACGAAGCCAAAATCGGCATAGCCGTCGTATCTCTTGACGCGCGCGCGTAAGGACGGGCGCCCGAGGATCCCTGATTCGAGGGATACAGATGCCTCGCCAGGGTGATGCGCCGAACGGGGGAACGACGAGGATGCGAGAGCGGCAATTCAGGGACAGGTGGAGGAGAAGTCTGTGGCAGCTCGCGGCTCGGTTCGTCTCACGTTCGTCAGCGTCATCGCGCTCGTCGCGGTTGCGGTGTGCGTCCCCGTGGCGAGTGCAGGCGGCTCGCTCCTCGGGCTCAGCAACGACTGCCTCCAGGCCTCGAAGCCCTTCGCGCAGTTCGGCGACTACCGCAGCTACACCTTCGGCACGAACGGCGGGCTCGAGAACGGCGATGCGGGTTGGTCGCTCTCCGGGGCCGCGCGCGTCGTTGAGGACAACGAGTCGTACTACGTGCACAGCGCCTCGGACGACAGCTCTCTGGCGCTGCCGAGCGGCAGCTCGGCGCTCACACCGCGGCTGTGCATGGGCACGACGTCGACCTGGATGCGCTTCTTCGTCAAGAGCAGCAATGCCGGATCGGTCCGCGTGCAGGTCGTCTTGCGGAATCTCGCCGGCTCCGTGCTCGGCATCGTGCAGATCTCGAACCTGTCGCCCGGCGCGAGCTGGCAGCCGGGCCCGGCGATCCTGAATCTCGACTCGCTGTGCGGCGTGCTCGGCGCGTCGTCGATTCAGCTGAAGTTCACGACGCTGAGTGGATCGGTCCAGGTCGACGACGTCTACGTCGATCCCTGGGCCTGGCGCGACTAGTCGTTCTTAGCGAGTCTCCCCGACCGCCTCGCGGATCACGCCCCGCGCCGCGGTGAGGCGCGAGCGCGCGGTCTGCGCGTCCACGCCTGCAAGGAGGGACACGATCGCCACCTTCGCGTCGCCGTTCGCGGCGGCGATCGCTGCGGCGACCTCTTCCTCGGGTGCTGCGGTCGCGATCGCCACCGCTCGGCGCGCACGCGCCCGCAGCTTCTCGTTCGACGTTTGGACGTCGACCATCAGGTTCCCGAACGTCTTCCCGAGGCGCACCATCGCGATCGTCGAGATCGTGTTCAGGACGAGCTTCTGCGCCGTTCCGGCCTTCATCCGGGTGGATCCGGCGATCACTTCGGGACCGACCTCTACCTCGATCGCCCGTTCGGCCCGGCGCGCGAGCTCGGAGTCGCGGATGCAGGCGAGCCCGATCGTCAGAGCGCCCGCGCCCGCGGCGTGCTCGAGCCCGGCGAGGGTGTACGGCGTGCGCCCGCTCGCGCTCACGCCGAGCACGACGTCCTGCGGGCCGATTCCCAGTGCGGCCAGGCCGCGCGCGCCGGCTTCGGCATCGTCCTCGGCGGCCTCCTCCTCGGTAGTGACGGCGACGATCCGATCCGTGGAGAAGGTCGGCCCGCACTCCGCAGCATCCGCGGCGGCGGCGCGTCCTGACGATCCCGCTCCGACGTAGACCAGCCGGCCGCCCGCCTCGAGCCGAACGACGATCGCGTCGATCGCCCCGGCGATCGAGTCCGCAGCGGCAGCGACTGCGTCCGCGACCGTCCGGTCCTCGTCGTTGAGCAGCCGGACGAGTTCCCCGGTGGGGCGCAGATCGAGGTCACGGAGATCGACCCGGTCCCGCTCCGTCGGTGACACCTCGGCGGTCAGCGCTTTCGTGATCGCCTCCCAGACGAGCGGCGCGTCAGGCGTGGCCAGGTGCGTCATGTGTGCGCAGGCCTCGTAGCCCCACGTCCAGAGGTCCTCGATGCCCGCGCTCCGAGCAGCAGCCAGGGCCGCCTCCAGATCGGGAATGTCCTCGCGCGTCAGGCCGAAGCTCGGTAGCCAGACCTGCGCCTCGATGCCGTGACGCGCGGCCGTCTCCGCGAGCAGCGCGGCAAAACGGCCGACGACCGCCCCGGCGGTCTCGTCGAAGTTCTTCCAGTATGGGTCGGTCGCGAGCACGCTGAGCCCGGGAAGCGAAGCGACGGCGTCCCAGTCGCTGACTCCGTGAGGCCCTTCCGTCAGCGGCAGCAGGCAGATGGTGCTTTTCCCGCCCTGGTTTGCCACGTGCGCCGTCATGTCACGCAGGAAATCGACGAGAGACTTTTCACGGAACGCTTGCACTTCCGGGGTCAGACCCGCGGACATGTCTAGGCCGGACAGCTCGCGGCAGATGTCGCAGACGCACGCCCACCGCTCCTCTGCTGCACCGACGTGCTCCGGCACCGTCCAGTGCGGCTCGTCCCAGAAGACGTAGTCCGTGCCCGCTTCGAGCGCTGCGTCCGCCCACTCCTTGCCGAACGCACGGTACGCGGAGTTGTTGAGGCAACCCGTCGCAACGCGCCGACCGTCGTCCAGCACCTGGCACGCCTCCGGATGGAACGTCACCCAGCGGCTCTCGGCCTCGCCGCCGAAGGTGCGTCCCAGGCCCCAGGGACACATCTGCACCTCGAGTCCGAGCTCATGCGAGGCCGCGACAATGTCGGCCATCGTCCCGCGGTAGTACGCGAGGTCGTTCTCGGAGAACGTGTGGAGTACCGCCGTGTAGCCGCGCACGGCAATGTCCTGGAGATCGCGACGAACGTGACGGAGGATGCGGACGCCGAAGTACGAGACGCCGGCGCGCCTCATACGCCCTCGCGCTCGCTGATCGCCCTGAGAACTGGAACGGCTGCCGGACGATCCCGTCGTTGCGACAGCTCGGCGACGAGCCGGTAGCGGTCACCGCGATAGAGCGAGCGCACGAACTCCACAGTCTGGCCGTCGGAGGTGCGGCTCGTCCGCTCGAACAGGAAGGCCGGCGAGTGCAGTGGGACGCCGAGCAGCTCCGACTCCTCTTCGTTCGTGACTGTGGGCTCGATCGACTGCATGCCGCTCTCGATCATCACGCCGTACTCCTTCTCGAGGAGCTCGTAGAAGGACGCATCTTCGAGCGCCTCGCGTGTCAAGCCCGGCACGAGGGCGGCGGGAACGTGGAGCGTCTCGAGCGCCATCGGCTCGCCATCTGCGAGGCGCAGGCGCCGGATGAGGACGACGCGCGCGTCGGGAGAGACCTTCAGCGCGCGCCCGACGGCGGCACCCGCGTGCGTCTCCCGGAGCTCGATCGTCCGGCTCCCGGCCGTCATGCCGCGGCGGCGCATGTCCTCGCTGAAGGAGGTCAGCGTGAGCTGCTGGGCGATCTTGGGCTCGCTGACGAACGTGCCGCTGCCATGCCGTCGGACGAGGTAGCCGTCCCGGACGAGGTCGTCGAGCGCGGCCCGGAGCGTCAGGCGCGAGATGCCGAGGTCGCTGCTGAGGCGACGCTCGGAGGGGATGGCCTCGCCCACCTGGAGCTGGTCGATCAGCTCGAGAACGCACTGCCTGGTCAAGACCTGTTTGCTCATCGTTCCTATGGAAGCACAGCTTCCGGATCGTGGTCAAGACCACCCCTCTCCAAACTGGGCCTTTTTAACCCCCTTGACACCCTCACTGGTCTATGCCAATCTCCCGTTCGTGGTTACTGGTCTAAACCAATCGGGGAGCCAGGGTGGCTCCCCGAAGCTCCGGGAGGCGACATGAAGGCTCGATACCTCGCGGCGGCGTTGCTTGCCGTTGCGGCATCGACCGCCAGCGGCCGCACCCAACCCCCTGGCCCCTCCCTCGGCGTCGAGGACCTCGGGCGGTCGGTGACGCTCCTCGGCCGCTTCGACCGGCATCTCCTCCTCGCGCCGGGCGAAGCGGTCGAGGTGGCGATCGACCCGCGGCTGCTGCACTTCTTCGACCTCGAGACGGGGGTGGCGATTCCGACGGTCGACGTCCCCGTAGCGGCCGAGGTCGGGGCGTAGACGATGGCCGCGTCGGGGCGACTGGGCGTCGAGGCCGCGCTCGTTGGCGGCGAGCTGGTGCCCGGCGACGTCGAGGTCACCGACGGGCGCGTCGCCGCGGTGGGGCTGAGCTCGGCGAACGGGAAGGGAATCGCCTCTCCGGGGTTCGTCGACCTACAGGTGAACGGGTTCGCCGGGGTGGATTTCTTCTCCGCCGACGCCGCCGGCTACCGGCGGGCGGGCGAGGCGCTGCTCGAGTGCGGCGTGACCGCCTACCAGCCGACGTTCATCACGTCTCCGGAAGACGAGCTGACGGCCGCGCTCGGGGAAGTGCCGCGAAACGGCGCCGCGCCGCGCATTCTCGGCGCGCACCTCGAGGGGCCTTTCATCGCGGTCGAACGGCTCGGCACGCATCCAGCGGAGGCGCGCCGCGATCCCGATCGTGCTTTGCTCGAGCGGCTGTTGGATGCCGGGCCGGTGAGCCACGTGACGCTGGCGCCCGAGCTACCCGGTGCGTTCGAGCTCGTCGACCTGCTGTGTGAGCGAGGCGTGACCGCCTCGTGCGGACACTCGAACGCCACTGCGGCCGAGGCGCGGGAGGCGTTCGCGCGCGGAGCGAAAACAGTGACGCACATCTTCAACGCCATGCGTCCCTTCGCCGCGCGCGAGCCCGGGCTCGCGGGCGCCGCGCTGATGACGAGCGACGTCGTTGTCCAGATCATCCTCGACGGTGTCCATCTAGCTGACGACACCGCGCGTCTGGTGTGGCAGGCCGCGGGCGGGCGTGTCGCGCTGGTCACCGACGCGATCGCCGCCGCAGGCGCGGGTGACGGTAGCTATACGCTTGCGGGCATCGACTTCGAGGTCGAGAACGGCATCGCGCGCCGGGCGGACAGCGTGCTTGCCGGCAGCACGGTGCCGATGATCGAGGCGGTCCGGAATCTCGTCGCGCTCGGCGCGCCGGTGGCCGCGGCTCTGGCGGCGGCGAGCAAGGTGCCCGCGCGCATTGCGGGACGGCCGGAGCTGGGGACGCTCGAGCCCGGGTCGGCCGCGGACGTCGTCGTGCTCGACGACAGGCTCGAGATCGTGCGCGTGCTCGCCGCCGGCGACGACGCTACCGGCTGACGCGCTTTCCACAAGGCCGGCGGCGCGAGTGCCGGACGTCTTCCATTTGGTGGAGAACCATCCCCGGCAGTCCCCAGCACGTCATCCACACGAGCCACGGCGCCGCATAGCGAGCGGGAACGTCGAATGCCACGGCGACGAACAGGGCTGGGAGCGCCCGCTGAGCGACCGCGCCTGCGACCAAGCCGAATCCGCCATGCTCCTTCAGGCGGAGCGGCCGAGCCCGTGCTCGTTGCCGTGGCGCTCTTCCGGCTTGGCGTCTGGGTTGCGCCGGCGTGGATCGCACTCGACGGCACCCCGCGCACGCCGGCTTTCCGGACGACCTGGAGGAGGCTCGCGAGTCTCTCAGCGCTTTGGCGGCCGATATTGAAGGGAGCCGACCTCTAGACGTGAATGGTCCCACGGAGTAGATTCAGCCGTCCGATTGGGACGATCCCATCAACCCGAAAGGCGTCGCACATGAATTGGGCTGGACTCAGCAACGGGACCAAGGTCCTACTCGTCGGCGGCCTGCTTCTCTTCATCGACACATTCCTCGCCTGGCAGCAGATCTGCGTCGGCGTACCCGGGTTCCACGCCTGCGGGAGCCAGAGCGGGTGGCACGGGGTCGGCGTCGTGGCCGGATTGTGCGTCATCGCGTTGCTCATCTGGGAGGGACTCCAGGTCGCAGGCGTCACCGCGCGGCTGCAGTTGCCCGTTACGGCGGCGCTCATCTCCGTCGCGCTGGCCGCTGCGACGGCGCTGTTCACGATCATCAAGTTCCTCGCGGCGAACGAGGCGCGCCACTGGCCGGCCTGGGTCGGGCTGATCCTCGCAATCGTGATCGCGGCCGGAGGCTGGCTGAAGTACTCGGAGTCGCCCGTGGCCCCGGCCCAGGTGACCCCGCCGGCACCGCCGCCGCCCGCACCCCCCGCCTAGACCGAGCGACAGGCACGAAGTACGCGCGAATCATCAACTCCCCTCGCGCCGCGAGGGGCGGATTCGCGCGGACGACAGCTCGAAGCGTTTACCTCCTGATCACGAGGGTGTAGCGAATCGAGACCGCCGCTCCGAGTGAGTCACGGACAGAGACCGTGAAGCCAAACGATCCCGCGCGTACGGGTACACCCGTGATCACGCCGGTCCTCGTGTTCAGCTTCAGCCCTGCCGGCAATTTGCCTGACGGGACATTCCAGACAGGAGTGTCGCCACCCGTGACCGTCACCCTGGCCCGGTAGCTCTCGCCCACACGTCCTCGATGGAGATCGATGGGCACGATATGGATCTTGGGAATCACTCGCAGCGACACCGTTACCTGCTTGCTTGCCTGGTTGGAATCGATGATCAAGATCGTGAGATTGACGACTCCAGGTTCGCGAGGAGAACCAAAGATCGTTCCGGTCGCTGGGTCGAAGCCGATACCGAACGGAAATCCACTCACCGGCGCGTACCGATACGGCGGAACCCCGCCGGTTAGACCGAAGATCGTCGCGACCGAAGCGGAGTAAGGCGTCCTCACTTCAGCAGTCGGCACGATCGGAGACGTATTGACGGCAATGCCCGGGATGACGGTGAGAGTCAGGTTCTTCGACGACGAGCTCGTGCCGTTGCTGACGGTCGCGGTGAAGGCGTACGTGCCGGCCGTAGTCGGCGTACCCGAGATGAGTCCGTCACTCGAGAGCGTCAGGCCCGGAGGAAGTTGACCTCCGGTCAGGGACCAGGTCCGGTTCGCCGCCCCTCCTCCCGATGCAGTCAGCGTCACCGAATAGGAGAGGTCACCCTCGCCCGTCAGGAGTGTGGACGTGGTCACCGCCAGCGGCGGCGCTCCCCCCTGGATCGTAATCACGAACGGTGCGTTGCCCTCGCCCTCGGGGCCGCAATTGTCCGTCTGGCGGATGTAGAAGGTGAACGTCCCGGCCTTTGTCGGCGTGCCGGTGATGTGTCCGTCCGAGGAGAGGCTGAGCCCAGGCGGGAACTCACCGCCTACGACGGCATAGGTGTACGGCGGGCAGCCCGTCCCGGGCTTCCACTGCACCTGGTGGGAATAGGGCGTCCCGACCTTGCCGACCGGCGTGTAATACGAAGCGTCGGTGTAGCCGCCCGCCATAGCAACGGAGCTGAAGATCCCCGCGACCACGGCGACGAGGACGAATGCCCGGATGAAACGCATGCAGACCCGCCTTTCGACATCACGGGGCGCGACCCTCGAACCCCGTTGCTCGGTTTATTCCACCTGGTCGTATCGGAGCGAACGCCAGACGACTTGAGCGGGACCCGGCGCGGCGAGCTCCTCGCCTACGCCTCGAGCTCTTTTTGGCTGCCGGAGCGGATGCCGCGGATCACCTCGCGCCAGGTCTTCTGCGTCCACGCGATCGGCACGCGCCAGACGTCGATGCCGGCGAAGATCGAGACAGCGAAGACCCGCACGAGCGGCGTTCCCGGATGTGGCGGCGGGTCGTTGCCGCGCGCCCGCTTGTGGCCGCCGAGCGCGAAGCCGTGTAAGTCGACCTCCACGCCCTCGGGAACGTAGACGTCGATCGCGCCGAACATCCCGAGCGCAACGATTGTGATCACGTCCCCCTCGAGCGTCGCCTGACGCAGGTCGAGATCGATGTTGCCGAATCCCATCAGGCAGCCCACGCGCCGCCCCAGGCGGATCCGTCCCTGGCGCTCGGACGAGCCGAACAGCGAGAACACGAAGCGCGTCGGCCGGCGGCGCGAGACGGCTGGGGCTTGCGCAGGCGGGAGATCGCGCGCGAGCTCCTCGAGCTCGTCGTTCGTGCGCGCGAGATACGCAGCCGACGTCCGGTCGCTGAACTCCTCGAGGGTCAGCCGCCCCTCGACCGCGTGGTCGCGCAGCAGCTCGACCGTGCGCTCGCGGTCGGCGTCTGAGGCCCGGAGGGCGGGCGTGTCGCTCATGTCAGGTTCTGCTTCTACTTCGAGTCGATCCCCTGCGTCAAGGATTCGCAGGCCGCGCCGACGTTTCATTGGCAGCGATCCCAACGGTGGCTCCGAGGAGAGGCGGCTGCCGAAAACCTGAGGAGAGAAGTAGGGGGATCGGGAGCAGCGTCAGGTCTCCCGCAGGACGCTGCTAGCTTGGTCGGTTGCGTCATACGGTTTGGTGGGCGGTGAAGGGAAGCCGCTGGAAGTCCGGCACGGCCCTGCCGCTCTGAGAGGAGATGGCTTCGCATGAACGTCCGCGTCTGCTCGCTGCTGCCCAGCGCGACTGAGCTCGTTGCGGAGTTGGGTCTCGCTCACGCCCTCGTGGCCGTTTCGGAGGAGTGCGACTGGCCGCCCGAGGTGCGGGGATTGCCGGTGGTGACGAGTTCTCGCGTCGATCCGGATGCGCTCTCTTCCTTCGAGATCGACGGTGCCGTCCGTGACGCACTCCAGAGAGGCGAGTCGCTCTACTCGATCGATCAGAATTTGATCGAGTCGCTCGACCCAGACCTGATCATCACACAAGACCTTTGCAGCGTCTGCGCGGTCTCGAGCGCCGAGCTCGGCCGGCTTTGCTCGGTCCGTGCGGAAGTCGTCTCACTCGACCCGCACACGATCGCGGATGTTGAGCGAAGCGTGCTCGAACTCGCAGCCCATCTCCGGGTGCCGGACCGCGGCCGAGCCGTCGTCGACGCGATGGAGTGCAAGCTGGCGACGGTGCGGGAGGCGGTCAACGGAAGAAGGCGGCTGGACGTGTTCGTGTGCGAATGGCTCGACCCTCCATTCGCCGCGGGCCACTGGGTTCCCGAGATGGTGGATGCGGCCGGCGGCCGCGAAGTCCTCGGACGGGCAGGCCGTCCGTCGTTCACGACTACGTGGGAGGAGGTGTCGCGCTGCAAGCCGGAGCTCGTCGTCCTGGCGCCCTGCGGGTGGAACGCCGAACGCGCCGCCCGCGAGGCTCGGCTGCCCGACTTGCAGGCGCGGGTGGTCGCCGTCGATGCAAACGCTTTTTACTCGCGCCCGGCGCCGAGAATCGCAGACGGCGCCCGCCAGCTTGCGTACCTCCTGCACCCGGACGCTGTCGGGGATCCAGGATTCCCATGGATCGAGCTGACCCGAATGCAAACGGTTACGCGGTCGCCGTGATCGAGATCCCGCCGCGCGCCTTCTGTTTGAGCATCACCCGCACCTTGTCGGTCGGGAGCTTGAGCGCCTCGGCGATGTCGTTTCGGATCTTGACCGCGAGCCCTTCGCAGAAATGCGCTTCGTTCCGGTAATCGTTCAGGTACAGCTTGAGCGACTTCGATTCGATGCAGAGGGTCTCGGGCCAATACTCGACGGTTAAGACGTAGAGGTCGGGCTGACCGGTGATCGGGCAGACGGCGGCGAGCTCGTCACTGACTATCTCGACGTGCGACACGCCTGGGTTCGCGAACGTCTCCAGCCCCGCGAAGTGATCGGAGCCTGTGTGACCCAGCGCCACGAACTCGGTTGATCGCGAAGATTCCGTGGCTCGTACTCTAGGCGCAGAACGGCGGGCGCACCTCGCGCAGTGCTGACGAAGGAGTCGTGTGCGCCCTTCCTCTTCGGGCGCCAACAGCAAGGGAGCGGCAGCGACGGGACTCGACCCGCGAAAGACACCCCATCGAGATCCGCGCGTAGTGGACATCGCTCACGTCGCCCAGGAGGCCGGGCGGCGCCCGGCTCTTAACCGCCCAGGCGATCCCTCCTGACAGGCCCGCCGGCGCTGGATACCGTCTTCTGAATGCACCGGCTGGGACACGAGGTCGATTCGCTCGCCCATGCAGACGGCTTCTCCGGCGTGGTGCGCATCGACCGCGGTGACGAAGTCGACCTGGCGAATGCATACGGGCTTGCCCATCGCGGTTACGAGATCTCGAATACGGTCGACACGCAGTTCGCCATCGCGAGCGGGACGAAGGGCTTGACGGCAGTGGCGGTCGCGAGTCTCATCGAGGACGGCTCGCTCGCTCTCTCGCGCGGCCGCGGCTCACCGCGGCGTGGATCGAAACGCGAATCCTCGCAAGTCATCATGGCCGCGCGCAGCGCGGCCATGATTTGCGAGGAGGGAGCGGAAGCGACGGGGCTTCGACCCGCGAAAGACACCTCATCCAGATCCGCGGCTAAACGATCTCCGCGTGCTGAGCGGCGAGATCCGACGGCCCGACCGCGGGGCGAGCAGCACGAGACGCAGACTGAGGAGGGAGTGCCGGAGAGCACGCGTCATTTGGGCCACGTGCCGGTAGCGCTTAGGATCGTGGAACGAGACAGGGCAGTAGTTCCGCCGCCATGACCAGTACGACAAAGGGCTAGCCGCCCCACTTGCATCTCCTCCTAGGCGACCCCCACGACGTCCGTTGCCGAGCGGTCCGCGACGCACTAGAGGCTCGCGGCCATTCAACTCGGATCACGCCGAATCCATTGGTTGAGCCGTCCCGCTTTTCCTGGTGGTTGGACGAGGACCGATCCGCGACTTCGCTCGCCTTGGAGGAACAGACAGGGGTGCCGGACGAGCAGATCGACAGTGTGCTGGTCTTCAACGCCGGATGGATCGATCCACTCGGCTGGCGACCGAATGATCTGGCATACGTGCAGGCCGAGACGCAAGCGGCCCTGCTGGCGTGGTTGTGGAGCCTCGACTGCCCCGTCGTCAATCGTTATCCGCCTTCGATCTGGTATCGCCCGCAGGCGCCGCTGCTGTCCTGGCACAGGCTCCTCCGGGATTCCGGGCTTCCGACGCCGGAAACGTTGGTGACAAACGTCGAGCAAGAGGCGCGCTCGTTCGGCCATCGGCTTGCCGCCGACGATGCCGACGGCGTTGTCTATGGGCCGCTCACCAGTGAAGCGCGCTATCTCGTTACGAGCGAGGAAGACTGGAGGG
>WNEY01001797.1_pt1 | contig 15364 bp, 9 predicted proteins | sample 5400531 | NCBI WGS metagenome assembly WNEY01 (sample SAMN13153338, study PRJNA577476) | soil metagenome | isolation source: 200 cm saprolite under Douglas fir tree site 1 | place: USA:California | collected 2015-04-18
CGACGATCGCGGGATCGCTGGTCAGCGGACACGCGCTGGCGATCTGCCGGATCCGCTCGTCGATCACAGCGGCCTTCCGGCAGTTGTGCTGCTGATAGAACGTCCGCAGTGTGCTGGGGCGGAGCCGCTTCACGGCCGCCAAATCCGGCCACTTCATCAAGAAATCGCAACCCTGCAAGGAGGCCACGTCCCCGACCCAGTCCAGGGCCTGCGGGAAGTACTGCTTCAGGAGACTGGTGATGCGGTTCGTCAACGCCACCCGGTGATTGACCAGCTTGCGCCGCTGCTCGCAGAGTGATTGCAGGGTGCGGGCCTCCACAGTATCCGGCAGCCAGGGGCGGAGCTGGTCGCGATGTTTACGCAGCAGATCCAGCAGTAGCTCGGCGTCGGTCGGGTCGTCTTTGGCGCCGCTGGTCCGGAAGGCTTCCCGATACCGCGCCAGCGCCTTCGGATTGACCGGATAGAGCACGAAAAACTCGCACATCATCAGGGCGTGTATCACCGCGCCTTTGCGCTGTTCGATGGCGATCCCCACGGGGCGGCCGTGGAACCGCTCCCGTAACTGGGCCACCCAGGCGTGCAGCACGTCGGGCTTCTGCTCCAGCTCCACCCGTTCAACCGGGCCGTCCTCGGCCGCCTGGAGATGCACCGCGTGCCGTTCATCGCCCCAATCCAAGCCAATGCAGGCCACTAATTCTGGGGGGGCCGTCACGTTCTGGTCCGTCACCGTCACCTGTCCCGTCCTTTCGGTGAACCGCTTGGCTTTGGTCCTGCGCCAGCCCTATAGTGGAGTCCTGAGTGGGCACACTCGGACGACATCTGAGTAGGCGATGTCGGGCCAAAGCGCGTCGTCTCCGCTCGAACGTCCATGCCAAACCGTTCCTGCGGTTGGCGAAGTTGATTCGTAGCGGAGACGATGCGCGTTCACAGTGTTCCCCTCATCATCGCTCGACAGCGGCCCACCGCGTCTGGTACCACGTCGCACACCGGTACCTTCGGCGAGGTTCATCTCCATGCCCGCCCGTGTGCCCTCGATCACAGGGGGCGCCTCCGCGCCTGTCGGCGCTCCGGCGCTGACCTGTGAAGAACGGATTCCTCGATCCTCCTCGAGCACGTCGGTCGTCGTGTCTCGCCTCAGCCTCCGCCCAGAAAAACCCCGTGCGCTCTCCGCTTCGCTTTCCGCCTTCCCTTCCGCCTTGTTCCGAAATCCCACACGCGCAGAAAAGACGACGGCCCTACTATAGGGCGGGGTGTACCGCGTGCGGCGGCGTGCTGCACGAGATGCTGACCGGTCAGAATGCTGCACGAGATGCTGATCGGTCAGAAGGTGTGCGATGGAAGACGCGCGCGAGCGTGCTCGGGGCGATTTGAAGGACGAGCCGCGGAGGGTCTCGCTGTTGCCGCCCATGACGTCGCCGGCGCCGGATCGCAGCGTCGCAGACCGGTGAAATGACCGACGATCCGCTGATCCGTGACATCTCGGACACGGCACGGTGGATGGCCGTGTATCGCGCCGACGAAACGGCGCGCGAGGATGCGGCCTTCCGCGATCCGTACGCGCGCGCGCTCGCCGGCGAGCGGGGCGAGCGCATCGCGAAAGCGTTGTCACTCGGCGAACGTGACACCTGGCCCTTCATCGCGCGCACGTACCTGTTCGATCAATTCGTCGCGAAGCTGGTCCGCCAGGGCGCCGATCTCGTGGTCAATCTGGCGGCGGGGCTCGACACACGGCCGTATCGCATGGAGCTGCCGCCATCGCTGCGGTGGGTGGAAGTCGATCTCGCCGAGATCCTCGACTCTAAGAAAGAGGTGCTCGCGGATGCAAAACCGACGTGCGCGCTCGAGCGTGTGGCGCTCGATCTATCGAACCCCGACGCGCGGCGCGGCCTGTTCGATCGGCTTGGCCGCAGCGCGAAACAGGTGGCGGTCCTGTCGGAGGGGCTCGTCGTGTATCTGATGAAGGGGGAGGTCGGGGCGCTGGCGCACGATCTCGCGGCGCTTCCGAGCGTGCGGCACTGGGTCGTCGACATCTGTTCCCCCGGCCTGCTGGAGATGCTGAAGGGCGGACCGATGGGCAATGCCCTGAAGGAAGCCGGCGCGCCGTTTCTCTTTGCACCAGAGGAGGGGCCGGCCTTCTTCACCTCCTACGGCTGGACACCGCTGGAGGTCCGCTCGATCCTGAAAACCGCCGGCAAGCTCGGACGCTTGCCGCTGGCGCTGCGGATGTTCGCGATGCTGCCGGAGTCGTCCGGCCCGCAGGGCCGCCGGCCGTGGTCGGCCGTCTGCCTGCTGGAACGTCGGAATTAAGAATCAATTGCTACCGCCTTCCGACAGGGACAAGCCGTTCGAGCCGCGCGTAGACCGACAGGGTCGGATGATGCGCGTTCTCGAGCGCGGTGAGAATGTCCGCGCGATCGTTGCCGTGCGCCATCTCGAGCAGCCGGTTCAGGAACGCAAACCACAGCGCCTGCCGCTGCCTGTCGTCGTCCTCATGACGGAGGAAGTCGACGAACGAGCGGACCGCGCGCGAGCGGACCGTGCTCGACGGCATCAGCTCCAGCAGGCCGATGAAGAGCAGCGATTTCTGACAGAAAAAGTCGCGCGCCGACGGCTCGCGGCTGCCGGTCCATTGATCGATGTCGGTGAGGAACCGCTCGGCGTCGTTGCGCCACTCGACGGTCTGCCGCGTCTTGAGCGGCAACGGCTCCTTGTCGGGCCCCCGCAGCCACAACCCCGTTTCGTGCAGGCGCTTTGCCTCCGGCAGCTGCCAGTACCGATCGAGGCGCGCCGTCCCGAGCACCTTCGACGGCCAGAGCGTGCCGCCGTCGATCGGCTGCACATCGTCGTCCACGCCGACGCGATGCCGGGCCGCGTTGAACGAGGCCGGCGTCATCGATTCCGTGACGCTGTCGGCGCATCGCGGCCCCTTCATCTGCAAGATGAGGTACGCGCGAAGCGTTTCCTGGAGCCGGATGCCCCTCGGGCCGACCGTCCCATCGGCCACCTGCAGATCCGCCGTGCGCGTCACGATGTCGAGCGCCGACGTCGAGAAGCCGCGCGCGTCGGACGCGCCGGTCTCGAGCAGAAACCCGAACAGGCTCTCGAGATATGCCGCCTCGGCGGGCCGCGGCGCGAAGCGCTGCATCGCACGCGCCACCGCCGGCATCTCGCTCGGCAGGCGCGCGCGCCAGAGAAACAGCTCCAGGAAGCGCAGCGCCTCGGCGCGGTCGTCGCCGAAGGTCGTGCGCGCCAGCAGGCTGAGCGCCCCGTAGTACTCGTCGACCGCCGGCACGAGCAGCTCCTCGCACGGCGCAGCGTTCACGTCGAGATCGATCCACTCGAACAGCTCGCGCGCGCGCGCCGGGTCGGTGAACGCCATGAGCTGCGCGGCGCGGACCTGCAGCGAGACGCGGTTCAGCGACATCGCGTAGGCGAGCTGCTGGGTACCCTGGCGCGTGTCGAGTGGAATGGTCTGCGGCGCCGCGCGGCGATACGCGTCGGCCGCGCCGTACGCCTTGATGAACGCTTCGTCGAGCAGCTCGCGCCTCCACGACCGATCCGTCACGCGCGCAGACGAGGCGATGCGAATCAGCGCGTCAGCCGCCAGCTCCGGCGGGAGGCCGGCGGCATCAGTGGCGAGAGTCTCGAGGCTTGGGTCGCGCCGGTCTGCGAGCCGAACCCTGCTGTGGCGCGGGGAATCGCTCCGCGCCGCAGCGGCCGAAGGGCGGGGAGCGGCATGCGCGGCGGTATCGACGAAGACGATCGCCATCGCAGCGATGCCGAGGAGATGACATGCTCGTCGCAACGACACGACGATCGATTCTAGCCCCTAGCCTCTCCTCTTGAACACCAGATACGGATCGATTGCTTGCCCCTTCCACCACCGCTGGTCCTCGTCCAGCTCGAACACCGCGAAATGCAGATGCGGCGTATTGGGCGGCGCGTTGCCGGACGTACCGACGTAGCCGATGATGTCGCCCTTCGACACGGCCTGGCCCTCGCGCAGGCCGTCCGCATAGCGTTCGAGGTGGGCGTAGTAGTAGCAGAGCCGACCGTCGGGATTGAATTGATAGATCGTGTGGCCGCCGGCCCTGCTGTCGAACAGCTTGGCGACGGTGCCCTGTTCTACTGCGTGCACCGGTGTGTTGCGCGGCGACAGCAGGTCGACCGCCTCGTGGGGCCGACCGCCGCGGCGCTCGTCGAATCCGCCCTTGAGTGATTCGACATCCAAGCCGTCGATCGGCATGCGCAGGGGTCCGCCCGGGATGTCGCCGGTCGTGGCGACCGAGACCGGCGCGCGGCTCGATTTCGCGCGCGGCGTCGGCAACAGCGGCGCTGGCGGCGCGGCGGTCATGATCGCATCGGCTGGTGGCTGTGCCGGCTTTGGCGGGCCGTGTGTCCGGAGCCAGCCGTCGACGAACATGCCGGCGCAGAAGCTCGCGATGACCGCGGCGAGCGGCCGGACGTGTCGCGCAGGCGTCTTCATCATCGAAAGAGCACCGCCGTGCCCGGCTTCACGAGCGCCGCGACGCGCGCCGCGTCCCAGTTGGTCAGCCGCACGCAGCCGTGCGACTCGGTGTGGCCCACGTTGCCCGGCTCTGGCGTCCCGTGCAGACCGTAATGCTCCAGGCTGAGCGCCACCCACACGACGCCGACCGGATTATTCGGCCCGGCCTTGATCGTCGCTTTCGTATCCTTCGGTTTCGCGTCCCAGAACAGATCCGGGTTGTAGTGAAACACCGGGTGCCACTGCACGCCGGTCACCTTGTAGTCGCCGGTCGGAAGCGGGTCGTGCTGGCTGCCGGTCGTCACCGGCGCGAAGAACACCATCGTGCCGTCGGCGCGCGTGGCGCGCAGCGATGCGTCGTCGCGCGATACCTGAATGCTGACGTCGGTCGCGGCGCCATCGAGGCCAGGCTTCATGTCCGGATTGAACGGCGCGACCGCCGGGACGCGGATCTCGCGGCCCGCCGCGATCGGCGCGCCGCGATTCAGCTGCTGCAGCAGCGCGGGCGACATGTGGAACCGCTCCGCGAGCAGCTCGGCCGGCGACCGATACCCGAGCGCGGGCAACGACGCTTGTTTGCTCAACTCGCGCGGAATCTGTTTCTCGAACGGCCCGTTCACGTCATCGTCGGTAACGATGTAGGTCGTGACGGCCGGTTGTGCGCCATCGCCGCCGAGCGCATGCCACGCGTCGCAATCGGGCTGGCCGGTCGTTGGCAGATGCCGCGCCGCTTGCAGCGCCGCGATCGCGTGCGAAAAATTGACGCCCGGTTTGCCGTCGATCTCGCCGCTTGAGAACCCCTGGCGATCGAGCAGCACTTGAAAGCCGATGTAGTCGCCGCACGGCAGCGGCGCCTGCGCGGCGTGGCTCTCCTTTTTCGGCAGGATCTTCCTTGCCTCCTGATGAGGCGCGGCTGTGTTCCTGCGCTGCGCTGGCGTCGTGCCGCCAAAGGCGGCGAACATGACGAAGCACGCCGCAAGCTGAACGGTACGTGAGGTCATCACGTACTGCTCGTGCAGGACGTGTACCGCCCGCCGACCTTAACAGGGCGGCGGTACAAGTAGACACATATATATATATAGCGGGAACGCGCCACGGACCTATTTGCCGACGATCACCGGCTCGAGCTTTCGTGAGGGCTGCCGTGATTTCATCCACGTCTGCAGCTGGGCCATATACGTGTAAACCACCGGCGTGAGGTAGAGCGTCACGAGCTGCGAGAACAACAGCCCGCCGACGACCACCAGCCCGAGCGGCTGACGCGCTTCGCCGCCAGCGCCGTATCCGACCGCGATCGGCACCGCGCCGAGCAGCGCCGCCATCGTCGTCATCATGATCGGGCGGAAGCGAATCAGGCAGCCTTCGTAGATCGCCTCTTCCGGCGTCTTGCCGCCACGCTCGGCTTCGAGCGCGAAGTCGATCTGCATGATCGCGTTCTTTTCCACGATGCCGATCAGCATGATCATGCCGACGAACGCGTAGATGTTGAGATCCATGCCGAACACGATCAGCGTCACGAGCGCCCCGAACGCGGCGGATGGCAGGCCCGACAGAATCGTGAGCGGATGGATGTAGCTCTCGTACAGAATCCCGAGCACGATGTACACGACCATGACCGCGATCAGGAGGAGCACCGCGAGGTTGCTCAGCGAGCTCTGGAACGCCTTGGCCGCGCCCTGGAACTGACCGCTGACCGTTTCGGGCAGCGTGCGATCGGCGACCTCACGCACGCGGCTCAGCACGTCGCCGAGCGACGCGCCGGGCGCGAGCCCGAATGAGATTGTCACCGCAGGCAGCTGGCCGTGATGGTTCACCGTCTGCGGCCCGACGACCTGTGTCGTTTTCGCGAGCGTGTCGAGCGGCACGACCGTACCAGCGGAGGCGCTCCCCACACCGCCGAGCGCGCCGCCGACGGCGCCCGAGGGCGTGCCGCCTGCGGCGGCAACGGCCGCTCCAACACCTCCTGCCTGTCCCGCCCCTCCCGCCGGTGGAGTCGCTTTGAAGTACAGAAGCGAGAGCGCCGACGGATCCGCCTGGAACTGCGGCGCGAGCTCGAGCAGCACCTTGTATTCGTTGACGGGCGCGTAAATCGTCGAGACCCAGCGCGGGCCGTACGCGTCGTAGAACGCGTTTTCAATCTGGTTCGCCGTGACGCCGAGCGCCGCCGCCTTGTCACGGTCGATCTCGACGTTCACCTGCGGGCTCGTGATCTCGAGATCGCTCGTCAGGTCCTCGAGGCCCGCGACGTCGCCGAGCGCTCTCTTGAGCGTGCGCGACGCGTCGTACAGCTCCTCGCGGTTCGGCGATTGCATCGAGTACTGATACAGGCTCTTGCTCACCTGGCCGCCGATGCGGACCGTCGGAGGATTCTGCATGTAGACGTCGATGCCGGCGATTCCGGCAAGCTGCGGCCGCAACTTCGCGATGATATCTCTCGCCAGCTGCTTCCGATCGCCGCGCGGCTTCAGGTGCACGACGATCTGGCCGAGGTTGGGTCCGCCGAGGGTGGCGGCGGCGCTGCCGCCAATGGTCGAGACGAGCCCTTCGACGTTCGGATCCTGCCGGATGATGTCGGCAACCGCGCCCTGATACTCGACGAGCTTCGGGTACGACGTGCCCTGCGCCGCCTCGGTCGTGACGGCGATCTGATCGGTGTCCTGCTCGGGGATGAACCCTTTCGGCACCAGCACGAACAGCAGGCCCGTCAGCAGCAGCACCACCACGAACGCGGCCATCGTCGCGGGACGATGCCGGAGCATCACCTTCAGCGTGCGGTCGTACCCGCGCAGCAGGCTGTCGAACCCGCGCTCGGTCACCTTGCCGAACGTCGAGCGCTTGCCGTGCGCGTGCGGCTTCTTCAGGAAAAGGCTGCACAACATGGGCGTCAGCGTCACCGACACGACGCCCGAGATCAGGATCGCCACGCAAATCGTCACCGAGAACTCGCGGAACAGCCGGCCGAGCACGCCGCCCATGAAGAGCACCGGGATGAATACGGCGGCAAGCGACAGCGTCATCGACACGATGGTGAAGCCGATCTCGCGCGATCCGACGAGCGACGCAGTCAGCGGATCCTCGCCCATCTCGACGTGACGGTAGACGTTCTCCAGCATCACGATCGCGTCGTCGACGACGAAACCGACCGAGAGGATGAGGGCCATCATCGACAGGTTGTCGAGGCTGTAGTCGAGCATGTACATCACGGCGAAGGTGCCGATGATGGAAAACGGCAGCGCGAGGCTGGGGATCACGGTCGCCCAGACGTTCCGCAGGAAGACGAAGATCACCATGATGACGAGCGCGAGCGTCAGGAGCATGGTGAACTGCACGTCGCGGTACGACTCGCGAATCGTGTCGGAGCGGTCGTACAGGACGTCCATGTGGATGCTGGACGGCAGCTCCAGCTTGAACTGCGGCATCAGCGCCTTCACCGCGTCGGCGACGGCGATCGTGTTGGTGCCCGGCTGGCGCTGGATGCCGAGCGTGATGGCGCGCTGCTGCTCGTCCCGCGTGTAGAACCAGGAGGCGGTGCGCTCGTCTTCGACGCCGTCCTTGATCGTGCCGAGCTCGCCCAGGCGCACCGGCGCGCCGTTGCGGAAGGTCACGGTCATCTTCTTGTATTCGTCGGCCGTCATCAGCTGGCCGGTGGCCTGCAGCGTGTAGGACTTGTGCGGTCCAATAATCGAGCCGGTCGGCGTGTTCACGTTCCAGGCGCGGAGCGCTGCCTCGACCTCGTTGATGCCGATCTGGCGCGCCGCGAGCGCGTGCGGGTCGAGCTGGGCATGCACGGCGAACTTCTGGCTGCCGAGCACCTGCACCTGCGCGACGCCGCTGACCATCGAGATGCGCTGCGCGATCCGCGTTTCGGCGTACTCATCGAGCGTCCACGGCGGCACCGTCGTCGACGTGATGACCAGGTACAGAATCGGCTGGTCCGCCGGGTTCACCTTCGTGAACGTCGGCGGCGTCGGCATGCCCTGCGGCAGCAGACGCGCCGCCTGCGTGATCGCTCCCTGCACGTCGACGGCGGCGCCGTCGAGGCTGCGGTTCAAATCGAACTCGAGGGTGATCTGCGTGGATCCCAGGGAATTGACCGAGGTCATCGACTCGAGGCCCGCGATCATCGAGAACTGATTCTCGAGCGGCGTCGCGACCGAGGCGCCCATCGTCTCCGGGCTCGCGCCCGGCAGCTGCGCCGTGACGAGGAGCGTCGGGAAGTCGACGTTCGGCAGATCGCTGACCGGCAGCGAGCGGTACGCCACGAGTCCGAACAGCGCAATCGCCGCCATCAGCAGGCTGGTCGCGATCGGACGCTTGATAAACCCCTCAGAGATGTTCACGAGAGTCCTTTCGCTCGGCTCAGGCCGTCGCGCTGCATCGTGCGTCGGCTCGGCTGAAAGCCTCGTCCTCCTGCGACAGAGGAGCGCGAGCCTTTCCGGCGCGCGTTCATGCAGTCACCGTCTTTGTGACGGGAATCTTGCGCGTCTTGAACATGCCGGCCATGTACGTGTAGACGACCGGCGTCAGATACAGCGTGATCAACTGCGAGACGACGAGGCCGCCGACGACTGCGAGGCCGAGCGGCCGGCGCGCCTCACCGCCCGAGCCGTACCCGAGCGCAATCGGCACCGACCCGAGCAGCGCCGCCATCGTCGTCATCATGATCGGCCGGAAGCGGATGATGCAGCCCTCGTAGATGGCTTCTGTCGGCGTCTTGCCGTGCTGGCGCTCGGCGTCGAGCGCGAAGTCGATCTGCATGATCGCGTTCTTCTTCACGATGCCGATGAGCATCACCAGACCGACGAAGGAGTAGATGTTCAGCTCGTTGCCGAACAGATACAGGGTGATCAGCGCGCCGAGGCCGGCCGAGGGCAGCCCGGAAAGGATCGTGATCGGGTGGATGTAGCTCTCGTACAGCGCGCCGAGCACGATGTAGACGACCCCGATGGCGACGAAGAGCAGCAGCCCGAGGTTGTTCATCGACTGCTGGAAGACCTTTGCCTGTCCCTCGAAGCTCGTCGTGATCGTCGGCGGCAGCACCCGATCGGCGATCTGTTTCACATGCGCGGTCGCGGTGCCGAGCGACACGCCTGGCCTGAGGCCGAACGAGACCGACACGGACGGCAGCTGCCCCGAGTGATTGATCGACTGTGCGCCGACGGTTTCCTTGAACGTGATGACCGATTCGAGCGGAACGAGCGCGCCGGACGGCGCCTTGAACGCCACCTTCTGGAGCGAGTCGACCTCACCCTGATGCTTGGGGTCGAGCTCGAGGAGCACGCGGTACTGCGCCGTGTCGCCGTAGATCGTCGTCGCCCATTTCGGCCCGAGCGCGTCATACATCGCGTTCTGGACCGTCGTCGCGTTCAGGCCCACGGCCGCCGCTTTGTCGCGATCGATCACGAGGTTGACCCGCGGGCTCTTCATTTCCACATCGTTGGAGGGATCCTGGATTTCCGGCACCTCCGCCGCGATGGCGGCCTCCAGCCGGGGCGCCCATTGGTAGAGCTCCTCGGTGTTGAGGCTCTGCATCATGATGCTGAAGTTCTGGTTGCCCATACGCCCGCCGATCTGCAGCGACGGCGGCAGCCTGACGAATCCGCGGAAGCCCGGGAACCGAAGCAGCGCCGGCCTGATCTCCTGCGCGATCTGCTGAGCGGACTTGTCGCGTGTGGCGCGCGGCGTCAGCTGCACCATGAGGTTGCCGCCGTTGGCCCCGCCGCCCCCGCCGCCCCCGCCCGGGCCGCCGCCCACGCCGGCCTGGAACGAGTCGACGTACGGGTTCCTGATGACAATGTCCGCGACCTGCTGCACCCACTTGGACATGTCGTAGTACGAGGTGCCCTGCGCCGCATTCAGGTTCACGAACATCGAGTCGTTGTCCTGATCCGGAATGAATCCCGTCGGGATGATGTAGGCCATGCGGAGCGTCGCGGCGAGCACGCCGGCGAACACGGCCAGCATCGCGACGCGGTGGCGCAGCACGTGCCCCAGACTCCACTCGTAGCCGTGCAGCAGGGCGTCGAACGCCCGGTCCATCAGGCCGGCAAAGCCTTTCTTGCTGTGCACGACGCGGAGAAACCGGCTGCACAGCATCGGCGTCAACGTGATCGACACGACCCCAGAGATCAGAATGGCGGTCGTGATCGTCACCGCGAACTCGCGGAACAACCGGCCCAGAATGCCGGCCATGAAGAGAATCGGGATGAACACCGCCGCGAGCGACGTCGTCATGGTCAGAATCGTGAAGCCGATCTCCTTCGATCCCGCGAGCGAGGCCTCGAGCGGCCCCTCCCCGTTCTCCATGTGGCGCACGATGTTCTCGAGCATCACGATCGCGTCGTCTACGACGAAGCCAATCGAGAGGATGAGCGCCATCATCGACAGATTGTTCAGGCTGAAATGCAGCAGCTGCATCACCGCGAACGTGCCCAGAATCGAGAACGGCAGCGCGAGCGCCGGAATGAGCGTGGCCGATCCGTTGTGCAGGAAGAGGAAGATCACGCCGACGACCAGCGCCAGCGTGACCAGCATCGTCACCTGGATGTCCTTGAAGGCCTTGCGAATCGTCCGGGACCGGTCCTGCCGCGGCATCAGCTTCACCGACGGCGGCAGCTGCGACTCGAAGGTCGGCAGCAGCGCGCGCACCGCGTCGGTGACCTCGATGGTGTTGGTGCCCGGCTGGCGCATCACCTGCAGCGTGATCGCCCGTTGTTTCAGCGGCTGGCCGTCGGGCTTGGTGTAGAACCACGAGCCGTTGAACACGTTCTCCACGCTGTCGATGACGTTGGCCACCTGCTCCAGGCGGACCGGCGCGCCCCGCCGATATGTGACGACGATCGGCCTGAACGCCTCGGCGTTCATCAACTGGCCGCCCGCCTTGATGTTGAACGTGGATGTCGGGCCGAACAGCTGGCCGGTCGGCAGGTTGACGTTCCAGTTCTGCAGCGCCTGATCGACCTCGTTGAGGCCGATGCGCTGCGCGTGCAGCTTCTCCGGGTCGAGCTGAACCCGCACCGCATACTTCGAGGAGCCCTGCACCTGCACCTGCGAGACGCCACTCACCATCGAGATGCGAGGCGCGATCATCGCCTCGGCATAGTCGTCGAGCACGTACATCGGGAGCGTGTTCGACGTCAGGTTGACCGTCATGATGGGCTGATCGGCCGGGTTGTTCTTGCGGAACGACGGCGGGGACGGCATGCCCGAGGGGAGCAGCGGCATCACCGCGGCGATCGCGGTCTGCACGTCCACCGTCGCGCTGTCGATTTCGCGGTCCAGATCGAATTGGAGCGTGACGTTGGTGCTTCCCGATCCGCTCCGCGACGTCATCGAGTCGAGGCCCGCGATCGTCGTGAACTGGCGCTCGAGCGGGCTCGCAACCGATGACGCCATCGTCAGCGGATCGGCGCCCGGCAGGCTCGCGTTGACGTTCAGCGTCGGATAGTCGACCTGCGGCAGATCGCTGACCGGCAGCGCGCGGTAGGCCACGATGCCGAACATCGCGATGCCCGCCATCAGCAGGCTGGTGGCGACCGGCCGCCGGATGAAGATCTCGGAAACGTTCATTGTCCCGGCCGCGCGCCGCGACCTTGGCCGCCGCCCTCGCCGCGGCCGCCCCGCCCCCCTTGTCCCCGTCCGCCGCGCCCGCGTCCGCCGCCGGGCGTCGCGTTGAGATCCGTGGTGACACGGGAGCCCGGCTCGAGCCGCAGCTGCCCTTCGGTCACGACCGTTTCACCGACCGTGAGTCCTTTCTCCACCACCACATCGTCCGCCACGTGCTGGCCCGGGATCACCGTCCGCTGCTCGACGGTGGAATCGTCCTTGACGACGAAGACGTACTGGCCATCCTGTCCGGTTTGCACCGCCTGCGAAGGCACGACGGTCGCGTGCGAGAGCGTCTCGAGCCGCAGAGAGACACGCGCGAACTGGCCTGGCCAGAGCCGGAAGTCGGTGTTGTCGAATGTCGCCTTGAGCTTGATCGTGTCGGTCGTCATGTCGACCGCGTTGTCCACGAAAGTCAATTTGCCGTCGGCCGGACGGACTTCGGTGTCCTGCGGCACCGCGGTGACCGCCAGCGCGCCGCCGGTCATGTGTTTCTTGATGGTCGCGAGATGCACGGCCGGCACCGCGAACGTGACGTAGACCGGCCGCACGCGCGCGATCGTCATCAGCTCGGTCTGGTTCGCCGTCACGAGGCCGCCGACTTTCACGGCCACGCTGCCGGTGCGGCCGTCGATCGGCGACCGGATCAACGTGTAGCCGAGCGAAACGCGCGCAGCCTCGACGGCGGACTGTTGCGCGGCGAGCTGGGCGCGAGCGCTATCGATCGACGCGCGGTCAGCCTTGACGACCGCGGCCGTGGCGTCGGCCTGCGAGCGCGTCTGTTCGGCCTGATCCTTCGAGATGATGCCCCGACCGCTGAGCTGCGATTGACGCTCGGCGGAGAGCTGCTGATATTCGGCGTTGGCCGCGTCGCGCGCGAGTTGCGCCTCGGCTTGTGCGAGCAGCGCCTTGTCGCGCGTGAGGTTCGCGTCCGCCTGCGCGAGCGCCGCTTCAAACGGGCGGCGGTCGAGCGTGAAAAGCTGCTGTCCCTGTTTGACCGAGTCGCCTTCACGGAACCCGATCTCGGTGAGCTGGCCGGTGACTTGCGACCGCACGGAGATCATCGTGTACGCTTCGACGTTGCCGATCGCCGCGATATCCACGGGCACATCTTTTTCGGCCACTTTGGCGGTCACCACCGGCGCCGCGGCGCCGTCGCCGCCGCGCCCGCGGCCGCCTCGGCCGCCGCCCCCTGCGCCCGGTCCTGCCGCCGAGGTGTTGCTGCCGCAGGCGGCAAGGGCGACGGCCGACAGCATAAGGAAAGTCGAAAGAAGCACGCCTTTGGACATGATCCTCTAAAGGCAAAATACTCAGGGGGCTCCAGGCATATTTACGTGTCGTACGTCATTTCATGTCTCTTGCGGAAAACTTATGGCGATCGCGTTACAACTCGAGCATCGAGCGTGGGACGTGACTCCCGGGGCCACCGCGGCTGACTCTGCAGTCCGCGCGCTCGAGGCCGGAAACGTGCTGTTTTTGCCCGATCTTCCATTCGAAATCGAATCTAGGGAAGGCGCGCTGTTCACGCCCGCGATACTCGGCAGCTCCAAGAACGCCAGCTTCGATCCTTCTTCGGGCCGGCTCGGCGGCACATCGGCCACGGGCCGTGATGCGGAGGCCCTGCGAGGCTTCATCCACCGTTTCAGCGACTCGGCCGCGTTGCTTGCCGCCCGGCTCCTGCCGCGCTATCGCGATCGGCTGATTCGCGGGCGCGCGAGCTTCCGTCCCGCGGAAATCGCCGGCCGCGCGTCGACATGGCGTAAGGACGACACGCGGCTCCACGTGGACAGCTTTCCGGCGACGCCGTCCGGCGGCCGCCGCATTCTGCGCGCGTTCACGAACGTGAATCCGGAGGGACGCGCGCGCGCGTGGCGGATCGGGGACGACTTCGAGGCAGTCGCGCGCCGGTTTGCGCCACAACTCCGGCTGCCGCTGCCGGGCAGCGGGCATCTGCTCGCGCTGCTCCGCGTGACGAAGTCACCGCGCGCCCCCTACGACGCGCTGATGCTGCAGCTGCACGATCGAATGAAGGCCGACGAGGAATTTCAGCGCGCGTCGCCGCAGACGGCGGTCGATTTTCCATCGGGCAGCACGTGGCTGGCCTTCACCGATCAGGTGAGCCACGCCGCGATGTCGGGGCAGTACCAGCTCGAGCAGACCTTCCTGCTGCCGGTCGAGGCGATGAATGAACCCGAACGCTCGCCTCTTCGCGTTCTCGAGCGAGTCAAAGGCCGGCCCCTTGCCTGAACGTCGTCAGCTGCGGGCGGCCTTGATGATCGCTTCCATGTGTGCGAGATATTTCTCGAGCGCGCGGCGGCCCGCCGCGGTGAGGCGGTATTCGGTGCGCGGGACGCGTCCCTCGAACGTCTTCTCGCACCCGATGTACTGTGCCTCTTCGAGCTTGCGCGCGTGGACGCTCAGATTGCCGTCGGTCGTCTGAAGCAGCCGCTTGAGGTCGTTGAAGGTCAGGCGATCGTTGACCGCCAGCGCGCTGACGATCCCGAGCCGCAGGCGCTCGTGAATCAGCCGGTCGAGCTCGAGCGGGCTTCGCTTGGCGGATTGCGGATTGCGGATTGCGGTCTGTGGGCTGACGGCCGACGACTGGCGACTTCCGGCCGCCGCCTGCCGACTGCCGGCCGCCGACTGCCGGCTGACAACTGGTTTACCCACCGTATCTCCTCGCAATGATGAAACCGAAGACGATGTGCAGTCCGCCGAAGCCCGCGGCCATGAGCCAGTGGCCCCAGGCCGCCGGCGCCGCGAAGGCGACGCCGCCGAGCGTCATGAAGCAGACGCCCATGAGCGGGACGATGCGGACGGAAAATGCGCCGCCGGTCGCGGCGGCCGTGCCGTACAAGAGCAGCCAGCAGCCGGGCAGCCGCGCGATCAGATCCATGGTCGCGAACACCGGCGTAAGCACCATGCCGGCAACGAGCGGCGGCACGAACGCGAGCGCGAACCGATAGGCCGGCGCGGCCGACGATAACGGCGTGCCCGATCGCCGCGCCTTGATGGTCATCGTCACCAGCGCGATCGCCGCGGCAATCGCCGCCTCGAGGAACCAGATCAGCACCCAGCGCAGCGAGTTGTCCGGAGGACCCGACACCACCGCCGCCGCGATCGCCGTGATTCCCATCGCGATGCCGCCCCGGCCCGGGACGGCGGTGAACTCGGTCGCGCGCGCCATCGCCTCGCGGATGAACCGGAGGTCCTCCACCGCGTGCGCGTGGATCGGTTCGGGACGCTCGACCA
>WNEY01001798.1_pt1 | contig 15364 bp, 14 predicted proteins | sample 5400531 | NCBI WGS metagenome assembly WNEY01 (sample SAMN13153338, study PRJNA577476) | soil metagenome | isolation source: 200 cm saprolite under Douglas fir tree site 1 | place: USA:California | collected 2015-04-18
CCATCTTCTTCTGGAGCGTCGACCGGATCCGGCGTGAACGTGCCCCGGCGCCGGAGAGGCCGACACAGCCGCGCGCGACGCCGCGCGAGCTCGTCGAGCGCCTGCTCCGTCCCGCCGCCGACACGCTGAGCCAGCGCCGGCGGGTGCAGGGCAAGCCCACCCTCGCCGAGGACCTCGGCCGCGCCGGCCTGAGCATCACGCCGGCCGAGTACCTCATGGTCCGCATCGGCGCAGTCGCCCTCGGTGTGCTGATCGGCCTGTTCCGTTTCGGCCTCTCCGTCGGCCCGCTCATCCTGGGCGTGGTCGGGTTCCTCGTCCCGCCGCTGGTCGTCCGCTACCTCCAGAGCCGCCGCCGCGACCGGTTCAACGAGCAGCTGGCCGGCATGCTGCAGCTGCTTTCCAACTCGCTGAAGACGGGATACGCCATCGACCGCGCCCTAGAGACCGTGGCTGCGAAGTCGCCGCCCCCGGTGTCGACTGAGTTCGAGCGCGTTACCACGGAGATCGCGCTCGGGACTTCGGTGGAGGACGCGTTGAGCTCCCTGCTGCTGCGCATCGACAGCCCCGACCTGGAGTTCATCGTCACGGCCATCCTCCTGCACGTCCGCGTCGGCGGCAACCTTGCGGAGGTTCTGGACAACATCTCCGACACGTTGCGCGACCGGCTGCAGACCAAGCGGGACATGCGCGTGCTCACCGCCCAATCCCGAGCCTCGGCGACGATCATCACCGCCCTGCCAATCCTGCTGGCGCTCGGCCTTTATGTGTTCGTGCCGGGCTACTTCGCGCCGATGACAAGCACCTTCGTCGGCTACATTCTGCTGGGCGTCGCGGGGTTTCTCGTCCTCATCGGCAACATCGTCATCTCCCGTATGACGCAGCTCGAGACATGAGCGCGATTTTTCTGGAGGCGATCATCGCGGGCACGATCAGCGGCGTGGTCGTGATCGCGTTCTTCGTTGCCATCGATGTGAGCCGCAGGGCGGCCAGGGCGACCGCCAACGGGACGTGGGCCCGTCCCGTCGAACGCACCACCGCGCTGAAGCAGCTCGAAGAATTCATGCGCCCGGTCGCCAACCGCCTTCCCGCGCTGGCCGCGGGCCAGCTGCGCGAGAAGCTGAGCCGCGCGGGTGACCCGGGCAGCCTCACGCCCGCCGGCTTCCAGTCTGTGCGTTACGGACTCGGCGCGCTGCTGGCGATCGTCGGGCTGACCGTGGGTCTCATCCTGCAGCTGCCGCTGCCGCCGGTGATCGTCGCGCCCCTGAGCGGCGCGATTCTCGCCGTAGTTGGTTACATGGCGCCGAGCGTGTGGCTCGAGTACAGGATCTCGTCGCGCAAGCACCAGATCCAGCGCTCGCTCGCGGAGGCGACTGACCTGCTCACGCTCGTCGTCGAGTCGGGCATGAGCCTGGACGAAGGCCTGCTGAGCATCACCGAGCGATTCCACAACGCGCTGGGCGACGAGATCGGCAAGGTCCTCCGCGAGATTCGCCTCGGCAGGCCGCGGATGGACGCGCTCGAGAACATGGCCGACAAGAGCGGGGTCGCCGACCTGCACCACCTCGTGGAGTCGATCGTGCAGTCAGACCAGATGGGCGTTCCGATCGCGCGCCTCCTGCGCGTGCAGGCCACCGAGATGCGCCGGCGGCAGCGACAGACCGCTCAGGAGCGGGCGGCCCAGGCGTCGTCCCGCATGGTGTTCCCGATGGTCGGCTGCATCTTCCCAGTGCTGTGGATCGTGCTCCTGGGACCCGCCATCATCCAGATCGTCAGGTCGCTCCACTGATGAGCAATCGCTTCGGACTGCGCGTGCCACAGAGCTCCTTCGGTGACCTCGACAAGCCGCTGTACACGATCAGCGTCGCGGCCGAGATCCTCGAGACGCATCCGCGCACGCTGATGCTTTACGAGGACGCGAACCTGCTCGAGCCCCACCGCACCCCCACGAACCGGCGGCGCTACTCGCAGCGGGACATCGTCAAGGTGCAGGTCATCCAGAACCTGACGCGTGAGAAGGGCGTGACGCTCGCCGGCGTGCGCCACATCCTGAGCCTGTTCGAGGTGATGAAGCGCCACAAGGTCGAGCCGCCGAGCGAGCTGCGCGAAGTGTTCGACCGCTATGCCCACATCATCTAAGCCGGCAGGGGTTCTCGCAACCAGTAGAACGCCAGCGCGTAGATTCCAATCGCGATAGCCGCAAAGATCCCTGTCGCAACCGGATTCTCCGTGGCTACGAATATCGCCACCGGCATAGCGACGCCTGCAACGCCTGCACCGACCAACGCGATCTCGCGCGCGTGAGCACGGCCGCGGGCCAGCAGCAGCCCCAGTGCCAGTAGTACGCACCCATAAACCGCCACGGCACCGAGTACCCCCAGCAGCAAACCTCGCTCCGCCACCGGTTGGGTCGGGAGCCGCAAAGGGATATTCAATACGCCCAGGCCGAGCATCAGACCTCCTATGGCCTGGAACAGGCCCGCCGCGCGTCGGACGCGCAGCGGCAGCACGCCGCTTGGCGTCCTGACTGGCGCTGTGGCGAGCGCGTCCGGCTGAGCAGGTGGCGTGTCGCTTGTTACCGGCACGCCGAGAAACGCGGCGAACCGATCGCGGTCGGCTCTCGAGACGAGGCCTGACATGAAGAGGTTCGAGCCGTCCACGCCGACCAGGGTCATCGAGAGAGAGTCCATGCGGACTTCCCGCACGACGCTCCGCTCGTAGACCGCGCGACGGAATTCGGCCACGAACCCGGTATCGATCTTGGCCACGTGCAGGTCATCGGCGTAGACGCCACCGACGGTCATCTCGCGCCGCTGGCCGAACAGCTGGACCATGTACCAGGCCAGGCCCACCGCCGCGATGCCTCCGAAAATCGGCGCCGATATGAAAATCGCCAGGAGTACGAGGATGACGAGGATGACAGCCGCGACCGCGCTGACGATAATCACGCCCTTTCTGATGGTGGCGGGATCCTCGTGTGCATAGAACTCCTCTCTGGGCTGATGCTGGATTCCACATGGAGGCAAGCCGGCCGCGCCGACGCGCCCTTCTGGGTGCAGGCGTTGAGCACGTCCAGCGCCCGGCCCCGCCACGCTCAGCGCATGACTCAGGCCGGCGGTCGCCCTCATCAGCTGGTACTGCCCGATGGCGGCGTAGAGCATGCAGATGAGCGCGAACAAGCCCACAACGGCGATGGCTCCCGCGAGGTCGAGGCTCTGGCTCAGCGTTGGGTTGTCGCCTGTCGGCCGCCCGTTGACCTGCCGGACCTCGCCGTTCCACAGCTCTGCCTCGACTGTGTCGCCCTGGCTGGGCGTCGGGTAGTCCAGGAATGCGATGTAGTCGCCGGCAAGGCCTCCCAGAGAGAGGTGCAGGGTGGCGCCGTCCTTGTGCGTGTCGACACTTCTGACCACGGCCTGGAGCTCGAGGCGGCAGCTCGACGTGTCGGTCGGAGCGGTTGATTCGCAAACGGGCGCCGCCTGATACCGGCGGAGGTCCTCGCGCGAGCTGTACTGCGCGTAGGCCGCGCCTGCCATTGCGGCCAGGAAGAACAGCAGCAGCCCTACGCCGAACGCCCGATTCCACTTGCCAGACCTGACGTCCTTGCGCAGCTGGTCGATTGGTCGCACAACGGGCGCCTGCAGGGTGATGCCGGTCGTATTGCAGAAGGCGGTCATGACCGCCTGGTTGAAGCGGACCGTGGGCACAGCCAAGAGCTGTGCACCCGCGGAGTCGCTGAACACCCACAACTGCCCTACCAGAGCGCACTGGGCGATGTCGGTTTTGGCGATCCGCTTCTCGCTCGACATCACGCGGTACACCACGTCAGACCCGTCGAAGGCCAGGGTCATGGGCCGCGCCTGCATCGCAGCAGCGGCGATCCCCAGCAGTACGAGCGGGGCGGCCAGGAGCACAATCCGCGGCTGCCCCATGAGGAGACCTGACGCCGCGAGCACAGCGCTCCATCCGGCGGCAGCTACGCCGATGATCGCAGCCGTCTGCCGCGAGCCGCTGATCGTCATGGCGAAGCCATCATCGGCCAGGGGCTCGCCACTTTAACCTGCTTACCAGGTCTGGGTCGGAATCTCTCCCTGCCAGTTGCAGTTGCCGCAGCTCACGTCGAGATAGAGCCCATCAGCTCGCCTTCTTGCGCCGTTTGGCCGCGGTGGTCCACAGACTTTCGAGATCGTAGTAGCTCCGCTCGCCCGGCAGGAAAACGTGCGCGAGCACCGAGTCGAAGTCGAGCAGGATCCACCCGGCGTCTTCGTAGCCGTCGACCCCGAGGGGCCTGAGCTCCTTCTCCTTCGCGGCCCCGACCATCGCGTCTGCGATGGCCCGCACCTGCCGATCCGTCTCGCCCTCACAGATCACGAAGTAGTCGGCGAGTGAGGTCTTTTCCCGGACGTCGATCACGACGCAGTCCCATGCCTTCTTGTCGACGGCCGCGCCGCGCAGCAGCCTTGCCAGCTGCAGCGGCGTGGGACTCTTCTTCAAGGCCAACTCGATTATCCCCTGTAGATGTGATGGGTCGCGATGTAATGCTCGACGGCCACCGGCACCCGGCCCGTGACCGCTCGCCCCGCCATGAGGTCACGCCGCAGCTCGCTGCCTGACACGGACGGCGTCGGCCGCGGGCACAGGATCACGCGCGTGGGATCGAGGCCGGCCGTCTTCACGTCGTCGATCGTCGGAGCGGCTCTTCCCGGTCGCGTGATCACGATCACCGGCGCGAGCGCCAGCACCTCATCGGGCCGGTACCACGATCGCAGCTGCGAGGCTGCGTCCCACCCGAGGACCAGGAACATCTCCGCGTGCGGGTTCGCGCCCCGCAGCGCCAGGAGCGTGTCGAGCGTGTACGAGGGTCCCGCGCGCTCCAGCTCGACGTCAGAGATGCTGAAACGCGAATCGCCCGCGGTGGCGAGGCGGCACATCTCGAGGCGCTGGTCACCTGAGGCCATCGCCCGCGGCCTGTGAGGCGGGGTGCCGGTGGGCACGAACACGACCTGGTCCAGATCGGCGCAATCGATGGCCGCATCGGCGGCGGCGAGATGGCCGAGGTGGATCGGGTCGAAGGTGCCTCCCAGCACGCCCAACTTCATCCGGGGTCCTCGCAAAATCGCAGATTTCGTGGGGTGGTCACGGTTGGTACTCGAACTCCGACGGTCCGATGCGCACCGTGTCGCCGGGCTTCACGCCGGCCGACTCGAGGGCTGCGCTGACGCCGATGCGGTCTAGCTCGACCTGGAACCGTTCGAGCGCGCTGTCTGAATCGAGGTCCGTCCGCTCGACCAGTCGCTCGACCCGGTCACCGCTGACGCGGTAGCCCCACGGATAGCGCCGGACTGTGAGCGCAGGCGAGACCGCCGCCAGCTTCGTAGGCACGAGGCGGGGCGCAGGTGCGGGCAGCTTCGGCGCGTGGGCCAGCGCATCGGCGATTCCCTCAGCCAGCTCCGGGATGCCGTCGCCCGTCTTGGCGGAGACGTTGTACGTCCTCTTGCGCCGCGTGCGCGAGCGCCGCGCCTCCGGCAGATCCATCTTGTTGACGGCCACGATGTGCGGCCGGGCGGCGACCGCGACAGAGAACGAGGCCACCTCGGCGCGCACCACTTCGAGGTCGTGCCACGGATCGGCCGCGGCTCCGTCGATCACATAGACGAGCAGCCGCGTGCGCTCGACGTGGCGCAGGAATCGAAGTCCAAGGCCGGCGCCTTGCGCGGCACCCTCCACCAGACCCGGGATCTCGGCCAGCACGATGCCGCGGCCCCCGACCTCCATCACGCCGAGCTCAGGGTTCAGCGTCGTGAACGGATAGGCGGCCACCTTCGGCTTGGCCGCGGTCACCGCGCGCAGCAGCGAGGACTTGCCGGCGTTGGGCGGGCCGACCAGTCCCACGTCGGCGATCAGCTTGAGGTCGAGCACGACCGTCAGCTCCTCCCCCTTCACGCCGGGCTCGGCGTGGTCGGGCGCGCGCCGCGTCGGGCTTTTGAAGTGCACGTTGCCCCTGCCGCCCGCGCCGCCACGCACGACCTCGTGCCGCGCGCCGGGGTGGTCGAGGTCGGCAATCAGCGCGCCAGCCTCGTCCACGACCACGGTGCCCACCGGCACATCGAGCGTGAGATCCGCGCCTCGCCTGCCGGTCTTGCGGCCGCCGGCGCCGTCGCCCCCAGGCTCTGCCTGCCAGCGCGGCCGCCTCACGTAAGGAGAGAGGTCGAGCAGCTCGGTCGTTGCCCGCACCCACACCGAGCCACCGCGTGCGCCGTCTCCGCCGTCGGGCCCGCCGTGCGGGACGAACGGTTCGTGACGAAATGAAGCAGAGCCGCGGCCGCCATGCCCCGCGCGCAGCAGGACGCGAGCCGAGTCGATGAACGGCCGGCTACGGGCGCCTGAGCCCTGGCTAGGCCTTGGCGTCTGCGGTCGCTTCTACGTTGACGCGCCGGCCGTCCTTGCCCACCCGCTCGTACCGGACCTTGCCCGGGACCAGCGCGAAGAGTGTGTGGTCGCGGCCAAGGCCGACCCCTTGACCGGGGGCGATCCTGCTGCCGCGCTGCCGGACGAGGATCGTGCCGGCGAGCACATCCTGGCCCGCGTAGATCTTGACGCCCAGCATCTTCGGATTTGAGTCGCGGCCGTTGCGGGATGACCCGCCGCCTTTCTTGTGTGCCATCTATTACTTCTTGGCCGCCTTGGTTTCTTTGGTCGCCTTGGGTTCTTTGATTGCCTTGGTTTCCTTCTTCGCCCGAGGCTTGCGCGCCGCGCCCTTCTTCGGGGTTTCCTCAGCGTCCTCGTCGGATTCGTCCTTCTTGGTACGTCCGAACGGCAGGATCTCGAGCGCTGTCAGGTCCGCGCGACCGCCACGGTGCACGCGAACCCTCTTCTTCGACTTGTAGCGCAGGGTTTCGATCCGCGGGCCGCGCGGGTGCGCAAGCACCTTGGCCTCGATCTCGAGCCCGTCGACGCCAGGCGTGCCGACCTCGATGGTGTCGCCTTCATGCAGCAGCAGGATGCGGCCGAACTTCACGGAAGATCCGGGCTCGGCGGCCAGCCGGTCGACCAGCACGCGGTCTCCCGGGGCAACTCGATACTGCTTGCCGCCGCTGACGACGACAGCCGACAGCGACGCGTCTGGCTTGGGCACGGCGAAGCATTCTACCAACTGCTGGTGGGTGTTACCTGGTGAGCGCCAGCGTGGCCACGACGAGCCCGAGCACCAGTAACGAGTACGGCGCGACCGCCCGCGTGTACAGCCCCCGCGCCCGGTCCGCGCCCCTCTGCGCAAGCACAGTGCCGATCAGGACGCACGTAAGCGCTGCGATCACGCTGACACCGAAGAAGCGAATCGCTCCCGCGACGTCATCGGTCGGCGGTGGGAAGAACAGCGTCGTGAAGAGGCCGCAGTACGGGAACCACAGCATCGCTCGTGTCGCGTTGAAACGCGGGCGCGCGCGGCGCTCGGCCGGCGGGGACACCGGCCACAGCCGCATCAACGCCGGCAGGCACAGCAGATAGAGAAAGCCGGAAGCGACCTTCACGGGCAGAAGCGCGGGCACCAGGACGTTGCCGAGCACCTGCGGGCGCAGGCTCTCGGGCTCGATCGCGGGACCAAGCACCGACAGCAGCCAGCAGCCCTGAATGACGAGCAGCAGGCCGGGCCGAGCGACGAGCTCCGGCTCGAGAGCGAGCTCGGCCCACGCGGTGAAGCCGATGGCGATGGCAGCGATGACCAGGTTGCGATCGGCCGCCGGCAAGGCGTTGAAAGGCGCAGCGAACTGCGCCGCGGCCAGCATCACCAGCAGCGCGACGATGACCTGAACGGTGGGAGGCCTGCGCCAGCGGAAATTGGGACGTCCGATGGCCTGGCGCGCGACAGCCGACCACGCGACCTCGATCAGCAATCCGAAAACCGCGATGGTCAGCAGCCCGGGGTAGACGAGCAGCGAAAGCGTGTCGCCCGCGGCGGACGTGAGCAGATGCGTCACAGCCCCGCCAGCCCGAGCAGCGGTCGTGGGAAAAGGCCGAACAGGACGCTGACCGCCAGCGCGACGGCCACACCGATCAGCTGGCGGCCGGAGGGCGCGCCGATCGTGCGGCCGAGTCGGAGCGATCCCGGCAGCCACAAAAGGAAGGACACGGCCAGCACCAGCGCCAGCGGCCAGTACAGGGCCGTGGCCGCGCGCAGCAGCAGGATCCTTGCTGGGAATCCCGCAAACGGCGCCGATCCAGCAAGCGCCGCCGCGACGATGAAGTTGATGGGGCGTTCGGTCTGCGCCTTCTCACGCAAAGACTGGCGCGACCAGAGGTACAGCGGGAGGCGTCCGAGCAGGATCGAATAGAAAATGAGCAGCGCTGCACCCACGCCATCAGGCACCACGAGCCCGAATCCGCAAAGGGCAAGTCCCCAGTCGGCGATGAACGAGTAGCGCCACGCCTCCGCGTCGGATGACGTGCGCCAGGACGCGAGCGTCGCGACCAGGATGTTCATGAGGCCCAGGCCGATCAGCAGCGCGCCGAATGCGTCCTCCGCCCCCTCGACCATCTCGCCCGCTCGCCCCACGACCACCACAGCAAGGACGGGGCCGACGAACGCAAGCCACGGGATCGGCGATGCGGACGTCAGCTCGTCTGGATCGAACTCGTGGATGTACGGCAGCACGCCGAGGGCGGCCGCGATGCCGGCCACGAGACACACCACGACGAGCCGGCTCAGCCACGACGGCCCCTGCATCGCCGCCAGCGCGATGGCCAGGGCGAGCAGGGCCACCGCCAGAGCCGGCGCGCGAAAGCGATTTGCATAGGCGCGGCGGCCCGTCCCCGACGCCTGCAAGACCACCAGCAGCAGAAGGATCATCACCGTGAGGCCGAGGGTCGGAGCCGCGGCCATCGCGGTCATTCCCGCGAGGCCGGCGAGTCCCCAACGAAGCAGGTTCGAGCGGTCGGCCCGTGGCGGCGGCAGCGCCACGAGGATGGCGAGCGCCGCCGAGGCCGCGATGAGGATCGCCCGGCTCGCGGGCGACAGCGTCAACGTGATGCCGAGCTGATCCGACGACAGGTCCCTGCTCAGGATCACCGCGACCAGACCGCCAACGCCCAGCGCCGCACCTGAAGCAAGCGCCAGCCTCGGACGAGGCTTGAACGCGGTAGCGCAAGCCGCGCCGGCAGCCGGCAGCGCTATGGCGAGCTCAGGTTCCACGCGGACGCCGTGTGGCCGGCATCGGCATCGCCGAGACACCGGTGGTGACCAGCGCGGCTACGGCGTACGACACGATCCCGTCGCCGGAGACGATTCCCAGCACCAGCGCGACGCCCGCGATCGCGGTCAGCATCACGGCGGGTTCGGCAGCCTCCAGCAAGCGCCCGCCGAGCAGCACAAGCACAACCAGCACCGCGAACCTGAAGCCGGCGCCGGCGCCTGACGTGGCAGCTAGCGCGACCCACAAGGCGACGAGGGCCACGATCACCGAAAAGAGAAGCCGCGGCGTCGAGCCCGGCTGCATCAGTCCCCAACCGTCGGGGCCGATGGTGAACCGCAGCGCTGAGCCGAGCACGCCGCCCGCCAGGAGCACGATCGCACCGCCCTGCTCGCCCTGGGACCAGGCGATGGCCCCCGCGGCGGCGGCCAGGACCGCGAGCCCGGCGGCCAGGCCACGCCGGCTGTCGGCCAGGACGATGATCGCGGCTCCGAGCCATGCGACGAACGCTGCGACCTCGGTCATCTGCTGACCGCGATGGCGAGCGCAACGAGTGAGGCCAGCCACAGCGCAGGCCGTCCACCGGCTGCCAAACGTTCCAGGGCGGCCGGATCGAAGAGCGATCGGTACTGCTCGGGGATGGTCCAGGACCGCAGCCGGTCCCGGAGGCGCATTGCCGCGGCGGCGCCTGGAACATCGAACAGCGGCGCCTTCGACTGCGCGGCGCTCGTCACAGGTCCGGGCTTCGACAGCGCGACGGCAGCAGCGCCAAGAAGGAGGAGCGGCCCGAAGAGCGCCACGGCGGGCAGCTTGGTGGAAATGGTGATGATCGACAGCGCGTCCGGTGCGAGGCCGCCGGCCGGAAGCGGGATGACGCCCGCGATCGCGTCACTTGTGATCGAGGCCACGGCCGCGACCGCCGGCCCAGCCGCCAGCACGATCACGCCGAGAACCGCGGCCACCAGCGCGAGCGCATCACTCGCCTGCCTGCGCCGGCCGGCGTGCAGGCCCACCGATCTCGCCGCCGCTGCTGCAGCGACCAGCCACGTGGCCGCGCCGGCGACCGCGACGATGCCGAACGCGTTGCCGGCCTCGAACGCGTCGGCCAGCCCCAGCACGCGTCCTCCGAACGCCAGTCCCGGCGGGACGCCTGCGGCCGCGGCTGCGACAAGGAGCGCCGCGGCGCCGCGACGGTCCGGAAGCAGCGGAAGAGCTGCCGTGAGCAGAGCCGCCGATGCAAGCAGGATCAGTCCGGCGAAGAGTCCGACCGCAGTTCCGATCGCGATCGACATAAGTGCGAACCCGGCCAGGCCGGGCACTGTCTCGGCCGTGTATTCGGAGCGGGTTGGAGCCGCCTGCGCGCGGGCAGCGGCGCCCAGCGCGACCAGCACGCCCCACGCCGCGAGGGCCAGGTTCAACCATGACTGGGGATACCGCCCATTCCCCAGCTCGTACGCGCGAACAAGGAGGTAGAGACCGAGCGGCAGCAGCGTTGCCGCGGTCACGCTCGCCGCGCGAAGCGATGGCCTCATCCAGATACGGACCGCCCAGCCTCGCCACGGAACGATGCCCGCGCTCAGAAGCGCGGCGATCGCGATGAGCCCGAAGATCTGCGTGGTCAGCGCCGAAACAGGCACCGCTGCATAGGCGGCTGTGCCCGCCTGGATCTGCAGCGTCACGCCGGCCCACGCGAGCGCGATCCACGGGATCATCACCGACGCCCACGACGGCCTCACCGCGCGGACGTCCTCGATGTCGAACTGGACCACGGCGAGAGTCGCCGCGGTGCATCCGCCGATCGCGGTGAGGACCATATTGCCCGACTCGATCGCGAGCACGACCGCCGCGATCGCGAGCAACGCGACGGTGCTCTCCTGCCAGCCTCGCGCCTGCAGCGTGAGCAGGAGCGCCGCCGGCACCAGCGCGATGACGCCGAACACGACCGCGACCCCGTCGAGTCGCAGGTCGAGGCCGACACCGAACCCCAGCGGTCCGAGCGAGAGCTCTTGCGTCGAGCGCACCGTGAGCCACAGCACGGCCACGGCGGCGAGCGCGGCCCATGCGCCCGTGGCCGCGACAACGCGCGCGATGGCTTCACCGAAACGCGACGTTGCCGCCGCCACAACCGCGGCGGCGACGGGCAGCACAATCGGTGCCAGCAGCGCTATGGGCGGCACGCGCTTAAGGGTATTTCGTTACGTCAGCCGGTCGATTGCGGCGCGCACCTCATCGGCACGACTCTTCTGCTTGGCGACCTCCTCGGGAGGGGCCTTGGCAATGAACTGCTCGTTGGCCAGCTTGGCCTCGATGCGCTCGAGATCCTTGAGCAGCTGCACGACCTTCCTCTCGGTCACGGCCGCATCAGCAGCCTCGACCTGCGGGAACACGACGCTTCCGCCGGCGAGGCCCAGAGGCTTTCCGGGCGGCAGCTGATCCGCCACCGCAACGTCGCCGATCCTCGTCAGCGCCTGGACCCAGTCGTCATCCCACTCCTCGTCCAGCTTCACAGCCCCGCCCTTGGCTGGTGCGCCGCTGACCGACTTTCGGTAGGACCGGATCTCGGAAACCATCGCCATGAGCGATTCGAAGTCCAGCTCGACCTGGGCGTCGATGTAGCGGCCGGCGCCGTCCGGCCAGTCGCTCCTCATGAGGAAGTCGCGCTCGCCCGGGAGCCGCGACCACAGCTCTTCGGTGACGAACGGCATGAACGGGTGCAGCGCTCGCATCAGGGCGTCGAGGCAGTAGACGCCGATCGCCTGGGCGACCGGGTCCGACGCTTTCAGCCGCGGCTTCGCGGCCTCGAGCCACCAGTCACAGAACTCGTTCCATGCAAACGCGTAGGCGGCATTGATCGAGTCCTGGAACGCAAACTCTTCGATCCCTCTCGCGATCGAGTCGCACGCCGCGGCGAGCTTCGAGAGTATCCACCGGTCCTCGTACAGCACGAGCTTCTCCGGCTCAGGGACCGCGCGCGCCTCGCCTCCGTCGAGGCTGGTGAGGATCGGCTTCACAGCGTTCCACAGCTTGTTGCAGAAACGCCGGTAGCCTTCGACTCGCGACTCGTCATAGCGCACGTCCTGGCTCGACATCGCGACCGACGCTGCCCACGCGCGCAGCGCGTCGGCGCCGAACTGGTCGACGATCTTTCGCGGGTCGAGCCCGGTGCCGAGTGACTTCGACATCCTGCGCCCGTCTGCGGCCTGCACCTGACAGTGGATCGCGACGTCCGCGAACGGCACCTCGCCCATGAACTCGAGGCCCGTCATGATCATGCGGCTGACCCAGAGAAAGATGATCTCGCGGGCCGTGCAGTTCATGTTCGTCGGGTAGAAGGTCCGCAGGTCGTCGGTCTCGTCGGGCCAGCCGAGCGTGGCAAAAGGCCAGAGGGCCGACGAGAACCACGTGTCGAGGACGTCGGTGTCCTGCCTGAACTGGTTGCTGCCGCATTCGGTGCACTCGTGCGGTGGGTCGACGCTCGCGATGACGTGGTCGTTTTCGCAGTAGTAGACCGGGATGCGATGGCCGAGCCAGAGCTGCCGGCTGATGTTCCAGTCGCGAAGGCCGTGCATCCAGTCGAGGTAGACGCGCTCATAGCGCTCAGGGTGCCAGCGAACCTGGCCGGCCCCGCTGGCCGCGACGGCGCGGTCGCGCAGCTTTTCCATGCGCAGCCACCACTGCTCGCTGATGAGCGGCTCGATGATGGCGTCGCATCGGTCGCAGTGCCCGACGTCATGCGTGTAGGGCTCTTCTTTGAGGAGCAGGCCCTGCTTCTTCAGGTCTGCGACGACCAGCTGACGCGCCTCCACGCCAGGCAGCCCGTCATAGGGAAGGCCCGGGACGTTCATGCGGCCGTCGAGGTGCATGCCGTTGATGACCTCGAGGTGATGGCGCTGCCCGATCTCGTAGTCCATCGGGTCGTGCCCCGGTGTCACTTTGAGTGCGCCGGTGCCGAAGTCAGGATCCACCGCCTCATCGGCGACGATCGGCAGCTTGCGGCCGACCAGCGGGAGGATCGCGGTCTTGCCGACGAGGTCGCGATAGCGAGGATCGTCGGGATGCACCGCGACTCCGGTGTCCGCGAGCATCGTCTCGGGCCGGACCGTGGCGATGGTCACGTCACCCCCGCCCTCTATCGGGTATTTGATGAAGTACAGGACGTCGTGGTGCTCCTGCCACTTGACCTCGAGGTCGGAGATGGCTGACTGGTCGTGCGGGCACCAGTTGACGATTCGCGGCGCCCGGTAGATCCAACCCCGCTCGTAGAAGGCGACGAATGCGGTGAGCACCGAGCGGACATAGCGTTCGTCCATCGTGAATCGCTGGCGCGTCCAGTCGAGCGACGCGCCGAGCACCCGGTACTGGCTGACGATGGTCGCGCCGACGGTGCGGTACCACTCGTCGACGAGCTCGGCGAACGCGTCGCGGCCGATCTCCTCTTTCCTCGTGCCATCCTTCGCCAGCCGCTTCTCGATCACGTTCTGCGTGGCGATGGCCGCGTGGTCGGTGCCGGGCAGGAACAGGACCTCGTGGCCGGTCATACGCCGGTAACGCGCCCAGATGTCCTGCACCGTGCCGTTGAGCGCGTGTCCCATGTGGAGCTCGCCGGTGACGTTCGGCGGCGGCAGGCAGATGGTGTACCGCGGCTTGTCGCTCTTCGTCGACGCGGTGAACAGGCCCGCCTTTTCCCAACGCGCGTACCAGCCGGCCTCGATGGCCTTTGGATCGAACGCCTTCGGCATCTCTGTCTGGACGTGCTTCATCACATGCTCGGGTTTGGGAGCGCCGGCACGAAGGTCGCGGTTAGCGCGACAAAGCCGGCGAGGCTACGGATACGGTCTCGGTGCGGCCCACGACCGAAATCTTAGCGAGACGAGACGATGAAGAGCAAAGCAAGGACAGCCAGAAACGCGATCTCCCAGTCGCTGCCACGCAGAAGGCGGTAGCGCCAACCGAGGCGCTCCGCCCACGGCGGAGGCTCGACCTGTTGCGTTCTAGCCGCGTCCAGGGCCGCGGACACACGCTCGGTGCGGTGGAACGTGAAGTACGCGCGCGGCAGTGACCAGGAGAGCATGCCGCCGGGGATCAGCTCCACCGGCGCGAGCGCATACATCGGCCCACGTTTGAATCCGAGCGCAAGGAGTACGCCGATCATTGCGAAATGCGCGACGGGCCAGATGATGAACCAGGCGACTACGCGCTCCACGTTTGCTATGCACAGGCGGCCCCATGCGAAGAGCGCCGCTGTCTGGGGTGTTTCGCCGCCCGCCGGCACAAGCTTGTTGACGTCAAATCGAAAGATGCCGCTGACTACGGCATGGCCGAACCGGGTGACGGCCTCAGTCAGCACTGCGGCTGACCGCGCGCCGGGCTACGCGGTTTCGCCGACCACCCGGGCAGGGCCCTCGGACTCCTCGCCCAGCTCGAACTCCGGCTCCAGCGCCTCGCGAATCGAGCGCTCGGAGATCAGGCACCGCTTGATATCCGGACGCGATGGGATCTCGAACATCGAGTTCAGCAGGGCCTCCTCGATGATCGACTTGAGCGCGCGGGCGCCGGTGCCGCGCAGCAGCGCCAGCTCGGCGATGGCGTCGAGGCTTCCTTTCTGGAAGACGAGCTCGACGTTGTCCAGCGAGAAGAACTTCTGATACTGCTTGACGAGCGCGTTCTTCGGCTCGGTGAGGATGCGGACGATGTCCTGCTGGTCGAGGTGGTGCAGCGTGACGATGATGGGCAGACGGCCGATGAACTCGGGAATGAACCCGTACTTCAGCAGGTCCTGCGGCTGCAGCTGCTTCAGCGTCTCGGAGACCGCCTTCCGCTCAACCTTGGTGTGGGGTGAGCCGAAGCCGATGCTGCGCCGTCCGATTCGCTGCTCGACCACCTTCTCGAGGCCGTCGAACGCACCGCCGCAGACGAACAGGATGTTGGTCGTGTTGATCTGGATGAAATCCTGGTGCGGGTGCTTGCGGCCGCCCTGTGGCGGGACGTTTGCGACAGTGCCCTCGAGGATCTTCAGCAGCGCCTGCTGCACGCCCTCGCCGCTGACGTCGCGCGTGATCGACGGGTTGTCGGACTTGCGCGCGATCTTGTCGATCTCGTCGATGTAGATGATTCCTCGCTCTGCGCGGCTGATGTCGAAGTCCGCCGCCTGGATGAGGCGCAGCAGGATGTTCTCGACGTCCTCG
>WNEY01001799.1_pt1 | contig 15363 bp, 12 predicted proteins | sample 5400531 | NCBI WGS metagenome assembly WNEY01 (sample SAMN13153338, study PRJNA577476) | soil metagenome | isolation source: 200 cm saprolite under Douglas fir tree site 1 | place: USA:California | collected 2015-04-18
CGCCGAGATCCGGCTCGTCCTCGAAGCGATGCAGGCCGCGGCAGCGGAGGCCCGAACGCCGATCGGTGACGGTGAGCGTTCCGTCGGCGGCCGCCTCGGCCCGAAAGAACTCGTTCGCGATCGTCCGCCCTGTGCGCGGCCTCGGCGGCGGCGCAGCATGCAACTCTGCAGCCGCGGCCTCGAAGCCGCCGAGCTCGACGAGCGACCCGCCGAGCAGGCGCCGGCGGCGCCAGGGCAACGGGTTCAGGACGATGATTCCCGGCGCCTCGTCGCCGGCGAGCGCAGCCATCGCCTCTCGCTGCAGCACCGAGACGGTGCGCTCCAGCCGCGCGTAGCGCTCCACCATGTCCGCGTGTACCTCGTCGACCGAGCAGCCGCAGATCGAGTCGTGCGGATGGTTGCGCAGCAGCTCGCGCCAGGCGAAGCGGAAGTCGACCGTGCGGTACGGCGCCCGGCCGGCCAGCGCCGCGAGCGAGGCCGCGACCTCGGTGGAGAGGAGCTGGCGCTCTGCTCGCTCGTTCGCCTGCTTCACCTCCATGTGCGCGGAGTTGACACCGCGCAGCACGTTCTGCTCGCGGCTGCCGAGGAGCTCGCCCTCGTAGACGGGCGGCCGCCGCGGGCGTGCCGCCGCCACGTACTCGTCGAAGGATGCGATCTCGAAGCTCTCATCGGGGAGCAAGTCCGGCAGCTCCGGCTGGATCGGCAGGTGGTCGGAGCCGTTGCAGAGGAGCACGTTGTGGAGCCCGACGCGCGCGAGCTCGGCGCGGTGACGCTCTACGATCCGCTCGGCGCGCTCGGCGAGATCCTCCGCTGAGCGCAGCGCGGCGGCGCTGTCGTAGTGCCCGAGGAGGTTGTAGGCGGTCACCTCGCTTCCATCGGGCGCGCGCCAGCGGTAGACGCGGCCCACGCTCTCGACCTCGTCCCCGACGCCACGCGAGAACAGGAAGCTCTCGATCCCGAACCCGGCCAGCACCTGCGGCAGCTGCGCGGGGTGCCCGAAGCTGTCCGGCATGTACCCCGCACCTGATGGCTCGGCGCCGAGTCGCCGGCAGACGGCGCGGCCGAGCAGCAGGTTGCGCACGAGCGACTCGCCGCCGACCAGGAACTCGTCCGGGAGCACGTAGCTGGGCCCGACGACGATGCGGCCGGCGCGGAGCAAAGCCCGCAGCCGCTCCTCCTGCTCCGGTCGCAGCTCCAGATAGTCCTCGAGCACGACCGCCTGGCCGTCGAGCGTGAAGCTGCGGAAGCGCTCGTCGCGCTCGAGTGTATTCAGCACCTCGTCGACGCGCTCCGCGAGCAGGAGCCGGAACTCCTCGAGCGGCAGGTACCACTCCCGGTCCCAGTGGGTGTGCGGCACGACGTAGAAGCGGAACCCGGCCGGGGAGGGCACGGGGGAAGCCTAGGCGAGGGCAGCCGCGACGCCGAGTACCTACCGGCCACGCCGCACGGCAATGAGCTCCGCGCGTTCGATGCCGCCCTTGACAGCCTGCTCGAGCACCGTGCCAACCCCACGCACGTAGACCTTGCGGTCGAGTACGCCCGGCTCGAGCGGCGTCCACTCGTTCGTCAGCAAGGCGTTGCTCGACGACGCATACGGCACCCTGACCGTGGCGTGGAGGCTGATGACGCGGAAGTGGTCCTCGGCGTGACCTTTGTAGAATTCCTGGCGGCCCGCCTGGCCGACCTTCGGGCGTGCCGGCATGTAGATCCCCGGCATGGCGCCGTCTCGGCCTGCCTCCCAGGTGCCCTCGGTGCTCGTGACGTGGCCGTGCTTGTCGAGCTCGGCGGTCGACTCGCCGAAGTACCAGACGTTGCCCTGCTTGTCTTGCGAGTACCAGTCCGTCGTGCGCTCGCCGAGCCGCCCGCGCAGGTAGAGCCGATCTTCGACGACGACGCAGGGGACGCCGTCGATCTTCTTCGTCCTATGCGTGACCGTCAGGACGTCGCGGGAGGGTTGGCCGTCCTTGACCCCGCGGTAGACGTAGACGGTGCCCGGCTTCAGCGGGTACCACGGGTTGTCGACGCGTGCGGTGAAGTCTGAAGGCTTCGGCTTGGGTGCGGTATCGCGGGATTGGCCGCTCAACCCGCCCGCTGCTGCCGTGGCGCCACCGACCAGCCATGCGATCAGCACGGCCACCGGCGCGCCGCAGAGAACCGTTCGGTTTCTGGGACGGCGGATCTCATGGATCGTATCGTCGTGGGGGTGAAGCTTGCTTCAAGAAAGCTTCATGTCGGCGACGGAACGCAGCGACGTGGGAGTGTCTCGGACAGGCGCCAACCTCAGCACATGCCGCCCGCCAGAGGTTCCGACCCTTCGTGGGATCAGGCTCTGTCGGATCTCGAGAAGATCAGCAAGTCCGACAAGTAGCGGCATAGACTCCCGTCGGCGCCGCGGGCAGACCCAACGCGGCGCCTTCGAGCCTGGAGCCCCGAATCGGAAGCACCTCAGAAGCATCGGCCGGTCGGCGAGCTGCAACCGGCGGGGCGCAGGGCGGCGGACACCGACACAAGACGCAGGAGGAGATCTACTTCCTCGTCTCGGGCAAGCTCGAGGCCAAGCTCGACGACGAGATCGTCGAGCTCGACGCCGGGACGGCCGTCCGGGTGGCGCCTCGAGTCGTTCGGTCATTCTGGAACGACCACCCGGAAGACGCCGAGCTCGTGATCGTGTCGGTGCGACTCGACGATCCGCAGGCGGACGGCGAGATCGTCGAGGACTTCTGGCCTGAGTAGCGTTCAGCCGTCCCAGCCGTGTGGGAACCCGTCGCCGGGTCGGTCCGGGCGCACCCCGGGCGAACCCCGTTCACCAGGCGGTCGAGCTTGACAGAAGAACGTATGTTCGTATAGAACATACGTTCCCATGATCGCCTCCATCGCCATTCCCGGATTCGAGCTACGAGCCGCGTTGCGGGCCCGGCCGCGGCTTGCGCTGCAGCCGGCGGCGCTCGCTCCGGCCGCCGGGGAGGAGCCGCTGCTGGGGCCGGTGACGGCGGCGGCCGAGGCGCTCGGCGTCCGACCGGGGATGCGGATGGGCGAGGCGCTCGCGACCTGCCCCGACCTCGTGCTCGTCGACCAGGATCCCGCCGGCGCGGAGCAGGCGTGGGAGGAGATCCTACGCTCGCTCGAGGACGCGGGCTTCGCGGTCGACCCGGCCGGGCTCGGCTGCGTCTACTTCGAGACGCGCGGGGTCGAGCGGCTCTACGGCGGCCTGGAGCCGGCGCTCGAGCGCGCGCTCGCCGCCGTCGGCACTGCCTGGGATCCACGCGCGGGCGCGGCCGGGCGTCGGTTCGCGGCCCTCGCGGCGGCGAACGTCGCGCGTCCCGGGCAGATTCTCATCGTCTCCGACGAGCGCACGAGCGAGTTCCTCGCGCCGCTGCCGCTCGAGCTCGTCCCGCTCGAGCTGCGGCGCCGGCAGGAGCTGCGCGAGCTCGGCGTGCGGCGATTGGGAGAGCTTGCCGGGCTGCCGGGCGGCGCCGTGGCCGAACGATTGGGGCCGGACGGCCGGCGCGCCTGGAGCCTGGCAAGGGGCGGGGCGGCCGCGAAGGTGCGCGGCCGCCGTCCGCCGGCCGAGCTCGTGGAGTCGCTCGAGTTCCCGGAGGCAGTCGGCAACGAGCTAACGCTGCGGCGCGCGTTCGCGTCGCTCTTGGAGAGGATCCTCGCGCGGCCGGAGCGCGAAAGGCGGTTCGTGCGCAAGGCAGCGGTGGCGGCACGGCTGGCGACCGGCGGTTCCTGGCGGCGCACGGCGACGCTGCGCGACCCGACCGCGGACCCCGACCGGCTCCGGGCGGCGCTCGCGCCGAAGCTCGCCGAGCTGCCCGCGCCGGTGATCGAGCTCCGGCTCGAGCTCGTCGAGCTGACCGAGGAGGAAGGCCGGCAGCTCGAGCTCCTGCCGGCGGCGGGGGCCGAGCTCGACACGCGCCTGCGCGACGGCCTGCGCCAGGTGCGGGCGAGCACGGGCTCGGGGTCTGTCTGCACAGTGGTGGAGGTGGCGCCGTGGTCACGCATTCCGGAAGCACGCGCGCTGTTCGTTCCGCGGGACGACTGAACGCGCCGCGGCCCGCGCTCGTCGAGGGGCACGCAGACGGGTCGCCGCGGCGGGTGAACCGGCAGGGCGTGACGCTCGTCCGCGAGGAATGGCGCGTCGTCGACCGCTGGTGGACGGAGGAGCCAGTCTCGCGTCGCTACTTCGACGTCGTCCTCGAGTCCGGCCAGCACGCCGCCGTCTTCCACGATGAGGAAACGGGGGGTTGGTTCTCACAGAACGCCTAGAGACGGTCGCGCACCCGGACACGCCGCACCGGCGACGCAAACGGGAGAGGCTGGAGCCGACAGCGCACCGGCCGGCCGGCGCCGGTTACGTCGAGCTGCACGCGCACTCCGCCTACTCCTTCCTCGACGGCGCCTCGCAGCCCGAGGAGCTGGCCGCGCGCGCGGCCGAGCTCGGCCACTCCGCGCTTGCGCTGACCGACCACGACGGCGTCTACGGCTCGCTTGAGTTCGCGCACGCGGCGAAGGCCTTTGGCGTGCGGCCGATCACCGGCGCCGAGGTCACGCTCCAGGGCGGCTCGCACGTGACGCTGCTCGTCGAGAGCCCGCGCGGCTACGCGAACCTTTGCCTGCTGCTGACCGCAGCGCACGCGGGTACACGTCCCAACCCCGAGCGGGAGCCGGCGGCGGAGCCACCTGTCCGCGTCAGCGGACCAGTGGAGAGGGGTTGGGGACGCTCGTCCTACCGACCACCTTTGCCGCCGCAGCTCGAGCGGCCACTGCTGGAGGAGCTGAACGAGGGGCTCGTCTGCCTCTCCGGCTGCGCCCGCCACGGGCTCGCCGTCCGCGACCCGAACGGGGCGGCGCGGCTGGCGCAGGCGTTCGGCCGCGAGCGTTTCTACGTCGAGCTGCAGCGCCCGTACGAGCGTGGCGACGTGCGCCGGAACGCCGCGCTGCGCGACCTTGCCGAGGCGATGAAGGCCAGAACGATCGTCACCGGCGACCCGCACGCGCACCATCCGCGGCGGCTGTCGCTCCAGGACGTGCTGGTCGCGATCCGCTGCCGCACCTCGCTCGAGGGCTGCGAGCGGGAGCGGCGCGGCAACCGCGAGAGCGTGCTCCTCGCGCCCGAGCAGATGGCCGAGCGCTTCCCGGAGGACCTCGACGCGGTCGCGCGCACCGTCGAGCTCGCCGAGCGGCTCGAGTTCGACCTGACCGAGGAGCTCGGCTATCGCTACCCCGACTTCTCCGACGGGCGCGACCCGGCGATCGTGCAGCTGCGGCATGTCTGCGACCGTGCCTTTGAGGAGCGCTATGTCGCGAACGGGGGAACCTCCCGGTTCCCCCGAACCCCCTCCACTGCTCCGCTGACGCGGACAGGCGGCTTCGCTGCCGGGCACAAGAGAATGGCGCGGCAGCGGCTCGACGAGGAGCTCCAGCTGATCGACCGGCTCGGCCTCGCCGGCTTCTTCCTGCTGCACTGGGAGGTGCTCGAGCTGGCGAAGGAGGTCGCGGCGACCGTCAGAGGCCGCGGCTCGCCGCGCCACGCGCTCCCGCCCGGGCGCGGCCGCGGCAGCTCCGTCGGCTCGATCGTCTGCTACCTGACCGGCCTCTCGCACGTCGACCCGGTCGGCGCCGACCTCTCGCTCGGCCGCTTCCTCAACGACGAGATGGCCGGCGTGCCCGACATCGACCTCGACTTCCCGCGCGACATTCGCGAGCAGCTGATCGTCGCGGTCACCGAGCGCTACGGCCGAGATCATGCCGCGCTCGTCGCCAGCTTCGCGACCTACCGCAGCCGCGGCGCGATCCGTGACGTCGGCAAGGCGCTCGGCCTGCCGCACGCCGAGCTCGAGCGGCTCGCGCGCATCACTGACGGCTGGCACGCCCAGCGCGTCGCCGAGGAGCTGAAGCTGCTGCCGGACGTCGAGCGCAAGCTCGCCTCGCCGCGCTGGCGCGCCTTCGCCGAGCTCTGCCACGAGATCGCCGGGCTGCCGCGCCACGTCTCGCAGCACCCGGGTGGGATGGTGATCTCGTCGCGCCCGCTCGTCGAGCTCGTGCCGGTGCAGCCGGCGGCGATGAAGGGCCGCCAGCTCTGCCAGTGGGACAAGGACTCCTGCGCCGACGCCGGCTTCCTGAAGATCGACCTGCTCGGGCTGGGGATGCTCTCCGCGGTCGAGGACTGCGTCGACCAGATCGCCCAGGTGTACGGCCGGCCGATCGACCTGTCCCGGATCCCGCTCGACGACGCGGCCGTCTACGAGGACATCCAGCGCGCGGACACGGTCGGTGCCTTCCAGATCGAGAGCCGCGCGCAGATGCAGAGCCTGCTCCGGACGCGCCCGGAGAACCTCGACGACCTCACCGTCCAGGTCGCGCTCGTCCGCCCGGGGCCGATCCAGGGCAAGGCCGTCCATCCGTACATCGAGCACCGGCAGCAGCTGCGGGAGCACCCGGAGTTCGTGCCGCCGGTCGACCACCCGCTGCTCGCCGAGCCGCTGCGCTCGACGCTCGGCGTCGTCGTCTTCCAGGACCAGGTGCTCGAGGTCGCGATCGCGCTCGCCGGCTTCAGCGTGGGGGAGGCCGAGGGGCTGCGCCGGGCGATGAGTCGCAAGCGCTCCCACGACGCGCTCGAGGCTTACCGCGGCCGCTTCGTCGCGGGGGCAGTCGCGCAGGGCGTGGACGCGGAGACGGCCGACATGGTCTTCGACAAGCTGGTCGGCTTCTCGGGCTTCGGCTTCCCGAAGTCGCACGCGGCCGCGTTCGGCCTGCTCGCGTACCAGTCGATGTGGCTGCGCCACCACTATCCGGGCGAGCTCCTGTGCGCGCTCCTGAACGCGCAGCCGATGGGCTTCTATCCGCCGGCCTCGCTCGTCCGCGACGCGCAGCGGCGCGGGGTGGAAGTGCGGCCGCCGCACGTGAACCGCAGCGCCGCCCGCACCGAGCTGGAGGGGGGCGCGGTGCGGATCGGCCTGCAGATGATCGCGTCGATCGGCGAGGACGAGGCGAGGGCGCTCGCGGCGGAGCGCGAGCGGAACGGCCGTTACGGCTCGATTGTCGAGCTCGCCCAGCGGGCGCCGCTCACGCGTGACGGGCTGGAGGCGCTGGTTGCGAGCGGCGCGTGCGACTGCTTCGGCCAGGAGCGCCGGGCGCTGCTCTGGCAGCTCGGCCTCGTCCCGCGCGGCGAGAGCGTGCCCGGGTCGGGCGGTGAGGAGCGCCAGCTCGCCCTGCCGCTCGAGTCGACGGCGGCGACGCCCGCGCTGCCCGAGCAGACGCCGTGGGAGCGGATGCTCGCCGACTACCGTACGACGAGCGTCTCGGTCGGCGTCCACCCGCTCCAGCTCCTGCGCCCGCACCTGCCGGCGGGGACGCTCTCGAGCCCCGAGCTGAAGCAGCGGCCGCACGGCTCCCGCGTCGCCTTCGCCGGCATGGCGATCGCCCGCCAGCGTCCGGCGACCGCCAACGGCGTCGTCTTCATGCTGCTCGAGGACGAGCACGGGCAGGTGAACCTGATCGTGCCGCCGCCGGTCTACGAGCGCTTCCGCGCCACGGTGCGCGGCGAGCCGCTGCTGCTCGTCCAGGGCCGCTTCGAGCGCCTCGGGCGCAACGAGAACGTGCTCGTCTCCGAGCTGCGCTCGCTCGGCCCGCTCGCCCGCCGAGTGGCGGACGAGCCGGAGGTGAACGCGGCGCTACCCCCGGCGCACCACTTCGGGCATCGATAAACGCTCCAGTCGCCTTCGCCGCGGACTAGCCGCTGTGCCCGTGGTGCCTCCCCTGGCGGCGGCGCCACATGCCCTCGCCCTGCGTGAGGTTGTAGGCCGTGTTGACGAGCGCCACATGTGACCACGCCTGCGGGAAGTTGCCGAGCAGCCGCTTCGTCGAGGGGTCGTACTCCTCCGAGATCAGGCCGAGATCGTTCTGCAGGGAGAGCAGGCGCTCGAAGATCTCGCGGGCCTCGTCCCGCCGGTCCTGGAGGCAGAGGTTGTCCGCCAGCCAGAACGTGCACGGCAGGAAGACGCCCTCGCCGGGCGGCAGCCCGTCCACGCCGTCGCCGTCGTCGGCCGGGTAGCGCGCGATCAGCCCGTCGACGTCGAGCTCGCGCCGGATCGCCTCGACGGTGCTCGCCATCCGTTCGTCCGTCGGCGAGATGAAACCCACCAGCGGCATCAGCAGCAGCGCGGCGTCGAGCCGGTCGGCGCCGTAGTACTGGACGAATGCGCCCTTCTCGTCATTCCAGCCCTTCTTGCAGACCTCTTCGTGGATCTGGTCGCGGATCGCCGCCCAACGCTCGGCCGGCCCCTCACGGCCGTGGCGCTCAACCGCCTTCACGGCCCGGTCGAACGCGACCCACGCCATCACCTTCGAGTGCGTGAAGTGGCGGTTCGGCCCGCGCACCTCCCAGACGCCCGCGTCGGGCTCCTTCCAGCCGGTCTCCAGGAACTCGAGCAGCAGCTTCGCGAGCGACCAGTACTCGTCCGATGCGGCGATCCCGTGCTCACGGGCCTGGTAGACGGCGTCGATCACCTCGCCGTACACGTCCAGCTGCGTCTGCTCGGACGCCTGGTTGCCGACGCGCACCGGCCGCGAGCCCTCGTAGCCCGGCAGGTGGTCGAGCTCGTACTCCGCGAGGCGCCGCTCGCCTGCGACCCCGTACATGATCTGGATCTCCTTGGCGTCGCCCGCAACCGCGCGGAGCAGCCAGTTGCGCCACCGCTGCGCCTCGTCGGTGTAGCCCGCCTCGATCATCGCGAGCAGGGTGACGGAGGCGTCGCGCAGCCAGCAGTAGCGGTAGTCCCAGTTGCGGACGCCGCCGAGCTTTTCCGGCAGCGACGTCGTCGCGGCGGCGACGATCCCGCCCGTCGGTGCGTAGGTCAGCGCCTTCAGCACGAGCAGCGAGCGGTGGATCTCGTCGTGGTAGTCGCCCTCGCCGGGGTGGTCGCAGCGGTCGGCCCAGTCGCGCCAGTAGCTCTCCGTGTCGTGCAGCGCCTGCTCGGGTTCTACCGGCTCCGGCGGCCGCTCGTGCGAGGGGAACCAGGTCAGCACGAACGGCACGCGCTCGCCCTCGGCGACGGTGAAGTCGCCGACCGTATGAAAGTCCTCGCCCCGCAGGCGCACGGGCGTGCGCAGGCAGAGCGCATCCGGCCCGGCGATGAACACGAGGTCGTCGTCGACGCGGTGCGCCCAGGGCACGGTCGCGCCGTAGTTGAAGCGGACACGGATCTCGGTGCGGACGTCGACGCTGCCGTCGAGTCCCTCGACGATCCGCACCACGTCCGGCTTCGTCTCGCGCGGCGGCATGAAGTCGATCACGCGGATCCGCCCCTCGTCGCTCTCGAACTCGGTCTCGAGCACGAGCGTGTCGTGCCAGTAGCGCCGGCTCCGGCGGTAGGGACGGGTCCCGCTCGGCCGGATCCACCAGGAGCCGTGCTGCTCCTCGCCGAGCAGCGCCGCGAAGCAGGCGCTGGAATCGAAGCGGGGGAAGCAGGCCCAGTCGATCGACGCGTCGCGGCTGACGAGCGCAGCCGTCTGCAGATCGCCGATCAGGCCGTAGTCCTCGATCTTGGGCGCCACGGCGCCATTCTGACGGTCAGATGTTCTCGAGGCCGGCGGCGATGCGCGGGAAGCGCTTTGCCGCGGCGCGCTCGAAGGCGGCCTCGTACTCCTCGGCTGCGTTCTCGTCGAGGCTCGAGCGGAAGCCGTCGCGCAGCTCCGCGAGCAGCTCCCGTCCGGTGTCGAGCAGGTCGTCGTATTCCGCGTAGCGCTCCTCCGCCTCGTCGCGCGGGGCCTCGTCGTAGGCCCGGAGCGCCGCCTCGATCTCCGCCAGCAGATCGGCGTTGTCGAGCGCGAAGACGTCGAGCTGCCGCCGCACGACGTCGCCGTAGCGGCGGCGGAAGATCACACGAGCTCCCGGTACAGCGCGAGGTGCGCGGCGGCGGCGGCGTCCCACGTCAGCTCGGTGCGCGCACGCTCGGCGCCGGCGCGGAACGGCTCCGGGTCGTCGAGCACGCGGCGCAGCGCCTCCGCGAGCCCGGCGACGTCCCCCTGCGGCACGACCAGCCCGGCGCCGTAGCGGCGCACCGGCTCCGCCAGGCCGCCGACGTCGTAGACGACCGCCGGCACGCCCGCCCCGAGCGCCCGCAGCAGCGAGCCCGACTGGTCGAGCTCGGGCCGGTACGGGAAGACGGCGACCGTCGCCTCGCCGTGCGCGCGGTCGACCTCCTGCTCGCTGAGCCAGCCGAGCCGCCAGTCGACACCCTCGGCGCGCTCGACCGGCATCGCCGGGTCGCCGGCGACGATCAACCGCGCGCCGGCCTTCCGTGCCGCCGCGATCGCGTCGTCGAGCCCGCGGTAGGGCCGGATGATCCCGAAGAAGAGCACTGTGCCCCCGTCGTCGGCCCGCGGCGGGTCGCTGCGGAAGACGGGATGGGGAATCACCCAGGCTTCGACGCCGAGCTCGGCCAGCGTTTTCCGGCCCCGCTCGGAGTGGACGACGACGCGGTCGAAGCGGTCGAGGAGCCGGCGCCACAGCTTCCGCTTTCCTGCCGTCCGGCGCGGCAGCAGATCGTGCGCCGTGAACACCGACGGCGCGCGCAGGCGCAGCAGCCGGTCGTCGAGCTGGGGCCAGGCGAGCCACTGCACGTGCACGACGTCGGCCGGTCGCGCGGCCAGGAGGGCAATCCCGAGCGGGTGCTCCATCGCCTTCAGCGGCAGGCGCAGCCGCGAGCGCCTGAACAGGCGCGAGGAGAGCGGGTAGAAGAGCTCGCTGCGCCGGTAGCCGTCCGGCTCCGGCACGTCGCCGAAGCGAAAGCGCGAAGTCACGAGCTCGACCTCCGCGCCCGCGCGCGCCAGCGCCGAGGCGAGCGCGTGGTCGTACGGCGGTGTGAAGGCGGGCGGGTCAGCGAGGACTACGCGCACTCGCCAAGATTACGAGCCCGTGCTCGTCCGCAGCTGGAACCTCTACCACGGCAACACGAGCCCGCCGGGGCGCGCGAGCTTCCTCGAGGAGATGGTGCGGCTCGCGAGCGCGGACTCGCCCGACATCCTCTGCCTGCAGGAGGTGCCGGCGTGGGCGCTCGACCGGCTCGCGGCCTGGAGCGGGATGACGGCGGTCGCCGACCTCGCGCAGCGACCGACCCTGGGGCCCTTCCCGTCCACACCCGAGCTCGGCCGCCGGCTGACCGCGCTCAACCCCGGGCTCCTGCGCTCGGCCTTCTCCGGCCAGGGGAACGCGCTGCTCACCCGGCTCGACGTGCTCGGGCGCTGGCGCTGCGTGCTGAATCCGCGCGGGTTTCGCCGGCGGCTCCGCGTGGACCCCGTCACGCGGCTCGCGTGGGCGAAGGAGCGGCGCGTCTCCCAGGCGGCGCGCCTGCGCCTGCCCGACGGCCGGACTGCAATCGTGGCGAACCTGCACGCGACGAGCGGCGACGTGCGCATCACCCGCGCCGAGGTCGAGCGCGCGGCGGCGTTCGCGGTCGGCCTGACGGGCCCGGGCGAGCCGGTCGTCCTGGCCGGAGACTTCAACACCGCCCCCGAGCTCGGCGCGTACGGCTTTGACGCCGCCGGCTCGGGAATCGACCACGTGCTCGCGCGCGGGCTCCCGGCGGGCGAACAGCGTGCCTGGCCGGAGGAGCGGCGCCGGCGCGACGAGAAGCTGCTCTCCGACCACGCCCCGGTCGAGCGGGAGGTCGGATGACCTTTGCGGAGGCGAGGGCCCGCTTTCCGGTGCTGGAGCGCATCGCGTACTTGAACGCCGGCACCTTCGGCCCGCTCTCGCGGCGGGCGATCGACGCGACGACGGAGCAGCAGCGCTGGGAGGGAGAGCACGGCCGCGCCGGCAAGGAGTACTTCGAGCGGATACTGGGGCTGCGGGAGTCCGTGCGCGGGCTGCTCGCGGCGCAGCTCGGGGCGGCGCCCGAGAGCGTCGCCTTGACCGACTCGACGACCGCCGGCTGCCGGATCGTCCTCGCGGGGCTCGGGCTGAGCCCGGACGACGAGATCGTCACGACGGACGCGGAGCACTTCGCCCTCGTCGGCCCGCTCGCCGTCTCGGCGGCCACGGTGCGGGTCGCGCGCGTGCAGGGCCGGCCGGCCGCGGACGCGCTAGCAGCGATTCTCGCCGAGGTCGGGCCGCGCACGCGGCTGCTCGCGATCTCGCACGTCCTCTGGACGACGGGCCAAGTGTTGCCGGTCGCCGAGCTGAAGCGCGAGACCGGCCTGCCGCTGCTCGTCGACGGCGCCCAGGGCGCGGGCGCGATCCCGGTGGACGTCGAGGCGCTCGGCGCCGACTTCTACACCGTCTCCGCGCAGAAGTGGCTATGCGGCCCCGACTCGACCGGCGCCCTCTACGTGCGGGAGCCCGAGCAGCTCGAGCTCACGCAGCCGAGCTACTTCTCGCAAAGCTCGTACGACCTGCAGGCGCTCGAGTTCGAGCCCAAACCGGGCGCCGCGCGCTTCGATCCCGGTTGGCTGCCGACGTCGTCGCTGGCGGGGCTGGAAGCCGCGCTCGACGACCTGCCGGAATGGCGCTTCGAGCACGCGCGCGAGCAGGCGAAGCGCTGCCGCGGGCTGCTGGACGAGCACGGCTTCGACGTCGTGACCGAGTCAGGCCAGGCGACGCTGGTCAGCTTCCGCGCGCCCGGGGATGCCGCGGGCTCGGCGGCGCGCGCCTACGAGCGCGGCGTCGTCATCCGCGACCTCCCGTCGACGGGCTGGCTGCGAGCCTCCTGCGGCTGGTGGACGAGCGACGAGGACCTCGACCGCCTCGTCGAGGCGCTCGAGTGATCCGGCCCGCCGTGTCCGGCGACGAGCGCGCCATCGCCGAGGTGCACGTCCGCACCTGGCAGGGCGCCTACCGGCACGTCTTTCCCGCCGAGCAGCTCGACGCGATGTCCGTGGAGCGCCGCGTCGAGGTTTGGGCCGAGATCCTCGCCGACGCGGAGCTCGGCGTATTCGTCGCCGAGCGCGAGGGGAACGTCGTCGGTTTCTCGAGCGTCGGCGCGTCGCGCGACGTCGGCGGCGAGGGCGAGCTGTACGGCATCTACGTTCTGCCCGCGGAGTGGGGGAGCGGTGCGGGCGGCGCTCTGATGGAGGCCGCGCTGGACGCTCTTCGCGGGTACGGCTACGAGCGGGCGACACTCTGGGTGCTGGACGACAACCCGCGGGCCCGGGCCTTCTACGAGAAACACGGTTGGCGCCCGGACGGGGAGACCAAGCGGGGGACGCACCTCGGCGTCGAGACGGACGAGGTGCGCTACCGGGTCAGCCTTTGAGCCCGAGCTGCGGCGCGACCGGGCGCAGCGCCTCGATCACGTTCACGATGTGCTGGTCGAGCTCGAGCCCGAGCAGCTCCGCGCCCTGGACCACCTCGCCTCGGTTCACGCCGGCCGCGAACGACGGCTGCTTGAGCTTCTTGCGCACCGACTTCGGCTCGAGCGTGGCGATTCCGTCCGGGCGCACGTAGCCGCAGGCCGTGACGAAGCCGCTGAGCTCGTCGCACGCGAACAGCGTCTTCTTCAGCTGCGTGTCGCGCGGCATGCGCAGGTGCTCCGCGTGCGAGAGGATCGCCTCGATCACCCAGGCCGGATAGCCCTCCTCGCGCAGGATCGGCGCGCCGTCCTGGGGATGCTTGTCCAGCGTCGGGTGGATCTCGTAGTCGAAGTCGTGCAGGAGCGCGACGACGCCCCAGCCCTCCTCGTCCTCGCCGAAGTGCCTGGCGTACCAGCGCGTCGAGGCCTCGACCGCCAGGGCGTGCCGCAGCAGTGGCTCGCCGCTCGTGTAGCGGGTCAGCGTCTCCCAGGCCCGGTCGCGATTCAGCTGCATGGCGCGTGGGTACGATAGCCCGCTCGTCCGGGTCGACCTTCACCCTCTATGTCGCACACCGTAGTCTCAGGCGCGCTGATGGAGTCCTTCGTCATCGAGGGCGGGCGGCCGCTGTCCGGCACCGTCCGCGCTGCCGGCAACAAGAACGGCGCCCTGCCGATCCTCGCCTCCTGCCTGCTCACCGACGAGCCGGTGACGCTGACGAACCTGCCCCGCATCCGCGACGTGGAGACGATGGTCGAGATCCTCGCCGACCTCGGCGCGGAGGCCGAGTGGACGGGCCGGAACGACGTCCGCGTCTGCGCGGCAGGGCTCGCGAAGACGGAGGTCGACGAGGAGCTCGCCACCCGGATCCGCGCCTCCTTCCTGCTGGCCGGCCCGCTGCTCGCCCGCCACGGCCGCGTGACGCTACCGCCGCCCGGCGGCGACGTGATCGGCCGCCGCCGGCTCGACCCGCACATTCACGCCCTCACCGAGCTCGGCGTCGAGATCGAGATCAACGGCCGCTACGAGATGCGCGCCGCCGGGCTCGCGGGCAAGCACATCTTCCTCGACGAGGCGAGCGTGATGGCGACCGAGAACACGGTCATGGCCGCCGTGCTGACGCCGGGCGAGACCGTGCTCGGCAATGCCGCCTGTGAGCCGCACGTCCAGGATCTCTGCCGCTTCCTCGGCTCGCTCGGCGCGGAGATCGAGGGGATCGAGTCGAACGTGCTCCGCATCCGCGGCGTGGGCTCGCTGCGGGGCGGCAGCTGGCGGGTCGGGCCCGAGCACATCGAGGTCGGCAGCTTCATCGGCCTCGCGGCCGTGACCGGCGGCGACGTGACGATCCAGGAGGTCGAGCCGAGGGACCTCGTCTCGATCCTGCCTTCGCTCGAGCGGCTCGGGGTGCGCGTCGAGCTGGGGGAGAGGAGCCTGCGCGTTCCGCCCGGGCAAGAGCTCGTGATCCGGGACGATCTTGGCGGCCAGATCCCGAAGATCGAGGACGGCCCTTGGCCGGCGTTTCCGGCCGACCTGACCTCGATCGCGATCACCGTCGCGACCCAGGCGCGCGGGACGGTGCTGATCTTCGAGAAGATGTTCGAGACCCGCCTGTTCTTCGTCGACAAGCTCGTGGGCATGGGCGCGCGGATCATCCTCTGTGACCCGCATCGCGTCGTCGTCACCGGGCCCGCGAAGCTGTACGGCGAGCGGATGGAGAGCCCGGACATCCGCGCCGGGATGGCGATGCTGATCGCGGCGCTCTGCGCCGAGGGCACCTCGAGGATCGGCAACGTCGGCCAGATCGACCGCGGTTACGAGCGCATCGACGAGCGCCTGCGCGGCCTCGGCGCCTCGATCGAGCGGAGCGACGGCTAGCGCGTACTCAGCGTCACGCGGTAGGGCAGCGACGAGCCGGTGACGGCGCCGCTCGCGTCGAGCGCGTTGACGGTGAAGTCGTAGTCGTGGCCGGGCGTGAGCGCGAACGCCGCCACGGTCTGGGTGGTCGAGCCGACGACGACCTGAGCCGGCCCGCCGTCGCGGCTGACCGCCACCTGGAAGCGGGCCGCCGACCCG
>WNEY01001800.1_pt1 | contig 15362 bp, 13 predicted proteins | sample 5400531 | NCBI WGS metagenome assembly WNEY01 (sample SAMN13153338, study PRJNA577476) | soil metagenome | isolation source: 200 cm saprolite under Douglas fir tree site 1 | place: USA:California | collected 2015-04-18
GCGCTCGCGGACGCGCGATGCGCAAGCCGTCGAAGAAATCGAAAGCGAGCTGCACGAAGAGTTCGCCGGAGACGACAAGAGTCCCACCTATCGTCCCGTCACCATCGTCAACGCCGCGGACCGTAAGCAGCTGCGGTTGCGGATCGAGGTGCCCGTCGAGGACATGGTCCGTTCGGAGCGTTCGGATCGTTCGAGTCGTTCAGATCGTTCGAGTCGTTCTGGGCGCCCGGATCGTCAGAACGCGAACGTTCCGAACGAACCGAACGCTCCGAACGCTTCGAACGTCTCCATTTGGAGTTCAATTCATCCGCGACTCCTGGATCTGATTCATGCCCATCGCTCGACGCTCATGTTCGTCAACAGCCGCCGGCTCGCGGAGCGGCTCGCGGGCGCGCTGAACGAGCTCGCGGGCGAACCGCTCGTGCGCTCGCACCACGGTTCGCTCGCGCGCGTGGCGCGCAGCGAGGTCGAAGAGCTGCTCAAGGCCGGCCGCATCAAGGCGCTCGTCGCGACCTCCTCTCTCGAGCTCGGCATCGACATGGGCGCGATCGATCTCGTCATCCAGATCGAAGCACCGCCATCCGTGGCAAGCGGGCTGCAGCGCATTGGCCGCTCCGGTCATCAGGCGGGCGCGGTCAGCGAAGGGATCATCTTCCCGAAATTTCGTGGCGACCTCGTCGCGTGCGCCGCGGTCGCGCGCTCCATGCACGACGGGATCGTGGAATCGACGCGCTATCCGCGGAACCCGCTCGACGTCCTCGCGCAGCAGGTGGTCGCGATGGCAGGCATGGATACGTGGGACGTCGACAGGCTCTTCGCGCGCATTCGATGCGCCGCGCCGTACGCGGATCTCAGCAGGCGGATGTTCGAAGGGGTGCTCGACATGCTGTCGGGGCGCTACCCATCCGACGAGTTCGCCGAGCTGCGGCCGCGCATCACCTGGGATCGCGTGCGCGGCACGATCGCCGGACGCGAAGGCGCGAAGCGCGTCGCCATCGCAAACGCGGGGACGATTCCCGATCGCGGCTTGTACAGCGTCTTTCTCGCGGGCGCCGATCATCCGGTTCGCGTCGGCGAGCTCGACGAAGAGATGGTCTTCGAGAGCCAGGTCGGCGAGACGTTCACGCTCGGCGCATCGACGTGGCGCATCGAGGAGATCACCCACGATCGCGTGCTCGTCTCACCCGCGCCCGGTGAGCCTGGCAAGATGCCGTTCTGGCACGGCGATCGCGAGGGGCGGCCGATCGAGCTGGGCTACGCCATCGGCAAGCTGGTTCGCGATCTTCGAGGGATCTCGAGGCCCGCGGCGATCGATCGCCTCGTGCGCCAGCACGACCTCGACAGCGTCGCCGCTGAGAATCTCCTGCGCTACCTGGACGATCAGGCGGCGTCCGGCGCCGTACCCGACGACCGCACGATCGTCATCGAGCGCTGCCTTGACGAGCTCGGCGACTGGCGCGTGTGCCTGCTCTCCCCTCTCGGCAGCCGCATCCATGCGCCGTGGGCGATGGCCGCCACCGCGCACATCCGCAATCGTACCGGCATGGACGTCGAAGTCATGTGGGGCGACGAAGGCTTCGTCGTCCGATTTCCACAAGTCGAGAACCCGCCCGATCCTGCGCTGCTGATTCCCGACGTCGACGAAGTCGAGCCGCTCGTGCTTCGGCAGCTTGGGGGGACGTCGCTCTTCGCCGCGAGGTTCAGGGAGACGGCGGCGCGTGCGCTTCTCCTGCCGCGCCGCAGACCGGGCATGCGTACGCCGCTCTGGCAGCAGCGCAAGCGCGCGTCGGACCTGCTTGCGGTCGCGTCGCGCTTCGGATCGTTCCCGGCGCTGCTCGAGACGTATCGCGAAGTGCTGCGCGATCACTTCGACATGCCGGCGCTCGTTGACACGCTGCGCAAGATCGCCACGCGCACGCTGCGCGTCGCGACGATCGACTCGCGCGTGCCGTCGCCGTTCGCGGCGTCACTTCTGTTCAGCTACGTCGCGAACTACATCTACGACGGCGACGCGCCGCTCGCCGAGCGCCGGGCGCAGGCGCTGTCGGTCGACCAGGCGCAGCTGCGCGAGCTGCTCGGCGATGCCGAGCTCCGCGAGCTGCTCGATGCCGATGCGATCGTCGCCATCGAAGGGCAGCTGCAGCATCTCGACGACAAGTACAAGGCCCGGACGAAAGACGCGCTCCACGATCTACTCCTCCGCATCGGCGATCTCGGCGTCGAGGAGCTCGCAGCGAGAAGCCTTGTCCCGAGCGTCGCGACGGCCATCCACGAGCTCGAGCACGAGCACCGTGTCGTGTCGCTGCCGATCGCGGGAACGCGGCGCTATGTCGCGGTCGAAGATGTCGCGCGATATCGCGACGCGCTCGGTGTCGCGCTGCCTCCTGGACTTCCAGAGTCGCTGCTCGAGCCGGTGCGCGACCCCGCGGGCGATCTCGCGCTTCGGTACGCGAGGTCGCACGGGCCATTCACCGCGCGCGAGCTTGCTGCCCGCTACGGCCTGGGCGCCGGCGCCGCGACCGCGCTGGTCCTGCGGCTGACCGCGGCTGGAAAGTTGATCGAAGGCGAGTTCAGGCCCGGCGGAAGTGAGCGCGAGTGGATCGATCCGGACGTCCTGCGCAGTCTTCGACGGCGATCGCTGGCGCGCCTGCGGCAGGAGATCGAACCTGTCGATGCGGAGGCGCTGGGACGGTTCCTCGTGTCATGGCATGGGGTCGGCTCGGGACGACGCGGGCTCGAAGCGGTACTGGACGCGATCGAGCAGCTGCAGGGGGCGGCGGTTCCCGCGTCTGTGCTCGAGCGCGAAGTGCTGCCCGCGCGAGTCGATGACTACACGCCGGCGATGCTCGACACGCTGATGAGCGCCGGCGAAGTCATCTGGGTGGGCGTGGAACCGCTTGGCGAGCGGGACGGCCGAATCGCTCTGTACTTGACCGATCAGATGACGCGGCTGCGGCCGCCGTTTGCCGCAGGACCGGAACTGGAAGGGCGCGCCGCGGAGATCGTTGAGTTTCTTCGCGAGCATGGCGCGTCGTTTTTCGCGGCCATCCACGAAGGAACAGGGGGCGGTTTTCCAGCAGAAACCGTCGATGCGCTCTGGAATCTCGTGTGGCAGGGTCTGGTCACCAACGACACGATGCAGCCGCTGCGCGCGTATACGCGCACCGAGGACACGCGTTCGACCAAACGACATCGCGGCGAGCCGTTTCGCTCGCGGCGGCTTATCCCACCGCGGGCCGAAGGACGATGGTCGGTGGTGGAGCCTGCCCGCCGAAGCGCTTCGCGCGAGGGCGGGCGCACAACGGCAACGGAATGGGCGGCCGCAATGGCGCAGCAGCTGCTCGCGCGTCACGGCGTCATCACGCGCGAAACAGTAGCGGCGGAGTCGGTCGCGGGAGGATTTTCCGCGGTCTATCAAGTCCTGAAGGCGATGGAGGACGCGGGGCGCATCCGTCGAGGCTACTTCGTCGCCGGACTCGGCGCCGCGCAGTTTGCGATGCCCGCCGCGCTCGACCTTCTCCGTTCGATGCGCGATGTCCCCGAGCAACCGCGCACGGTCGTGATGGCGGCGACCGACCCTGCGAATCCGTACGGCGCCATCACGAAGTGGCCCGACCTGTACGCAGGGCGGGTCCCGCGGGAGCCTGATGCCAGCGGAGGCGGACCCGCCGGAACATCGCTCGGCCGCGGGCCGACGCGAGCCGCCGGCGCGCTCGTGATCCTCGTCGACGGCCATGCTGCCGCCTACCTGCGCCGCGGCGAGCGCGAGCTGCTGCTGTTTCTGCCGGAAGCGGAACCGTCGCGCTCGCGCATCGGCCGTCAGGTCGCCCGCATGCTGCTCCACCTCGCCGCGACTCGCGAGGGACGACGAGGCATGCTCATCTCGGAGATCAACGGGGCCGATGCGACGACCCATGAGGCGGCGCGCCTCTTCATCGAGGAAGGGTTTGCCGCCACCGCGATGGGCATCCAGGCTCGTACTGAACGGCTGCGTCCGCGAGGATACGGATCACGTGATCCCTCTGGCATCGGCATTGCGGCGATCGCCGGCGGAGGTGGCCCCATGGCTGAGCAGCGCAGCAATTCATCCGAGGAAACGCTCGAAAACACGCGCCCGCGCGTCAACGAGGACCGCGAGACCGAACATGAACGCGTCCGCTCGTCGAACGACCAGGATCAGCAGATGGAGCGTGAAGGGATGGAATCGAGCCGCAACCGCGGCTATGACGCAGCCGTCCGCGGAGAAGATCTCGGCGACGTCGAGGAGCGCGACCTCGACCCCGATAGCCCGGAGTCCCAGATCGATCGCGACGATACGATCGACGACTAGTGCCGGCTCAGTACGCGCGGCGCGGACCTTAGCTTGAGCGGCGCGGACCCTTTGGGTCCGCGAAATCCAGTACCTGTTGAAGGAACCGCTCGCGCGCGCGCGGCTCCTCGAGCGCCTCTTCGTCCACCATCGGCAGGCCGGGTATGGCAGTGGCCAGTGCCTCGGCGAACAGGCCGCGGCCTGTCGGCGTCGCATCGCGATTGTCGTGATGAACGAGGACGCCGGCGGGACCGCAGCTCGGTGAGCGCGCCTTCAATACGAAGCCGCTGATCGGGAGCGCTGCGAGCTCCGCAATCCGTTTTATTGCCCACCGATCCATCCGGCCGGTCCAGTCCTCACCGGTCGTCACGCCTTTGAGATGGACGTGCTCGCTCGCGGACCGAACGCCATCCGTATGGGCAACGAGCTGAATCGGCTCGCGCGGCACGCCCATTCCCGCTTCCACTTCAGGACAGACCGGCACCCACTCCACGTGCTCCGCGAGATCGCGGGCCGCGGCGCTTCGCTTGTTCGTGCCGTCGTACCGCACATCGTCGCCAAGCAGGCAACGCGAGATTCCGACGCGCGGCTTCACATCAGCTTTCCGATGGGGCCGAGCTCGAGGTTGAGATCCTCTGGCAGGATGCCGAACTTTGCGGCAATGTCGGCGACCGTTTCTTCCAGCTTCATCAGCGCGCGGCCGATGTCCTCGGTCTGCTGATCGTTCAGCGTGCCCGCTTCCATGCGGCGAATGGCCTGACGCTCGAGGAGCTTCCGGATGAACTCAACGAGCGTCAGCACGAGCTGTGCGACGGACCGCTGCACGTCGTCCGGATCCGCATTCCAGCGAAGCGGCGATGATGAGGCGCCGGCGCGCTCGAGCTCGCGGCGCAGGTCGTCGAGCTTGGTGACCTCGCTGATCGTCAGCCCGCCGCGCTTGGCCACGACCTTCTGTTTTCCGCCCGGTTTCCTCACGCGCGGTGCGGACCTTTTAGGTCCGCGAGCCTTCTTCTTGGCCATTACCAATTGTCCGCGAACGCATAGGGCGGCCACGGCCCCGTGACGATCAGGCGGACACCGCTGTCCTCTGCCGCACGCTCGACCGCGGCGCGATATCGGATGGGCGCCGCCCGGGGCACGAGATGGTTCACCGTCACGACGTCGCCTCGCCTCTCGACGCGCTCGTCCTTCACCAGGCCCCGGACGGCGGCGCGGATGGGCTCGAATCCGGGAACCGCGCGCGCCTTGGCCTCGACCGCCATCCGTTGCCGCAAATACTGCGTACCTTGAGTCGCCTCGTTCCGGGGTCTGACCCCCGTACGACCCGTCACCGGGGTCTGACCCCGCAACGGGTCGTCACCGGGGTCTGACCCCGCAACCATCCGAATCGTCATCTGTACGCGGCCGCGGACGGCGCGCAGACGCTGATGCAGCGCGGCGCGGCGCGATCGAAGGATGAACGCAAGCTCTTCGCCATCGGGGACTATCGTCGCAAATCGCGCCGGCAGGATGGCGGACGCCTTCTCGGCAATCGCTTCGACAGACGCGGCATACCTGCGTAAGTTCTTGATGGTCGGCGCAGGCGGGCGCCTCAACTCGCCGACGACGGCGGCAACGCGATCAATCGTGATCACGCGGAGCCTCTCGCCTGCGATCCCGGTGAGGCTCAGGCGCGCAGGCGCCCCGCTGACCAGCGCGTAGACGCAGATGATCACGCACGCGACCGGCCGCGCGATGCCTGCCTCGCCGAAGCGTTCTGGATGCCGTCGCGGCGGGCGCGCAGCGAGCGCCGCGCGTGGCGTCGCTGGAGGAAATCCGTGTGCTCTCCGGGCAGCACGCGATCGGCCGCCGACAGCAGCAGCGACAAGCGGGCATAGACGAGATCGACGTTCGCCAGCGCGATTGTGATGTCGCCGCTCAACACGACACCCCTGTTCAGCAGGTTATCGACGATGTCGAGCAGCGAAGCGTCCTCGGGGCCGAGAATCTCTTCGGCCTCGGTACGCCGGCGCGTCTGCTTGCGCGGGCTCATTGGATGAAGTTATAGGCGGGCCACGGGCCCGTCAGCGACACCGCAACGCCCGACGCGCGTAGCGCGCGCGTGTGTCGGCGGATCGCGGCGCGAAAGGCACTGCTCTTCGCCGCCGGCACGAGGAACGCCGCGTCGAGGAGCAGCCGCGAACCTGGCGCGGCGCGTTCCATGCTCGTGCGGCGCTGCGACGCCGCGGCCTGCCGCGACATGCCTTTGTACACGCGGTTGGCTACTCTGCGCGCCTCGCTCAGCCGCTTGCGATTGACGTCGAGGACGTCGCGCTTGCGCGCGAGAAATTCCTTGCCGGTCCTGGCCTGCTTTTTCGCGGCCTTGTCGCGCACGGCCTTTTCATCGAACGTCAGCCTGAGTCCCCATTCGACCTTCCTCTCGATCCGCTTCAGGATGCGCGCGATCCGCGCGCGGTCCGAGCGTACGTGCTCGACGACGCGATCGTCGGAGGTGAACAGGGTAAACAGCTGCATCGGAAGCAGCGCCGTGGCTGACAGGAATGCTTCGATGACCCGCTCGTGCGCGATGGCGCGCGGACCCACCCAGTCGAGATTCTGCAGGCCGATTGCGAGCGCGGCTTCGCCGTACTGATTCTCGGGCACGCTCTCGACGATCGCCCAGAGATCGTCACCAACCTCGATGGTGCGCAGGTCGCCGCCGCCGGGCATGCCTTCGGTGATGCCGCGCAGGGTCGGCCGCCTGGCACTGCGCACCAGGCAGAAGACATAGCTGAGCGTTGCGCTCACAATCAGCGAATCTTAGTCCGGCGGGACTTCGTTCGGATCGTTCGGGTCGTTCGGGACGTTCGAGCCGTTCGGGTCGTTCTCGTTCTCTTCGTTCTTTTCGTTCTCTTCGTGCGCGGCGTGATGGTGGGCAGGGGAAGCGCGGTTTCCTCGATCGTCTCCGCATGCAACGGCTCGATGTCGAGCACGCGCTCGGTCTGGCCGCTCGCGGTGCCGATTATGCCGCGCCGCGGCGGCTCTTCTTCCACGATCGTCGTGTGGGGCGCCCCGGCTGGCTCGTGGAAATCGCCGGAAATGCTCGCTTCGATCTGGAACCGGCTGTCCTCGGTCGTCTCGATCGGCTCGCCTTGGCCGAAGGCCAGCGGACCTGATCCGCCCTCGCGCCGTTCCTTGATCTCGCGGATGCGCGCCAGCACATCGCGCTCGAGCTCCGCGAAGTCCTCGTCGGTGATCTCCCCCATCTCGCGCTGCATTTCGGCGGCGAGGAGCTGCTCGCGTAGCGCCGTGTCGTCGTTCATCTCGGCCTCGGCCGCCGTCACGGCGGTCCTCAGCGCCCACGAGATGCCGTCGATCAACAAGGAGTCGAGGAGGAACATGATTCAGCGCTGCTGCAATCGACGCGCCCTAGTGCTGACCGGCGCGCTCGAGCTTCAACCGGATATTGACGAAGTTGTAGGGCGGCCACGGCCCCGTGTACTTGAACGTCAGCTTGTCGAAGGCCGAGGCAATCTCCTTGATGCGCCGGTCGAACGCCTGCTCCTGGTCGCGCTGGACCAGGAAGGCGGCATTCATGATCATCTTGTCGCCGATCGCGCGGTTGACGCGCGACGCCACCGAGACGTCGCGCAGCCGCTGCAGGAATTCCGCGACGTAGCGCTCCGAACGCTGCTGCAGCGCGCCATCGATCAAACGCCCGTACTGCATGCGGGCGAAATAGGTCGAACCCTTCTGCGAGGAGATCTCCGCCTTCAGACGGTGAATGTCCTCGTCCTCCTGCTCGATCGCGCGGACGATCTCGTCGCGATCCCATAGCACCTTGAGACCGAACTCGAGCTTGTCCTGCATCTTCGACAGCACGTCGGCAAACGCATCGTACGCCGACCGCAGCAGCTCGACGATGTCCTCGCGCGTCTTGAAGATCGTGCCGAACGACATCGGGATGACCGTATGTTCGCGCATGACCGTCTCGTTGACGCGCTCGTGCGCGAGGACGTTTTCACGCGTGGAATCGAGTGGCGCGAGCGGGATGTCCGAGATGACCGCCGCCATGTCCTTGAAGTTGATCGTGTAGACGTCCGCCCATTGCTCGTCCATGCCGATGGCGCCGAACTTCAGCGGCTGGCTCGCGCGGATGATGCAGTACACGTAGCGCCCTCGTCCGGCGGCGCGATCGACGTCGGGCAGGCTCGGCTTCGCCGAGCGCTCGACGACGCGCTCGACGCGCGTCTCGGTCCCGCGCACTTCGGTCTCGTGCGTCACACGCGTGACCGCCGTGTCGTCATCCTTCTTCCGGGCGACCGGCCGCGGGGCACGTACCGGCGCGGCCGCGCTCCCGCCTCGTTTCAGCGTGCGCGTGCTGGCCACGGCCCGCGGGCGGGCAGGCGCGGATCGGCCACCAGACTTGCGCGCGGACGATTGCTTCGAAGCCTTCGCCATGTTGGTCCTCTTTGTTACGCCTTCTTCGCGGTATCCATCGTTACGCCTTCTTCGCGGTATCCAGCATCCGCCGAACCTCGACCACCAGATCGTCGGGCAGGCACGGCTTGGTCACGAACGAATCGCAGCCCGCCTTCCGCGCGCCTTCCGATGCGCCGGCCAGCGCGTGACCGGTCAAGGCGACCACGGGAATATGCCTGGTGCGGTCGTCCGCTTTCAACACCCTCGTGGCTTCCCACCCATCCATCCCGGGCAGCGACAGGTCCATCAGGATCAGATCGGGCCGCAGCAAAAAAGCCTGCGCGACCGCTTCGTTGCCGTTGCGGGCTTCGGCCACACGGAAGCCGGAGAACTGGAGGAACTCGGCGTACATCTCCCGTGCATCCTGGTAATCGTCGACGACGAGAATCAGCGGCGCGTCCTGCTGGGTCATTGTTCCGTTTCCGCCGGGATGGTCAACATGAACGTCGAGCCGACGCCCATCGCGCTTTCAAGGGTAATCCGTCCGCCGAGCGCGGTCGCCAAGCGGCGGCAAATCGCAAGGCCGAGACCCGTTCCACCGTACTGGCGCGACGGGGAATCGTCCACCTGCCTGAAATCCTCGAAGATCTTTTCGTGGTGTTCGGGTGAAATCCCGATGCCGGTGTCCGAGACCGACACCGTCGCCGTCCGCTCGCGTTGATCGTAGCCGACGGTAATCTGAATGCCCCCTTCGTGCGTGAACTTCAGCGCGTTGCTCAGGAGGTTCACGATGATCTGCTTCACCTTCTGCCGGTCGCTGTAGACCATCGGCAGCTCGGGACAGAGCTTCGGCGAGACCGTGAGCTTCGAGCGCGCGATGACGGGATCGAGCTCGGTCATCACCTCGGGCACCAGCTCGTTGAGATTGAACTCGCTGAGCTGCATCGGCATCTTGCCGGCCTCGATACGCGTGATGTCGAGGATCTCGTTGATGATCGTCATCAGGTGGCGGCCGTTCGAGTCGATGCGCTGAAGCTGGCGCTTCACCGCCGGCAGCAGATCGCCGGCGACACCCTGCAGCAGCATGTGCGTGTAACCGAGGATCGCGTTGAGCGGCGTCCTGAACTCGTGCGACATGTTGGCGAGGAACTGCGACTTCAGGCGCGACGCCTGTTCGAGCTCGATCGCCTGCCTGCGCAGCAGCTCGTTCTGCGTCGCCAGTTCGGCGGTCGCCGCCTGGACCCTCGCCTGCAGCTCGTCCGATGCCGTCTTCAACTGCTCGTACAACTTCGCGCGCTCGAGCGCTTCGCGGCGGTCGTGGAGAATCGTGACGACGGCCGTCAGCTCGCCCGTTTCGGTGAGCACCTTGCCGGCGATTGCCTCGACCGGGATGGGCGCGCTCGTGGCGGGGTTCATCAAGCCAATTTCACCGCGCCGGATTTCACCGGGCCCGGTCTCGCCGAGCAGCAGGCCCGAGATGAACGAGGAGAAGTGCGCGTCGTTGGCCTGCACGGCGCGGGATGCCAGGTCGCTCGCGCCGGAGACGAGCGTGAACAAGTCTTCCGCCGGCGCGTTCATCAGCACCGTCGCGGCCGTTGAATCGGTGACGATGATCGGGTCGGCGACCGAGTCGATGATCAGGTTCAGTCGATCGCGCTCGGCGCGCACGGCCGCTTCCGCGACGCGCACCTTCTGATAGTTCTCTTCGATTTGCTCGGTCGCGCGCCGCAGGTCGGTGATGTTGCGGAGCACCGAGACGACCCCCGTCCCCTCGCGCGGATCCTCGACGGTGGTCGAGAGGACTTCGAACAGCAGGTCGGATCCGTCGCTCGGGTCCACGAGCAGCAGCTCGCGCGCCTCCTGCGATCCTTCGACGGCCGATCGCGACAGCGCCGCCGAGAAGAGCATGTTGTTCAACTCGACCGCGCGCCGGCGTCCCTCGCTCTCTTCTTCGCTGGCGGCAAACAGCTTCTCGGCGCGCGCGTTGGCGACAATCAACCGGCCTTCGGTGTCGGTCAGCATGATCGGGTCGGTCACCGCGTTGATGATCGTGAAGAACAGCGTGCGCTCGCGCCGCAGCTTGCGCGCTTCCTCTGCGAGACTGCCGCGCCCGCGCACCTGATCGATCTTCTGGCCGAGGACGGTCACCACCCAGTTGATGTCGGGGGTGATCGACGGCGAACGCAGCAGCAGCAGTCCCGGAGCGACGTCGTCCGCTTCCGTGACGCCGCCGCCGCGCATGCCGAGGGGAATGACGGTGAACGGTCCGCGGCCGAGCGGGGTCGGCGGCGTCTGGGCCGCGGCGCCGTTCGGCCTCGGTGATTTCAAGTTGATAGGACCGGGCGACTGCAGCGCCGCGATCAGGGGATCGTAAGCGTCCGACAGCGGCCACGAGAACAGCTCGATGTCCTCGCCGACGGTTCCGTGGGAGGCGATGCCGACCAGCATGCTCGATTCCGCATCGACGGCGAGGCATGCCGACTGCTTGACCCCCGCATGCTGCGCGAGCCAGTCGAGGCTCTCCTGCGCGCAGCGGACGATGTCTTCATGATGGGCGAGGTAGTGCTCGAGCAGCTCGAGGCGTACTGCGTGATTGACGGCAGCGCCGGCTGTGCGAGTGAAGGTCCGCGCCTGAAGCGAGCTCATTTCCTACCTGCGGTTCGGTCCGTCGCGGCGTCGCGTGCGCGACGCCCGCGACTATTGCCGTGTGCGTTTGCGGGTAGTGGCGGGAGTCCGTGCACCGCGGGCCGAGCCACTTTCCAGCTGCGCGCGGAGCGAGACGTTTTCCGCAGCGATCTCGTCGTACGGCCGCGCCGCCTCGATTGTCGGCCGCGCGGCGGCGGAGGCGGCGCCGATGGCCTCCGAATATTTCAAGTAGGTATCGATCGACGCCACGACGATGCGAGCTTCGACGGTGATCAGGTCGATCCCGACGAGTGAGACTCGGACCCACGCATCGATGACGATTCCCTTGTCGAGGACTCGGTCGAGGACGTCAATAAGACTTGTTCCGCCTGCTGCACGTTCGACGGCCATCGTGAAAACTCCTTAGTCGGGTGTCACTCTTTTGCTTTGCCTATCGGGCGCGAACGCCCGCGCCGGCCGGAGGTCCGCGTCAACGACGCGATCCGCCGTTCGAGCAGCCGAAGCCGCTCACGTAGTTCGAGATTTTCCTGCACCACCTGCGCGCCCCCGGGCGACAGATGACGGTCGTACTTCCACCAGTCGAGCCCAATCTCTTCAGCCTTGTCGATCGAACAGATCAGCAGGCGAATGCGAATCGTGAGGAGCTCGACTTCAGCGAGCGACACCTTGATGTCGCCTGCGACGACGAGACCCTTGTCGAGCACACGATCGAGAATGTCGACCAGCCCGGCGCCGCGGGTCGGTGTCCCTGTCAGGTCGGTCGGCATGCAGACAGTGTGATCGACTGGCCTTTCGTCGTGTGATGGCGGGCATGGTGCCCGACACGAAGCTCACGCGAACCGACGCAGTATAGATCGTGAAAGACGGTGCACCAACAACAGTCGAGCGCAAGGCCATCGATTTCTCTGGCCGACTCAGCCTTAGGGCGCGTAATGAGCGCCGAAAGACGTCCCAAACTGCTGAGCGCCTGGATCGATCACAATGTGTCGCGCATGCGACACGCCTCAATCAGCTTTGCCGTTATCGTGCTCCTGGCTCGCATGGCCTCGGCAGCCCAGCCGGCCCCGCAGGATCTGAAGCGGCTGTCGATTGAACAGCTGATGCAAATCGACGTGACCCTGGCCACGCGGAGGCCGGAACCGGTCGCGACGGCCCCGACGGCCATCTCGGTGGTCACGGGCGACGACATCCGCCGGGCCGGGGTGACCACGCTCGCCGATGCGGTCGCGCTCGCCGACGGCCTTCATGTCGCGCGCTTCAACAACGGCACATGGTCGGTCGCGGCGCGCGGCTTCGCCGCCGTCGCCGCCAACAAGATGCTGGTCATGATCGACGGCCGCACCGTGTACAGCCCGCTCTTCACCGGCGTGTTCTGGAACACACTCGACTACGAGCTGGAAGACATCGATCGCATCGAGGTCATTCGCGGACCTGGCGCGACCCTGTGGGGTGCAAACGCCGTCAACGGCGTCATCAACGTCATCACACGCAACAGCCGCGACACGCCGGGCACCTTCATCCAGCTTGGCAGCGGCAACGAGGATCCCGCCGACGCCGAGATCCGGCACGGCGGACGGGCGGGCAGCGCCACCTATCGCGCCTACGCCAAGTACGTCGTCCGCGACGCCCAGCGCTTTTCAACCGGCCTGTCCGCGGGCGATCGCCGGCAACGGGAGCAAGCGGGCGTTCGCCTCGATGGCGGAACGCAGGCCAAAGGCACATGGCTGATCAAGGCTGACCTGTTCCACAGCAAGGACGACTTGCCGGACAGACCCAGTGGCGAGTTCACCATCGGCGATCTGCAGGGGGTCTGGTCTCGCGCGATCTCACCGCGCTCGCAGCTTCAAGTCGCCAGCTATCTCAATCACGAGTACCGCAGGATTCCTCTGCAGCTCACCCATCGCCTGACGACCGTCGACGTCGATGCGCAGCAGTCGACGACGCTGACGCGCCATGGTCTGGTGTGGGGCGGAGGCGTGCGGGTCGACTCGGATCACACTGAGGGGACGGGGTCGTTCTCGTTCGATCCGCCCAACCGCACGTACGGGGTGAACAACGTGTTCGTGCAGGACGACATCGCACTCGTCCCGCAGAAGGTCTACGTCACCGCCGGGGCGAAATACGAGCACAACGCGTTCAGCGGCGGCGAGTGGCAGCCCAACATCAGGGCGCGGTGGCTGCTGCCGCGCCAGCAGACGTTATGGGGCTCGGTTGCGCGCGCCGTCCGCCGGCCGACGCGCTTCGAAGACGACATCATCGTCCGCCTTCCCAACGGCGTTGTCGCCGTTCAGGGCAACGAGGATTTCCAGGCTGAGACCGTCATCGCCTCGGAGGCCGGGTATCGAGTGCAGCCGGCCGCCATGCTGGGAATCGACGCGACCGTCTTCCACCACGTGTACGATCGGCTGCGGAGCCAGGAAGCGGCAACCGGTCCCATCCCGATCCCGCTGACGGTGGGCAACACGCTCGACGGAACCTCACGCGGCGTGGAGCTCGGCGTCAACCTGCAGCCGATTGCCGCGTGGCGGACGCATGCGAGCTATACGTTCCTCGATGTCTCGCTGACGAAGGATCCCGGAAGCCGCGATGTGGGCGGCCTCACGACCGAAGCCAACGATCCGCGGCACGTGTTCGGACTCCGCACGTCGATCGATCTGCCGCGCCGCGTCGAGCTCGACCTGCGGTGGCGATCCGTCGGCGCCCTTCCGCACCCGCCCGTGCCCGCGTACTCCGAAGCCGCCGCGCGTCTGGGCTGGCGCGCGTCGGGCCACGTCGACCTCGCCATCGTCGGCGAGGATCTGCTTCACGCTCAGCATCCCGAGTTCAACCCGGTAGCGGCCGGCTTCGAGGAATTCCAGCGAAGCATCAGGGCGGTGATCACCGCACGGTTCTGATGCGGCATCTGGTCGGCGCGATCATCGTCGCTCTGACCGCCGCGCCCCTGCAGGCGCAGGAGACGTCTCTCGAATACCAGGTCAAAGCGGCGTACCTGTACAACTTCGTCAAGTTCATCGAATGGCCGGCGGCGGCGCGACGCGGAACGCTGACGATCTGTATCGCCGGCGGCAATCCATTCGGCGGCGCGCTCGACGACATCGTGCGCGGCGAATCGATCAACGGACGTGCAATCGCCGCGCGAGCCATCGGCGGGCCACAACCAGGGTGCGACGTCGTCTTCGTTCCGCGCGGTGTGACGGCGGCGGACTACCTGCGCGCGGCGCGGACGGCGCCGGTCCTGACGGTTGGTGAATCCCCTGATTTCGTCACGCAGGGCGGGATCATCAACTTCGTCCGCGACGCGGGGATGATCCGGTTCGAGATCGATCGCGACGCCGCGGCGCGCGCAGGACTGCAAATCAGCTCACGGCTGCTTCGGCTGGCCCGCGAGCCGGAACGGACGGGCCGCCGATGACCCGGTTCAGCGACCTGCCGATTCGCCGCAAGCTGCTGCTGCTCACGCTCGCCTCCAGCGCGAGCGCCCTCCTGCTGGCCAGCGGCGGCTTCCTCGCGTGGGACATCACGCAGTTTCGCGGCGAGGTCCGGCAGGACATCGAGGCGCAAGCGGCGATCGTCGCGGACAACAGCGCGGCGCCGTTGACATTCAACGACAACCAGGCGGCGCGGGAAACGCTGGCGGTCATGCGTCTTCGACCGCGCGTGGCCATGGCCTGTCTCTACAAGGCCGACAACCGGCTGTTCGCCGCGTACTACCGCGATAGCGGCGCGGCGTGCCCGCCAACGCCGCCGCCGCCACAGGCCAACGGATGGAGCGCGTACACCGTCGCCACGCCGGTGATGCTCGCGGGCGATCGTGTGGGCACTCTCTATATTTCCCGCGACCTCGCCGACCTCGCCGATCGCGTGCAGGTGGGCGCTGCGGCGGTGGCCGGGTTCCTGCTCATTGCGCTGGCAGCCGGGTTCCTCATCGCGCGGCGCATCCAGCATTTCATCGCCGCGCCGCTGCTGGAGCTTGCGGACACGGCCCGCACGATTTCGACCGGCGACG
>WNEY01001804.1_pt1 | contig 15355 bp, 12 predicted proteins | sample 5400531 | NCBI WGS metagenome assembly WNEY01 (sample SAMN13153338, study PRJNA577476) | soil metagenome | isolation source: 200 cm saprolite under Douglas fir tree site 1 | place: USA:California | collected 2015-04-18
AATGCAGTGAATGCGCTGTATAGAAGTCCAAGAGAATGGGGGAACTCCATTTGTTTCCGCAAATCGATGTGGTTGCCGCGGCCCCAGCCCCAGGTACCCGTGACCCATTCTCCGACGCCATCCACGGTCAGAATCGCTGCTTCATCGAAGGGCGAACACAGAAATGCACTGGCAGCGTGGGAAAGATGGTGCTCGCAAAACAGGACGCGGTCCTTGGGAATACCCAATTCTGCAGAAATTGTCGCCCCCACCCAGAGCTTGTCGATCATCCAGGTGATCATCGATTCGCGGAAGACTTTATAAGACAGCGGATAAGTCTGCAGGACGGTCATCAGGATGCGGTCAAATTTTCGAAAGGGTTTTTCGAAGAAAGCAACGTAGTCAACGTCGCTGCCGCGAATTCCTGCAGTCTCCAAACAAAACTGAATGGCGCTCTTCGGAAAGCTAAAATCGTGTTTAACGCGAGTAAATCGCTCCTCTTCCGCCGCCGCGATCAACTGGCCATCGCGCAACAGTGCTGCGGCCGCATCGTGGTAATAACAGGAAATTCCGAGGATGTTCATTTAGCCTTGGCGGTGAGCCCATTCCAGATCGATGACGTCCTGAGGATGGTCAATCCACTTGGCAGACCGTTTCTTGATCTTCAGGGGATCCGAAAATAGACGAATCGCCAGGCCGAAGGGTAAGACCAGTACGGCATAGATGAGTGTGAGGAGGACGCGAGCCTGGAAATCGCCGATGCGATGGGCGATACGCTTCCAGGCTACCCACAGTTTCTTGAGGCTTTCCAGCATCTTGGGGATCTAGAACAGAGTGTAGATGAACGGAGCGATGGCTGAGCTCTGCGCCAGAATCAGCAGCGCGCCAAAGAGGAAGAGCGTGAAGAGCATCGGGAGCATCCACCAGCGCTTATGGCCCCAGAAAAAGGAAAAAAGCTCAGCGACGATCCCGAAACGGTGCCCGGCCGCCTTTATAAAGCTCATGAGCGCCTCCCTCACTTGGGCCTGAATTTTCAAGTTGAATCGAGCAATTCGGCGCCCACAGCCCCATGGCTAATTGACTGAAAATAAACCAAATAACAGGTACTGAGGCACATCGCAGAAGCAAGGACGGCCCGGCCCGACACACAATGGGCAAACATTTTCCTCAATTGAGCGGTAACAAGTCACTCGCGGGCGAGATGAACCCCGTCGAATAACTAGTGACTTCAATTTCGGAGTACAGCGACGCGCAAAGGAATCGAACCACGCAAGTCCACGACTGGGTGACACCTGACCCGGCGTCAAGGAGAGCAATCCCTTCGCCTCTGGAGGCTATCCGGAAATCTCGAAACTACAATTTATTCGGCATCGCTTTCAATAGCGATAAATAAGCGTTTTGTCAGGAATTGGGCCATTGACAACGAGCGGGGACGAGCGAGATGCTGCCGTTTGCAGCACTCACGTTGCAGGTAGAATACGTTTTCAACAGGCCGGCGAGACGGCCGGACCGCAGTCCAATCGCAGCTGTTCCCGGCTCTTAATCCCGGGGGAACGGATGGAGTGTCTGCGCTTCGCGCTGCTATTCAATGGGAACTCTCTTGAGCGCTGGCACCTGCGCTGCCTCGATCACCTTGAGGAATCCGCCAAGCTGACTGGCGTCATCCTGGCCGCCGATAGTCCGAGTTCTCCCGCCAAGGCGAGCGGCTCGGCCCTGATGCACCTTTACGCCAAGTCCGTGAGCACCAGGAGGGTGGACGTCACCAAGCGCTTTGCAAATATGAGGAGGTTTTACTGGGCCAACCGGGCAGAGCCAGTCGAACCCCGGGATTTCGACTTCGTCCTGAAGCTGGGCCCCGGATCAATCCCAGTGGGGATAGGGCTACCGACGCGATACGGCGTCTGGGGCTTCCAGCACGAGACCGAAGGAGATTTCCTTCCCTTCTTTCGGGAGGTGTACGACGCGGAAGATGTCACGGAAGCTGCCCTGCTGGTACTCGGGGGATCCGGCGGCGATGCCGCGATTCTGGAGCAGGGGTACTTCCGCACCGAAAAGCGGTCCTATGTCGAGAGCCGGAACCGGGTTTTGGACACCATCGCTGAATGGCCGGCGCACGTCTGCCGACGTCTCGCGCGGGAAGCCGGCGATGCCGCTTTGTGCACCGCTGGGACGCTGCGCCCTGGCAGACCCGCCTGCCACCCTCAGCTTCTCAGTTTCTGGGCCCGGATCGCTCGCCGTCGCCTCGAGTTCGCCTCAGAGCGGCTCTTCCGGCACGCGCAGTGGAATATCGGCGTTCTTCCTGTCCCTGTCGGAGCACTGCTTCGCCCCGGAGACTATTCCGACGGCAGCATCCAATGGTTTCCCCTCGACGACCGGGAAAGGTTTCTCGCCGACCCGTTCGGAATCGTACGCGACGATACGATCCATGTTCTCTGCGAGTCCTTCGGATACCGCTGCGGCAAGGGCCATATCTGCACCCTCGATTACTCCCTTCACCGCTTCACGAGGCAGCCCGAGCCCGCGATCGAGCTCCCCGTCCACATGTCGTACCCTTTCCTGGTCGAAGACGCGGGGGAGATCTACTGCATCCCAGAGACCTGCGGCGCTGATGAGGTGGCCCTATTTCGGGCAGTCGAGTTCCCACGCAAGTGGTCAAAGGTCGCTGTGCTCGTCGAGCATTTCGGAGGTGTAGACCCCACGGTCTTTCGCCACGGCGGCCGCTGGTGGCTGACGTGCACCGAGAGAGGGCGCGACGCGGACGTCAAGCTGTGGGTTTGGTACGCCTCCGACCTGCTGGGACCCTGGACACCACACGCGCGAAACCCAGTCAAAACCGACGTGCGTAACGCCCGGCCAGGTGGAGTGCCGTTCGTGCACGAAGGCGTCCTGTACCGGCCCGCACAAGACTGCTCGAAGAGGTACGGGTGGCGAATCGTGATCCAGCGGGTAAAAACCCTGACGCCCTCGGAGTTCGTCGAGGAGCCCGCGACCGTGCTGGAAGCTTCCGCCGGTAGCCCCTTCCCCCTCGGACGTCATACGCTGACACGTGTCGGCGAAGTGGTCTTGATCGACGGACATCGAGCCGTCTTCGTGTGGCACTCTTTCCGGTCTTTTCTCAAAATGTTGGCACGGGATCTCTCGAGTAGATTTCGGCGCCGCTAGCGGCAAGGTGTAGCCAGATCCAGATGATGATCGGATCAATTGTCAGCCGGATGAGCTTAGGGCTAGTGCCGTTCCAATCACTCTGGGGTAATTTCCGCCTTACGCCTCGTGGGCCTTGGGCAAGCCCCTGTGCGAAGGATGTAGGCGAGAAAAGTTGATACCCACTAAAAGTTGTCGAGGTCTCCGAAGGTGAAGCGCAGCTTCTCGGCGGGGATCTGTGAGCGCAGGTTCTGGTAGATGACCGACAGGCACGGAAAGGGCCGGAACCGGTCGGCGAAGAATCGCGAGAAGCGCGTGCCTTTCGATGACTGGAACAGGATTTGATGGATGCCTAGCCGGACGGCGAGGCGCTCGAGCACCCGAACAGCCTTCTCCATCTCTGCCTCCGACGAGGCTTCCAGATCCCCGACGAGGAGGCCGCGCCTGACCTTTAGCCAGACGCGACCGCCATCCACTGCGAGCACCCGATTACCAGCGAACGCCTTATAGTCATGGAATGCCCGATCGCGGTGGGTCCCGGCAAACCCCTCGGAGAAAAGCGAGTTATCGAGAACGGGATCGACCGGGAAGTACGCGCGCAGAGTTCGCTGGAGGTGTCGCTCGTAAAGGCCGTGCAAACGGCCCACGCGGCGCGCAACCCTCTCCACCCAGAACGTAAGGATCGGCAGCCGGTACTCGACGAGGTCATCGATATGCGTGTAGCCAATGCGGACGAGGCCCTGATATGAGCCCCCTTGCGGGCGCGCGAAGCCGAAGAGGAACGAGATGCCCGCCGAATCGCACAGCTCCCGGGCCATTTCCGCCAGACGTGTGAACAATCCTCGGTGGCGATGCTCCTCATCAGTGGCGGCGTCGACAACCTGAGCGGCGATTTCCGTGCGGTCTCCGAAGCGTATCGGCCACGGCAATACGCCGAAGGAGGCAACGGCCTGCCCCCCCTCGGTGAAGGCGACACAAAAGAACCCCCCGACTCCCCCGTATTGGCAGGCGTACTTCTTCTCCAACCAGCCGAGGTTGAAATCTGGCCGCCGAAAAACTTTGCGGAAAAGAGGTACTAGCGGCGCCATCTCCGGCCCGTGCACGCAAGCCAGGCGGTAGGTCGTCCCTCCTATCCCCAGTGCCCGTTCCGACATGAATAGATCCTCGTCTGGCAGCACCATAACATGGTGGGCGAGCCCGGTCGAGGCGTGGAGCCTGTCGCCGAGCTTGGAGTTGGGGGTGGACCGCGGCACCTTCGTTCTTATGAAGCTTGGGTGGTAATAGTCCGCCGCGATCTTGTCGCAGACCTGGCACGTGAGCGCCTTCAGCGCCGCTCCCCGTATTCCGTCCAGCGCTAGATGCTGCCCGAGCGCCAGGCGAAACCGCGGGTGGTCGTCTATTGGGATAAGGGTCACTCTTGGGACGGTGGGCCTCGGTTCTCCATTTTCGAGAATGGATGTGGACTTAATTGACACCGGAGTGAGTCCCCCATCCGGTTGGAGCGATTGGATTACCCCGGTAGATAATCGTCCGGATGCCCGCGCTCATTCCTATGTAGCGCAAATCGTCTCAGAGAGCTTGAACACGAAAGATACTCGACCTGCCGGATCGGCTCTCATCGGAGCGGCCCAGAGAAGAAATGAATCATCTTAAATAGAGAGCGGATGGCTACATAACTTAGAGATCCACTACACTGAAACTGTCAGGCTACGATTACGAATGGTTACTTGCGTTTAGAGCCGCCGAGGGATGAATTTGAAGCAACTTCGTGTTGATTAGGGCCTTCGTTAGTTGCGTGGGCTGGAAAGTGATGCTGGGCCACAGAAATACTTCATTGGTGCAGAAGCACTGCTTTTCCCTGACCTGCTGCCGCAGCGCCCTCGCTTCCTGCGAATCCCAGATTTCGAAAAAGCTCTTGCGGCGCAGATTTCCGAGAGGAGCGTGCGTTTCGCAAACGCTGACATCCCCGTTGGCATAGATCACTCCGGACAGGATGCCTGCCTTACATGGCACGTATTGCGTGCCGGTTTCGATAGTCTTTACTTTAGCCCATTGCAGCATGGGCTCCACGACAGATCCAAAGCGGCCTTCTTCGCGGTCTTTCCAGACTTCCGCCACGTGTTCGTAGAGCTTCTTGTACCGGTCCAGTGCCGGCCCCTGCAGTGATGGATTCTTGCGATCGCCGCGGATGATGGCCAGGTTGTGATGCTCGATGGCGGGGCAATTGTCGTGCAAGTACTCCGTGAGTTCCCAGATCTCATCCATGTTCTCGCTCATCGCGACGGTATTGGAGTGAATCCGCAGGCGGGAATCTTCTTTCTGGAGCCGGGCCAGCATGTCGACCGTCTCCATCGCCTTTTCAAAAGACTTGGTATTACCGCGAAACCGATTGTGGTACGCGGGCATGCCGTCCAGCGAAATTTCGCAGACAAACCGCTGCAGAGTTTTGGACTTCAGAACCCCCCGAAGCTGTTTCTCGGTGCGCTCGGTGAAGTATCCGTTGGTGGGAACGTAGATCTGCTTTGCGCCGTTGTTCTCAGTAAACAGCAAGCAAATTTCGGCGAAGTCCGGCCGGATAAACGGCTCACCTCCGGATAGATTCAGGATTTCAATCTTTCCCAGTTCGAGCGAGAGTTTCTGGAACTCCTCGTAGGTTAGATCGTCGCGCTGGTTGAGACTGCGCCAGTAAAAGCAGTGCTCGCAAGTGAGGTTGCAGATGGAGTTTATGAACACGATCAAGAATGGCGGAGTCTGTCCCTCGTGATGGCTGACAGCTCGCGCAGAGAGCCGCGCGTGGCGTACAAATCGGGAAACTAGGGATTTACTCATACCGCCGTTTCTGACCCTAAATGCCTCGGGCAAAGTTCTTGCACAATAGTCCCCTGACCTGGGAGCAATCTGCAAGCCAAACTGCCCGACTGGTGAGGGCCACAAGTTTAATCTAAGGTGTTGATTATGGGCAGCTTATCTGTGCCATAGAGTCCGCCGCGTGCAACTTTGGGCTCTCCTCCTGTAGTGATGTGAAAATCCCTGCCATTGTTTGCCAGAACGCCGCTCTAAGCCCCGGGGGGCTGGCAGGAGCAATTTTGCCCGAATTCCGATTCGAATCCCGAAGCTACCAACGCGCTCACGTCCATTTGCGGCCACTCGATCCCTCGCCGATAAGGTAGCCGCAAATTTCTCCGACTGACCAGGATGCGGTCAGCGCGAAAAAATGGGGAAGTGAGCGCAAGAGTTGCGGGAGATATCTGCGCTTCCGAATGGTGCCCAGCACGACACGGCCGGGCAGCAGAATCGGCAGAACACACGAGGCCAAAGCAAAAATCACACGTTTGGTCAATGGGCTATCAGCGACGCGTCGGCCAGCGAACGCGCGAGCAAGGTGAAAATAGCTTCCTAAGATCTCGCGAAATCGATAGTCTTTGGTGAGATAAGCGACTGCGGAGGGCTCCAGGTAAAGTTGATGGCCACGACGTTTTAATTCTTCGTGGGCGAATGCTTCGTAAAATCCTCCGCGAAACGATTTTTCCACTTCCCGGAGAACCTCTCTGGTGTACGATACATTCATTCCCGAAAGGGTCGTCGTAGGTCCAGCCAGGCCCGGCGCCATATACTTCCCATAATCGTAGAAATAGACGGCCCAGTTTAAGGGCTTGTCTGGGCACCGATTCTCCACAGAGCCACCAACTATCCGATGGTGCGACTCGTGCGCTTTTTTGATTTCCGCACACCACAGATCATCAAGAGTGCAGTAATCCTCCACCAGCGCGATGATTTCTCCACGCGAAAGGTGAATCCCGCGTGTACGCAGCTCGGGGACGGTTGTATCGCTTGCGAGCGTCACGCACTTGACGAAGGGAAATTGCTTTGCAACTTCCTCCCTTGCCTCACCATCAAAATTGCAGACCGCGATAACCTCTGTGTCCGCGGTTTCCGCTTGCCCTCTCAAAGAAGAGAGGGTTTTCTCAAGTGCTGCGAGATCATTTGAAGCGGCAATGACGACTGAGAGTTTCAGGGCAGCGGGTTCGAGGATCATTTGGGTGCTATTGTGGCGCGCGCGTTTTTTGATATTCACTGATCTCCACGGCGCGGCCCAGTTGAGCGGAGTCGTAAGCGGCCGTCACCATCGCCAGGGTCTTTCGATTATCCCGCGCATCACCGTGAGAGATGCCACCTGACTGGATGGCGTCTACAAAGTTGTCCAGATGAACGGCTGTGGCCGCAGCGAATGGGTTCATCGGATCACGAGCAATCACCCGGGAACGATTTCCTACCTGCAAAACCGCCTGTCCCCCTTTCGCGAACCTCCATTCCAAGAACGGTTGCCGCTTTCGAGTGTGGACGCCTGCCTTGATTTCGATCCGCCCTCCGATGGAAGTATGGATCGATGCGAATTCCCCATCGAGACGCATGTCCAGATAACGCTCCGGACCTTTGCTCAGCCGGTTCAGAATCATAGAAGCTGCGCGCCCATCCGCAAATTCCACACAGACTACATTGATCGCGTCGGACTCCGCTTTCGCCTGAGGAACCGGCATGTGGGCCATAAGTCTGACCGGCGTATCCTCAAACAAAAAGCGCATCAATTCAAAGACGTGAATGCCGAACTCGAAGCAGACTCGCCGCCGCAATTTGCGTCGCCATCCGGCCTCGGTGGCTTCCGTGGGAAGGAAAGTCTGCCAGGCATGAAGGTAAAGCAGGCGCCCGAACTCCGGCGAACCTGCCAATCGTTTGGCCGCCATATGGATCTTCATATACGGGAATTGGTTGTTGACCACCACGAGCTTCCCTGTCTTTTGACTCGTCTCAATAATCTCGTCTGCCTGTTCAAGATTGTCCGCCAAAGGTTTTTCACAGAAAACATGGCAACCGGTTCTTAAGGCGAGCGTCGAATGATCGAGGTGGAAGGCGGGCGGGGTGCACACCGACACGATGTCCGGCTTGGTCTTGTCGATTAATTCCCGCGCGTCTCCGCACACATGAGGCAGCTTCCATTTGCCGCGCGCTAAGTCTTGCGCGGTGGGGTCGACATCGCAGCCTCCCACGATCGTCACGCGATTCTTCATCTGCGCGTATGCCGGCAAATGAATATTGCGCGTCACCGCTCCGAGGCCGATAATCGCCACACGAACCATTGGACGTTCCATGTCGAACTGCGAACCGGTTATATTCCCGGGTGTGCCCTAGGACGCTTCGCAACCACATAAAGCGCGCCATAGGGGTAAGTGAGCTTGCCCCCACGCGCTTGCACGTCCCGACAAGTCTCAAGGAAGGCCGCACGCACGGCCTCCGCTTGCCTGTCATCCGCATCCAACAAGCGCTTTCGCGCGAAACTCGAGAAGGTACGCTGGAGGTCCCAGAATTCCTCAGGCGTCTCGATCACTGCTTCCGCGCCGCACCAACTCGTTTCCAAGTTGCAGAATCCCGCATCGCGAATCAACTCAGGCACCTTCTGCGTTCGCTTCCGGCCCTCCCTGGCGAGAGAGGATTCCTCCGGGTCGGAACGCCCTTCGAGTTGCCGAGCGATCAAGTCGTTGAGAGATCTCGGGCCCGTCAACAGTTTCTTGCGACGTATCTCAAACCTTCTGCGCAAAAACTTGACTCCCTCAGTCAGGCCGTCCCTGGAAAACCATGCCGGGCCACTCCCAACGGCCAGGACGAGCCGGCCTCCGGGGCGAAGAACGCGGAACAACTCTCGCAAAGCCATAAGCGGATTCGGAAAATGAAGAAGAGCGAACAGAGAAAGCACCACATCGAAGGCCGCATTTTTAAGTGCCAATTCCTCGGCGTCCATCCGACTAAATGCCACGCGACTGCTAAGACCGTCTTGTAAGGCCCGCGACTTCGCAGCGGAAAGCATTCCCTCAGAGAGATCGACTGCGGTGATCCCGCCGTGGAAGTTTGCCGTTCGGGCGGCCGCCAGAGCGACAATTCCGGTCCCGGTCCCCAGGTCGAGCACACGCTCGAAAGGAAGCAGCTTCGCCAAGTCAACCATGCGCTCCGCGAGTGGTTGCGTCAGCCGCCGTGTGAAACGGTCAAATTCCGCCGTGAGCGGATCATAGCTTGAGGCATCTCGGCTCTTGAACTTTGTAGAATCTCGAGTATCGGGCATATTTTCTATCCGCGTGACGCCAGCGGTATCATCAAGTCCAAATAGCGCTTTGTAACCAAGCGCCAATCGTAGGATGCAGCTCTCTTCGGACCTTCCTTGGCCATGCGTTCGCGCCAGGTGGCGTCGCTCAAGACCGCACTGATTCCCTCAGCCAAGGTATTCACGCCGGCATCTGGGAGCAGATGGGCAACTCCTCCGGCAAACTCGGGGAAGGCGGTGTTGTTCAAAGCGATTACTGGCGTGCCGCAGGCCATCGCTTCCAGCACGGGCATGCCGAAGCCTTCGTACGACGACGGATAAACGAAAAGATCGGCGGCGTTGTAGACGAGCACAATTTCGTCGTGGTTCGCATACCCCAAAATGACGACCTCGGCGTCAAGGCCTAGTTCCGCAATCACCCGGCGGAATGGAGACGTTCCAGGTAAATCGGCACCCACGATAAGGAGTTTATGGTGGAGGCGTTTCTCTTTCTTAAGCGTCGCGAACGCACGGATGAGAGGGGAAAGATTGCGTCGTTCGGTGGGCTTTCCGACGTAGGCGATATATGGGACATCCTCGCCCAACACTCGCCGCCGCCAATCGGCAAGTGCGGCACGATCCTGCAACGGACGAAACTTACGCGTGTCCACGCCTTCTGGGATAACGTGTATCGCCTCCGGCCGCATCCCGTAGAAATGAACCATATCCTTTTTGCTGTATTCACTGACGGTTGAAACGCAGGTTGCTCGTTTCGCGCTCAGAGCGTAGATCGCCCGGGCCTTGTGGAGTGTCCACCAATCAAAGGCTTGCGGGTAACCCTCGTAAGAGCCGTGATGAACGAGCAACGTGGGACATCGGGCCAAGAGAGGAATCACGTAACTTGGGCAAAACAGCACGTGCTGGCTGCCATGCGCTCTCAACAACGTAGATTGCTCCCACAGAGCAGGAGGAAAAGACGAGGGGAGCACGACGTTGACGGCAGTGCGCGGCAGGCGAATGTCTTGAGGGATCGGCTCCGGCGTATAAACCCTTATCTCCTTGAAGGGGTGGTCCAAGTCGTCCATCCAGCCAAGAACGGCTTCGATGCAACGCGCGACCCCGGATCGATTCCTGACAAGTCGAATGCCATTAACTCCCAGAATCATTGTGGCAGTCCCGACACGTCCCTTCCAGATTTCTCTTGCCCAGTCGGCAAAACGCTGCAACGACCCCGCATCGAGGTGCCGGTGAGCTCGGCCATTGAATAAAAGGCTGATGGAGGCTCAAATGATATTTCCTTTTTCTTTTGGATCAGTTGTACTGTCAGCGTAACAAACTGCGCAAAGGCTTGGGAGATCGAGAGACTCCAAACGATGAAGAGGCTGTCTAAACCGCTTACCACTCCGCGCGTGGCGATCGTAGGTGCCGGGCTGATGGGACAATGGCACGCAGACGCCGTCCGTCGGACTGGTGGCACAATTTCCGCCATTGTGGATGACGACGTACACAAAGCGGCACAACTCCTTCGGCGCCACCCTAAGGCGAGGATAGCCCCGGACTTTGTGGGTGTTCTCAAGGCTAACCTGGCTGACGTAGCTCACATCTGCACGCCTGCCCATACCCATGAAGTTCTGGCGCAACAGGCGCTCGAAGCAGGCCTCCACTTGCTGGTTGAGAAACCGCTGACGGAAACCACTGAAACTACAGCGAAGCTCCTGCAGCTCGCGGAATCCAAGGGCTTGCTTTTGTGCCCCGTACACCAATTCCTTTTTCAGCCTGGCGTTCTCCGGGCTCAGAATGCGATTGGGAAATTTGGCGCACTGTTGCACGTGGACGCCCTGATCTGCTCGGCGGGAGCGGAGCGCGGCTCGCAAGACGCCGACCTGGTTGCGGCAGACATTTTGCCCGGCCCGCTTTCCGTGATCGCCAGGCTCATGCCGAGCGCAATCGGAAATGCAAGTTGGCGCGTCGAGCACGCCGCGAAAGGAGAGCTCCGCGCGAGCACTTCGGTTGAAAAAGTTTCTTTCTCGATGCTGATCTCGCTGAACGGCCGCCCCACAGTCAATACTTTGCGCTTGATCGGAGAGCGCGGCAGCGTGCATGCCGACATTTTTCATGGATACAGCGTCGTCGAACCCGGTACCGTCTCTCGAACTCGCAAGATTGCCCGTCCTTTTCTGCGCAGTGGCGCGACCATTTTTTCCGCTGCGGCGAATCTCGCTTCGCGCGCCATGAGCCGCGAACCTGCTTATCCTGGTTTGCGCGAGCTGATTCGTAGATTCTACGAATCGCTTCGCACCGGCGGAAGTCCTCCCATCAGTCCCGCCGAAACACTCGCCGTCGCCGTGGCACGAGATAGAATTCTCTCCGAAATGCATCGAAGAACCTGAAACGCGCCTGGATTTCGGGACGATTTGAAACGTCCCAGGCCAACCCTTATCGCGGCAGGATGAACGCAACCGTTTCATGCTGTGGCTCACGGACCTGAGGCATCATCGCGCGCCTTCTTTGCCAAAACCAGGAGCGCTGGCGATATCGGAATCATAAACCATCGAAAAACTGGAATGCTGCTGAGCAAGCGGAAGAATCTCGCCCCGAGCTTTTCAAACCTGCTTCGGCCTTTGAGATCTGCGTCCGTTACCCGGGGAAGCGAGAACGTCAGGGACTCGTATCGAGCATTTTTGAAGATGCGTCTCAGTTCGAAACAGGAAAGCAAATACTGCTTGTCATAGCTTAAGCCGCGGCGCCACTTTACGTAGCCCGGCATCCAGCGGCGCGGAAGGAAGCCGACGCCCCAGACGCCGACATGCGGTTCGGGCGCCAGCGAAAATCGGTTGGCCATCCACACAAACAGCCGGGCGCCAGGACCTTGCACGCGGCCGCATTCACGAACGACCGCTCGTGCGTCCCTAACGTGCTCCAACAAGGAAATCGCCGTCACCAAGTCAAACGTTTCTGCCGCGAACGGCAGATAGTCTGCGCAACAACAAACCAGGTTTGCTGTTGCACCCATCTCCTGGAGACGTTTCCTGGCCAATACTAACCAACGAAACGCGACGTCACAGCCGATGACGAGATCGAATTTCTGTTGCGCAAGTCCGACGAGAGAGCTAGCACCACACCCCACGTCCAGACAGGTCTTCCCGTCGCCCAGTTGTTGTTGAAAGGTTTCGACTCTAGTTTCATCCGAGAGCACGTGGCGAATGAAGTCCTCCCGCAAATCAACCGGGGTGGGAGGCAGGGAAACATTCTCCCAGTAGAATCGCAGCAGTTCGGCGAAGCTCATGTGCTCTGCTTGAGCTTGGACTATGCGGCCCTTTTCGTGATCTTGCTCGACGGTGATATACGGATCGCAATAGACTCGCAAGTCCGGAATTCCCAGCACCACCGGATAGGTGCGGCCGCAAGGGGAGCAAGAGAAGGCCTGTTTCTCTGACTCCAGCTTTTGCTTACACAGCGGACAGCGCAGCCGGCTCGAAAGACCGGCGCGTTCATCGGCGGCTATAGGGTCACAGCTGGATGAGGGCCACATCACGTTCACAAGATTATGATCAGCTATGTCGCTCACGTGCTCGTACCATTTCAAGCCGCCCCGGTGCGCACCACTTTGTCCTGCAGGTACTCGGCTAGAATTGTATCCACGTCGCGCGGAACGTAACCGAGGTTCCTGCGCGCTTTGCCGGAATCAAAATATTGGTATCGGTTGGCACAGTAGTGGATCATGTACGTCATCTTAGGCGGTCTATTCCTCATCCGTGCCCAAGGCTCGAGAATTGCCGCACACAGACCCGTTACGACAGGCGGAATCGTGACGAACCGCCTCTTCAGTTTCATGACCCCTGCCGCTTTCTCACTTAACATCCTAAATGTCAGATTCTCTCCGCCGAGAATGTAACGCTGACCCTTTTCTCCCCGCTGCAGGGCTGCAACAATCCCCTCAACGACATCCTTGACGTCCACGATGCAGTTCCCGCCCGAGAAACAGGGAACCACGGGTCTGCTGCGAACGCTCTGCAACAATCCTGCCGTGCGTTTTCTCCCTTGGATAGACGCAGGATTAACTATGACCGCGTCCAATCCTCGTGTAACCTCGGCGAGAACGTTGTCCTCTGCCCGTCGTTTAGAGATGTGATAAGTCAAACCTGAATTCTCCAAATTAAAATGAAAATCTTCGTCGGCGGGCCGTTCCGGATCGACTGGAAGACCCACGGCAGCGACGGAACTCACGTGCAGCAAGCGGGTAACGCCAGCCGCACGCGCAGCAACGGCGACATTGCGCGATCCTTCCACGTTCACTTTCATTTGCCTATCTTCGTCTCCCCTCCAATAGTTCATGTTGGCGGCTGCGTGGATAACGAAGTCGCTGCCTCTCACGGCGTCCTCAACTGTTCTCATGTCGGTGACGTCACCGATGCATTTCTCGAGGCCGAGTTTCGCAAGGCAGGAGAGGGACGAAGTGGGCCGGCGGAGAATCCGGACCTGGTAACCTTCCTCCACCATACGCTGGCACAGATGGGAACCGAGAAACCCTGTGGCTCCAGTGATCAGCACCCTCATTTTGGAGGAAATCCCGAACTTCAGCTTCAGTTCCTTCAGGCACTCTGCGCGTATGCCCGCTCGAACCGGCTGCGGCCGATGGCAAATAATGTCCGCGCTGAAAGGTCGGAAACGGCGTCAGCCAAGTGCTTGGCGCCAATGTAGAGCGATCCCTTCCGATTGTCGTCCTTCAGAATGCCGCCGCGGTTGATGATATACCGCTCAAAGACTTGCGCGAAGCGCAGCAAAGCAGCCACTTGTCCCTTTGTGAGGTTCTCGTTCCCCATCATCGCTTCGTGGCTGCTGTTATAGGAGTATTCGTCATTGGTCGTCAGACCGCGGGCGACAGCCCAATCGCGAAGCTTGGTTCCAATCATGGGAGAAGCCGCCCCAAATTGAACCCAGTTGGTTCGCAGTCGAATGGCAAACCCGATGGTTTCCAGCACCGTTTGCACCGTGTCGCCTGGCAAGCCGATGATAAAGAAGCAAAAAGTCTTGATATTGTATTTGCGGCATAGCGCGGTCATCGCTATGACTTTTTCTCCGGAAATGGGTTTTCGTCCGGCGTTTTTCTGAATCTCTACTTCCGAACTCTCGACGCCAAAGTTAATTCCGTCGCAGCCGGCAGCGGCCATCGCCGCGATGGTCTCTTCCGTGAGACAATCCGGTCGCGTCTCGCACTTCCACTTAATCACCAGCCCGCGCCGCTGAATCTCCTTGCAGATTTCGACCACGCGGTCCTGGCGCATCGAGAACATTGGATCGCGAAATAGAATGTATTCGATCCCCAGGTTTTTCACTAGGTGCTCGATTTCATCCACAACATTCGCAGGAGTGCGATACCGCCACGCCAGACCCTGCCCTACTGGATAAGGACAGTAGTGACACCCAAAGGGACACCCTCGCGACGTGAGCATCGGCAAAAAAGAAAGTCCCTTGGTCGTAGACGATTTGGGAAGGGTATAACGGTGGTAAGGGAAACGCTCCCACTTGGGAAACGGGAGCTTGTCCAATTCCCTCAAAAACGGACGCGGAGGCGTCTCCAGCCAGCCCCCATTGCGCCGATAATTCAGACCCTGGACTTGCTGTTCTTGCCGGCCGCTCACCAGCTCATAAATCGTTTCGTCGGGCTCTCCCCGGAGAACGTAATCAACGCAAGTCTCCTTGTAAATGCGATGGAGCACGTGGTCGACGACAGAGCCAAAGACGCCAATGCAGACATTCGGAGCCGCGGACTTGATTGCAGCGCACACTGACAGATCCCAGTCCAAGCTGGGCAGAGCGGTGCGAGCGACGATCAATGTGCCCCCCGGTGGATTGGCGTGGGCGATTCGCGCGACCCGCTCAGCTACCTGTTCGCGAGTGAGCCCGAGACCTTGAGCCTCAATCACCTCCACGGGGACCTTTTTTTCTTCCAGATACGCCACCAAATAAGGAACATCCAAAGGAGGCATGATCGTCGCCCCCGACGGATAAAGCTGGCCATAGCCGCCGTGCGAGTCTCGGTTTGCAAAATATCCCGGCGGACTCGGGGGATTGAGAACAACAACTGCACTAAAACGCGTGCGGGTGATTCCGGGAATCAGAGCTGAATATGCGATATCTGGACTGGAACTCATCTCTCTTTTG
>WNEY01001805.1_pt1 | contig 15353 bp, 14 predicted proteins | sample 5400531 | NCBI WGS metagenome assembly WNEY01 (sample SAMN13153338, study PRJNA577476) | soil metagenome | isolation source: 200 cm saprolite under Douglas fir tree site 1 | place: USA:California | collected 2015-04-18
AAGCCGCCGGCGCCGAGCGGTCCCAGATGCGTGATGGTCTTGCCCAATGCCTGGAACACCGGCAGCGCGGCGTCGAAGTCGGCCTTCTCGCCGCCGACCATGATGCTGAGCGCGGCCTCGATGGCCCCCTTCTCCCCTCCCGACACCGGAGCGTCGAGCATCCGCACGCCCTTGGCCGCGAGCGCCTTGCCGACTTTCTGGGACACAATCGGAGAGATCGTGGACATGTCGAGATAGAGCAGCCCGCGGCGCGCGCCCTCGATGATGCCTTCTTTGCCCAGTGCCACCAGCTCGACGTCGGGCGAGTTGGGCAGCATGGTGATCAGGACGTCCACCTGCCCCGCGACATCCCGTGGAGTCGCCGCCGGCTTGGCGCCCGCCCCCACCAATTCCTGGACCGGCCCCTGGCTGCGGCTGTGGACAATCAGTGGATAGCCGGCCTTGAGCAAGTTTTTGGCCATGGGGCGGCCCATGATCCCGAGCCCAATGAATCCAACGACTTGCGCCATGATAACCTCGCGGGGACCAAGATGGGAGGAGCGGGTGTGGCCCGCACGCTGGATTAACACGACCGCCGCGACGAGTCAAGGGTGAACTGGCCGTCGGCCGCAATTTTCGCTGCTTTGAGGGCGAAAACCCGCGTTAACGGCGACGGCGCTGGTCCTGGACCTGTCGCCGCACCCAGTCCTGATCGAACGCCGTGATCTTCCACGAGCGGTTCGACTGCTGGGTCATACGGAACCGCGTGACGCCCTGGCGCGCATCCAGGTAGGTCACCCAGGCGTCGCCGCCCTGCCGGGAGACCGCGAAGGCCTGAAAGGCGCCGAGGAAGCCCGCCGGAACCGCGAGTGAGGCCTGCTGGGGGGTGACAGCTTCCACGGTTTTTTGGATCTCGGCCCGCACCCTGGCGGCGACCAAGGGCCGCATCCCCTCCACCGCAATGCCCCGGGCCAGTTGCTGACCGACGGCCTGGCCCTCATCGGCAGGCTGGGGCTGCCGGGCGAAGTAATCGGCGATGAGGAGCTGAGCGGCCGAGTCGGCGATCTGGTCGACGTCGAAAAAGCTCTGGGCGGCGACGACGTCACGGCTCTGGATGGCAGCGCCCAGGCGGTAAAGCGAGTACTGCGGCCGGCCGGAGAGATCGAACCAGCTCCAGAGAACGAGGAGGAGGATGCCGGCCGCCAGCACCAAGGGAAGGCGTCGCGGCCGCCGTAGTGCCGGAGCCGATTCAGGTTCCGCCGGCTCTGCCACCCCTAAGCGCCACCCATGAACTGGCCCAGGAGCGTAATCCGCTCGCCGCCCGCGAGTGGCGAGTCCAACTCATGCGCGACGCCGAGCACCGCGTCGTTGACGAGCACCTCGATGTGCTCACCCAGACGCTGGCCCGTGGGCTCCCACAGCGCGCCGTGCAGCTCGGGGAAGCGCTCGGAGACGCGGCGCAGCACCTGGCCCACCGTGTCGCCGGGGCGCAGCGGCTCTTCGAAGAGGCGGCTTCCCGACCCGTCCCCGCCAACGAGCTTGGTCACCCAGGTGGTGATCTCGACGGTAGCCGCGGGTGCCTTTGTTATTTGCGCCACAGGTCCTTCGCCAGCCGGTCCAGGCCCAGCTTCTTGAGCGTTTCGGGCTTGGGCTTGCCGGTCTTGCGGTCGTAGCCCACCTGCGCGTACCAGGTGTCCAACATCTTCTCCCACTGGTCACGGACGTTGTGGTCCTTGGCGGGGCCGTCCACCGGCTGCGAGCCGTAGCGCTCGGAGGGGTATTCGAGCTCCGGCCCGATCCCGCAGCGAAGGTTGAAGGCCCGCAGGATTGCGGCGGTGCGCCGGCCGAAGCGCATGGCTTCATCGTAGGTATAGGTCCACCCCGTCGCCGCCGACAGGGCGCGCGCCAGGTTCTCCATGCGCGTCCTGAAGGTGAAGATGCAGCCGCCGAGGGAGTCTTCGAAATGGCGGCGGCCCAAGATGCCGGCCATGAGCTTGGCCACTTGCTCGCCGTCGAAGGGATTGATCCGCGGCGGGAGGCCCATCTCGGTCACGTGCACCGGCACCCCGCTCTCGAGCGTCCCGCAGGAGGAGGTACAAGTGTCGAGCATCTCCTCCCAGCGGCCGCGGTGATCATGGCCGCGGGGGCTCGCTCCCTTCGCGGTATAGATGGCGCACTTCTGCGCCTCGCCGCCGACCTTCTCTGCCGCGCGCTTCATGCCCTCGGCCAGAAGGTCGCCGAAGCCCTGCCGATGGGAGATCATCTGAAGCAGCCGGTTGGCGCCCTCGGCATCGCCCCACTTGAGTCGGAAGCCCACCTGCTTCTCGGTGAGGTAGCCCTTTTCCATGCACTCCATCACCCAGCCGCACACCCAGCCGAACTCGTTGACGTCGACGCACGCGCGGTCGATGCGCGTGTTGAGCCAGCTGACCGCTTCCTTATCCGTGAGCCCGATCGTCCAGCCGGCGCCCGACCAGCCCTCGTACTCGGGCTCGTCCACGCGCTCGCCGGCATGGGGCCCGCTGCGGATGACCTGGATGTGGCAGTGGTGCATGCCGCAGGCGTTGCACTGGTGGCCGCGGTGGTCGAAGCCGTTGCGCAGCTTCGCGGGGGCCCAGTCGTCCATGTTCACGTTGGTCAGGCTCGTGGTGTAGTTCTTGATCGGCAGCGCGCCGAGCTTGTAGAGATTGGTGACCCCGGGCAGAGTCCCCCAGTTGTAGAGCGTGGCCGCCGACGGATCCGTCTTGAGGTCGTGGGCGATATCGTCGGCGGCCTGGATGAGCCCGCGCATGTCGTGCGCCCGCAGCGCCTTGGTCCCGCGCACGATGCACACGGCCTTGAGGCGCTTCTTGCCCATGACGGCGCCGCAGCCATTCTTGGAAGCCACGTGACCGTAGTCGCCGTGGATGGCGGCGAAGCGCACCAGGTTCTCCCCCGCCGGGCCGCTGGTGTAGACGGACAGCCGGTGGCCGGAGAGCCCGTGTTCGACTTCGAGCGCCTGCTGCGTCTCCCACGTGTCCTTGCCCGCCAGGTGCGCCGCGTCGCGGATCTCGACCACGTCGTCGTTGATATAGAGGTACGAGAGCTTCCGCGCCTGTCCCTGGATGACGATGGCGTCATAGCCCGAGAACTTCAGCGAGGCGCCGAAGAAGCCATTGGCCTGGGTGGACGTCGCACCATCGGTGAGCGCGCCGCGGGTGACGACGGTCAGCCCGCCCGTGCCCCACACCGGCAATCCGGCCAAGGGGCCCGTGGCCATGATGAGGCGATTGTCGGGATGGTCCCAGTGAACCTTGGGGCCGACCTCGTCGTAGAGAATTTTGGCCCCAATCCCCACGCCACCCAGATACTCGCGCATCTCCTCCGGACTCCACGGATCCGCCCAGATTTTCCCCGTTGAGAGGTTGACGCGCAGGAGCTTGCCGGCATAGCCGCCCGGCACCTCGCGAGCGACGGAGGCTTTCGTTGCAGGACGCGATGCGGTCGCGGTCGGGCTCATTTCACCACCGTTTGGGGGAGCTCGGGTGAACGGGAAGGCCGGCCCAGGATCGTCTGCGGCAGCAGCGCCGCCGTCGTCCGGGTCGCCATGAAGGCCGGCTTGACATCGAAAGGATTCCCCTTCAGATGCGCCTTCCAGGCCGAGAGATCCACGCCGGAGTAGACAAGCCCTTTCAGCATACCCACGTCATTGGTCGTCCAAATGTCGTTGGCGGGTCCGCAGATCATGGCCCCGGTGAGCCGGCCGCCGTGGAAGAGGAGCTTGCGGTACTGGGATTGGGCCGGGCGCACGGCGGTGTAGACATCGGCCTTGGGATCATCCCACTGGCCGAACGAGGCCACGTCCAGGTGGCACACCTCCACGATATTCATCAGCAGGCTGCCGCGGTAGGCCAGATCGCGGCCGGCCATATTGGCGCCAACCACACGGCCGTGCTCCTGGGCCGTGGGCTCGATGGCGTGCACCTCGGCGGCGCCGGTGACCAGGTTGCGGGTGCGCGCCACGTCGCCGGCGGCGTACACGCTCTTGACATTGGTGCGCAGGTGGTCGTCCACGAGGATGCCCCCCTGCCCGTCGTCGGCCAGCTCGATGCCAGAACCGCGCAGCCACTCCAGGTTGGTTCGAATACCGGTGGCCATGATGACCACATCGGCCGTGAGCGGCGCGCCTTTCTTGAAATGCAGCTTCCGCGCGCCGCCCTTGTCCTCGATCTTCGTGAGTGTCACACCAGTTCGGAGGATGACGCCATGACGCTCGAGCCAATGCTGGACGATCTCGGCGCAGACGGCGTCCACCATCCGCGGCAGAATCCGCGGCGCGACTTCGACGATCGTGAGCTTGGCGCCGCGGGAGAGGATGGCGTTGAGGATGGTGAAGGCGATGAAGCCGGCCCCCACCATGACGACGCGCGAGCCTGGCGTCACGCCGGCGATGACCGCGCGCGCCTCGTCGAGGGTCCAGAAGCAATGCACACCTGGACCGTCCGCGCCCGGGACGGGTGGCTTCGCCGCCCGCGAGCCCGTGGCGATCAGACAGTCGTCGTACTCGAGCTTGGCGCCGTCGTCGAGCGTCAGCGCCCGCTGTGACGGATCGAGCTTCGCTGCCCGGCGGCCGATGTGGGTCTTGACGTTCCACGCCGCGAGCGAGGCCGGGGTCGCGGTGAAGACGTGGGATTCAGCGATGGTCTTCCCGAGGTAGTACGGCAGGACCATGCGCGAGTACGGGCGCTCGGCCGACACCAGCGTGATCTCGGACGCCCCGCCGTCCTCCTCGCGAATGGTCCGGATCGCATTGAGCCCGGCGGTGCCGGCGCCGATGATGAGGTGACGGGTCGGCATCACGCCACCTCCCGCGCCAGCACCTGGGCCGTGCGCTCGACCGCGAAGTCGCCGAGCCAGTCGGCGGGCGCGGTCTCCTCGAAGGTGATGGCCTGGGTCGGGCAGGCCTCGGCGCAGGCCGGAGCGCCTTCACAGAGGTTGCACTTGTAGGCCTTGAGCGTGTCGGCGTCGTAGAACATGGTGCCGTACGGACAGGCAATCGTGCAGAGCTTGCACCCGACGCACGTGTCGTCGACGACGTCCTTGGCCCCGGCCGCGTTGATCCGAATGGCGCCCACCGGGCACGCGGTCATGCACCAGCCCTCGGCGCACTGGGTGCAAGTGTAGGGCGCGTAGGACGTGTAGCCTTCGAAGGGGGACACGCGGATCACGGACTTGGAGGGCTGGAAGGTGCCGGTCTGCATGTAGGAGCAAGCCAGCTCGCATCGCAGACAGCCGGTGCACTTGTCGGGATGGAGCGCGAGAGCTCTCATGGATCGCTAACGCCGCCTCCGTCGGCCGCCGCGGGACTTCCCGCCCTGCTTCAGCCGGTTGATGAAGGTGTCCAGCGGAATCGCGGGCATGGTCATCATGCTCACCGACCCCCGCGCGCCCATCTCGACGGAGATGGCCGAGATGGTCTCGTTGTCCGGCGCCTCGAGGATGGTCACGAAGTCGTAGGGCCCGAGCACCGCGTACTGGGCGCGGACCTTGGCGCCCTTGCCCTCCAGCTCACGGTTGACCTTGCGGATCCAGCCCGGCCGGCGGCGCAGCACTCGACGGCCGGACTCGCTCAGTGAACTCAGCATGACGTAATGTGCCACGTGTGCCTCCTCGAGGTGGGGGAACGATGGCACGCATTATATCAGAGGCCGTCACTCCTCACGCTCCCGGATCTCGAATTCGACGCGACCCGCACCCTCGGCGCCGGAGGCCGCGGGCGCCGGCGCGGCGTCCGCCGCCACGAGCCGATCGGACTGGATGCCCTCAGCCTTGGTGAGCCGGTCACGGGTGACGTCGAGGCGCTGCTTCAGCAGGGCCGCCAGCGGGCCCGCGGGCACGGGCTCGCGTTGGCGGAGCAGCGCCAGCTGGTCCTCAACCGTCTTCGGCAGCGTCGCGTCCTTCACGAAGCGCTGATAGTACTGCCGGAGCGCCGAGGCCTGATCGGCGGCGCCCGCTTCGCGCTGGAACCGCTGGAGTCGCGCGGCGACTTCCTGCGCCTTCAGCGCTTCGATGTCGGCGCCGCTCGACACCGGGCGGAGCCCCAGGTTCACGAAAGGGGTGCGCCGGAGGAAATCGGCAACGCGCAGCAGGTGCTGGTCCATCGCGGGAGCGATGGCGGCGCTTCCAGCGGCGAACGTGACGGGCTCCACCTTGACCTCTTCGACCTTGTCGTTGCTGGTGAACAGGGCGCCGATCAGCCGGAAGGGAGCCGTCAGCACGTTGACGAGCACGTTCCGGACCGCCGTCCAGATGGCCTCGCCCAGCTCGAACTTGGGATCCTTCAACGAGCCCGACACCGGAACGTTGACGCGGATCTCGCCGTGCGTGTCCTTGATCAGCGCGACGATGAGCCCGAGCGGCAGCCCGATCCGCCGTTTGACCTCGTCGCCGCCGTCGGGAGACTTGGCCACCTGCAAATGGCCGATGACGACCTCGTTGGCGGCCGTGACCTGGTCGTCGTCCAGCTTGAACTTCACGTTGTATTTGAGGTCGCCGCGGCGGATCACCCATGCGATGGCCTGCTCCGCATAGGGGTTCACAGTGGGAAGCGGAAAGCTGCGCAGCTCGCCCGTGAGGTCCACGAAGCGCGGCGCGCCGAGGGGTCCGATGTCGCCGTGGAGCTCGAGCGCCGAGTCGCCGCCGATCACCGACTGCATAGTGAGCTTGGCGAGCTGGCCGCGCTTGTTGCTCAAGCCCGCCACCGAGAGCTCGAGGCGTGAGATGTCCTCCGAGAAGGCCGGCTTGGTGGTGCGGTCCAGAAACCGGACCGTACCGTTCTCGATCCGGATCTCGGCGAACTCGAGCGCCATGGTCTCGAGCAGGCCCTTGTCCTTGGGGCTCGCGGCAGCGGGGGCGGGCGCCGGCGGCGCCGCGGGCGGTGCCTCTCCAGGCGCCGACGATGGGGTGAACAGCGCGCGGAGGTTCATGACACCGTCCTGGCTGCGCTCGATGAGAACCGCCGGGCTCCGGAAGCCGACGCGGGCGACGGCGGCGCGCGTCGGCCACGCGAAGTCGAGGCCGACGAGCTCCATTCGCTCGACACGCACGGCCGGGTCGGCGGCGCCCGGGGCGCGCACCTCGACGCCCTGAGCCCAGCTATTGCCCTTTGACAGCGCGGTGAGACGGCCGTCCTTGATGGTCAGCCGGTTCTGGCTGTCGCCAAAATACCGGCCGCTGAACCGAGCGGGGAATGGGAAATAGGCCTGGTACGGCTCGATCGGCGCGTCGCGCACGCTCATGGTGAAGCTGGCGTCGAGCGGCTGGGGAACCACCGAGCCGCGGATCTCGATGCGCCCGCCGCCGGGCAATCCGGCGCCCACGGCGAGCTTGGCGGGGCCGACCACGGGCCAGCTCAAGCTTTCGAGGGTGAGACCCAGGTCTGTCAGGGCGAGCGTGGTCCGCGGCGATGCCGCCTCGTCGACGAAGGTCGCCGTGCCCTTGCTCAGCGCCAAGCGCTCGAGCAAGAACTTGACCCCCGCGGCGGCCTGACCTTGAGATGCCGCGGCGGGGGTCGCCGCGGCCGTGCTCTTCGGCCGGGGCGCGGGCGACGGAGCCGTCGCGGGCGATGGCGGTCCGGCGAGCTTCAGGAGGTCGATGACGCCGCTCTTGTCCCTGAGCGCTTCGACCTTGACGCCCTCGATCTCCACGTTGGAGACGACGATGACGCGGGACAGCAGATCGGCCTCTTTGAGCTTCAGACTCAGGCGGGGCACGGTCATGAACGGCGCCGGACCCCCGCGGCGGATCAGCTTGAGGTCGGCGAGGCTGATATCGCCGGCCACCACCGCCCGCGTGACACCTTCCGCTCCCCGCTCGAATGCGATCCGGATGTTGAAGCTGAGACGGCCGCCATAGGGACCTGCCGGAATCTCGGGCGGAACATAGGGCAGCACCTGGGTGAGATCGAAGTCCTTGAACGTGAGGCCGAGGGAGACAGCGCCGGGCGCCAGCCGGATCTCATTCGAGCTGAGCTCGAATGGGGACCCGCCAACCTTGGACTGCAGCTCCAAGTGGCCAGCCGGCTGGCCGGCGCGCGTCGTGAGCCCACCTGCCTCGATGTTCAGTCCCTGGATATTCAGGTTCACGTGGGGCGACATGGCCTCGTCGCGGATGACGATATTGCCCAGGACGAGGCCGAGTCGTTCCATGGTGAACTTCCATCGCGACGGCTTGGCCTTGGGATCGGCCGGCGGAATCAGATCGAGCAGATCGGAGAAGTTGAAGTCGCGGGGGCCCGTGCGGACCAGCTGGACCGCGGGCGCGACCAGCCTGACGTCGGTGAGGCGGATATGCGCTCCCAGCAGGGACAGCCACGACCAGCGCGCCTCCAGCCTCTCGAACTCCACGAAGGCCTTCGCGGGATCGCGCTCCGCCAGCCGGAAATTCTTGATGACGAGCCGGCTCGTGAAGAGGTTGAAGTTGACCTCTTTGATGCTGACCTGGCGGCCGGTGAGCGCGGGGATCCGGGCGACCGCCTGGCCGAGAATCAGCTTGGGCAGCGCCCAGAGGAAGACGCCGCCCAGCACGAGCAGGGCGACCGCGATGATCAGCCAGATCTTTCGGCGCCGGCTCACCCATCGCCTCCTAGACTGGCGACTGGCCGGACGATGGCTTGAGGAACGTGTACACGCTGGTGAAGTCCTTGCGGCCCAGGCCGTGAGAGGATGCCAGCCGGTACACCTGCTGCGCTGCCGGCGCGACGAAGACCGGCACGCGCAGCGCGCGGGCCGCGTCCACCGCCAGCCCCAGGTCCTTGCACATCAGATCGGTCATGAAGCCGGCCGCGTAACCATTGGTGGAGGCCGCTCGCTCGACGAGGCCAGCCACCGGATGCATGTGCTCCATCACCCACGTGTGACCGGAGGACTTGGAGATGACGTCGGTCGCGACCTTCGGGTCCACCCCGAAGCCCTCGGCGATCCTGAAGGCCTCGCTCACCGCGACGGCGGCGACCCCCGCGATCAGATTATTGCAGAGCTTGACGACCTCGCCGCTGCCCACGGGTCCGACGTGGATGACATTGGCGCCCATGGCCTGGAGCGCCGGGAGCGCCGCCGCGAAGTCCTCCGCCGCTCCGCCCACCATGATGGCGAGCGTGCCGTCGGTGGCGCGAGGCACTCCGCCGGACACTGGCGCGTCGATGAAGCGGACGTCGCGCTCGGCGGCGGCCGCCGCGATTCGCCGGGAGACACCGGGGTCGATGGTGGACATGTCGACGCAAAGCGTGCCCTTCCGCGCAGCCGCGAGCACCCCGCCGTCGCCGGTGAACACGGCGTCGGCCTGCGGCGAGGAGGGCAGCATCGTGATCACGATGTCCGCGGTGGCGACCGCTTCGGCCGCGGAGGCTGCCGCCGTCATGCCGGACGCAGCTGCGCCCTTGACCGCGTCGGGGTTGACGTCGTAGGCGGTCACCGCAAAACCCTTCTTGACGAGATTCTTGGCCATGGGCAGGCCCATGGTCCCCACGCCGATGAAGCCGATCCGCGTCATCACGATCCTCCGGTCTCTGTTGCGGTTGACAGCAGGGCCGTCCCGTATACTACCCGCGCCATGCTCATCGGTCTCGCGCTCATTTCGCTCGCCGCGATCTCGTGGGGCACGACGGGCGCGACCATGACGGTTCTGTCGCGCGACACCGCCGTGAGCCCGCTGCTCGTGGGCTGGGCGCGCCTGGCCATCGCGGCGCCCTGCCTGCTCGCCGGCGCTGCGCTCGGAGAGGCTGCGGGGCCCGCGGGCCGCCGGCTTCGGGTCGACCCGTCGCTCTGGCACCCGCGGAACCTGGGTCCCTTGCTTGCCGGCGGAGCCGCGATGGCCGGCTACCAGATCTGCTACTTCTCTGCCGTGCCACTGACGGGGGTGGCCGTCACCGCCCTGCTCGCGATCTGCTCGGCGCCCATCATGATCGCCTTCCTGGCCGCGACGCTCCTCGGCGAGCGGCTGACCCCGATGCTCCTCGCGTGTCTCGGAATGGCTGTGGCCGGCACCGCCCTGCTCGTCCTCGGCCCGCGCAGCCTCAGCGAGATCTCGGGCCATTTCGGTCTGGGAGCACTGCTGGCGCTCGGCGCGGGGCTATGTTACGCCGTCTACGCCGTGGCCGCCAAGGGTCTCGTCTCGCGGCTCCGGCCGCTGACCGTCGCGGCCGCGACCTTCACGCTCGGCGCCGTCTTGCTTTCCCCCGTGGCGATCGGCACCGGTCTGCTGCCACAGCTCCAGCTCGCGGCGCTTCCGCTGCTGCTCTATCTCGGGATCGGGCCCACGGCCGTCGCCTACGCCCTGTTCAGCGCCGGGCTGCGCCGCGTGCCGGCCACCGTGGCCGGTATCGTCACGCTCCTCGAGCCGCTCACGGCCACCACGCTCGGCATCTCCGTCTTCGGCGAGTCGCTCGGCGCGCCGGGGATGGCCGGCGCCGCGCTGCTCCTCGGCGCCCTGGTTCTACTGACGGCGCGCTCCGCGAAGCGCTGAGGCCCGGCTCGCGTCTCAGGCGCCCAGCGCCGCCCGATCGATGAGCCGGCTCACGGCCCGGCTGAAGGTGCAGTTGGGCACCACCGCCGAGTGCTTGCCCGAGCCGCCGGCGACGAGGACGAAGACATCGTCCGGCGACGGCACGCGCGGCAGCAATGCCGCGTCATCCGCGGTCTCCTGCATCCAGAGCGGCCAGTCGTGCATGCCCCACATGCCGCTCTGCTTCATGCGTCCGAGCGGCATTCGCGCGCGCTCGAAGATGAAGCGCTGGACGTCGGCGCGCGAGAGACCGTCGGCGGCGATGGTGGCGGCGTGCTCGGGGCCGAGGGCCACCAGCAGCTGGCTCTGCGCGAAGTACCAGCCCACGTTGGAGCCGAGCGTGGTCGCCACGTCGGCGACATTGGTGAGGATGCCCGCGGCGGTGACCGACACGTGGTCGTTCACATTGTGGGGCGCCTCGCCGCCGAAAACCGTGACGACGCTCTGCTGGGCGGAGAAGCCAAGCGCGACGTGAAGCGGCGGCCAGGGGCTCGCGTCCTCGCGCTCGGCAATGGCGTAGGCGAATTTGGCGGGGCTGCCCTGGGTGGCCATGTCCGAGCGGCCCGGCCACGCCCCGCCCACGTTCATCAGGATGAGCCGGATCGCTCGGCCGATGGTGGCATTGGCGCGAAAGCCGGGGCCGAAACAGCCGGCACCGGCGTGCAGCCCGACGGCGCGCGCAGCGGGTCCGTTGACGACGAGCAGCGGCGCGACGGGATGCGTCGTCGCCTGGACGCCGTAGAGGTTGAAGGCGGGGTCCAGCAGCGCCTGGACCGCGGCGACGACGATGGGGAAGCACGCGGGCTCGCAGCCCGCCATGACCGAATTCACCGCGAGCTTTTCCAGCGTGCACTCGCGCCAGAGCGGCGGCATGAGGCCGAGCGATTCGCCCGGCTCGGCGCCCGCCCCGCCCAGCATGGCGGCGACGCGCTCCGGCGTGGGCGGCACGACCGGCAGGCCGTCGCACCACTCCCGCCGGACGAACTCCGCGTAGACCTCCTCCTCGTCGATCTGGAGCTCGCCGGCCTGCGCGTCGCTCACGCCGCGCCTACCTGGTTCCAAGCAGGCTCTGCAGCTGCTCGATGGCCTGCAGCGCGCGGCGCTGCACCGCTTCGGGCGGCTCGCCGCCGAGCGGATGCTGGATGACCAGCAGGGGAAGCCCGGTGGCGCCGAGGGCGGCCATCTCGCCCAGCGCGAGCACCTGGAACACCGTGGTCGAGATCAGCCCGGCGGGAGTGCCGCCCCGGGCCAACTCCAGCGAGTCGTGGAGACTCCACGACGTGCAGGAGCCTCAGTCCGCCGAGCCGGCGAAGACCACGTCGCAGTCTTTCGCCAGCGCCTCGATGAGCTCGCGGCCGGCCGGGGACGAAGCATTCGCCTTTCGCACGTGCACGACCCGCTTGACGCCCAAGCGAGCCGTCAGCGCCGCGCCCATCCCCTCCACCAGCCGATCGAAGTTGTGCTTGGTATTGTCCAAGAATCCCACCGTGAGCCCGTCCAGGTTTCGCGGCAGCGCAGGCAGCGTCATTGCCGCCTCGCGTCGCTCACCCACGGGGTTCAGCACCGTGATGATTGCCATATGGTCCTTTCATCTTGCCTTAATGCGACATCGCTCAGTATGGCGGTTGGGCTCCTTCGCGCAAGCGCTCATCCGAACTGCTTCTGCGGGTTAGCGTTTGAACTCGGTCGATCGCTTGAGAACGCGTTGGAGTGTGGCGGACAGCTCTTCGAGTGCGCTGCGCTTGACGCGCACCGTGACCTGCTCGACCGGCTCGGCGCTGCCCGCGCGGTGGATCACCAGCGTGCCGATGAACTCGGCCGCGCGCTCGTCCGTCATGGACAGCCCTCGCAGAGTGAGCAGCTCCCACTCCGCGCCCGGCCCGCCCGCCTGCGGCCCTGCCGCCATCGTGCCCTCCTCGCCAGAAATTTTCGGTCGCCCCGCCGGGCGCCGTAGTTGAATATAGCGCACATGCTGGTTCTGGCGATCGATGTGGGCACGAGCTCGACGCGCGCTGAATGCTTCGACGAAGGCGGGCGCGCCTTGCCCGAGTCCGGCGCGCGCGTCGCCTACGAAGCCGCCGTCACCCCCGACGGGGGCGTCGAGCTCGACACCGAGAGGCTGCTGGGGTGGGTCGGGCAGGCGATCGACGGTTGCCTGACCCGGCTCGGATCGCGGCGCCGCGACGTCGACGCCGTCGGGGCGTCGGTCTTCTGGCACAGCCTGCTCGGCCTCGGGGCCGACGGGACGCCAGTCACTGCCGTCATGACCTGGGCCGACACGCGAAGCGTGGCCGACGCGGACGAGCTCCGCACACGGTTGGACCCCCACGCGGTGCATACGCGCACCGGCGCGCCGATTCACTCGACCTTCTACCCCGCCCGCCTCCGCTGGCTCCGCCGCGCCCGGCCCGCAGTCTTCGGGCGCGCCGCGCATTGGTGCGGATTCGCCGAGTACCTCGCGCTGCGCCTGACGGGCCGCCTCAGTGTGAGCGTGTCGATGGCGTCGGGCACGGGCCTGCTGGATCAGGCGACACAAGGCTGGGACCACGAGCTGCTCGCCCACTGCGGGATCGCGGCTGAGCGCCTGCCGCCGATCTCCGACGCGCCCGCCCATGGTCTCACGTCCCCGTTCGCCGAGCGCTGGCCCGAGCTTGCCCGCGCGCCCTGGTACCCTGGCTGGGGCGACGGCGCCTGCTCGAATCTGGGCTCGGACTGCACGGACCCTTCTCGCCTGGCGCTCAATGTGGGCACCTCGTCCGCCCTGCGCATGGTCGCACGCGACGCTGGGCGAGCCGCAGGACGTCGCGGGGCTGGGGCCCCGCCGTCCGAGGCGAGCGGATCAGCAGAACGAGCCGCAGCACGGCCGGGGGCTGGGGCCCCCGCGTGCGAGGCGAGCAATATGAAGAACGCCCCCGCGGCCACACCCCTAGGCCTCTGGCGCTACCGCGTGGATGCCGCCCGCAGCATCGTGGGCGGCGCGACGTCCGAGGGCGGCAATGTCGTGTCCTGGTGCCGGCGCGCGCTGGCGCTGCCCGCTAACGACGCCGCGCTGGAGCTCGCCCTCGAGGCCGTGCCACCGGACGGCCACGGGCTCACGGCGCTCCCGTTTCTGGCCGGCGAGCGAAGCCCGGGCTGGCGCGCGGACGCGCGCGGAGCGCTCGCGGGCATCTCGCTCGGCACCGAAGGGATCGCCGTCTTGCGGGCCTTCATGGAGGCCGTCGCCTATCGTCTCGGCATGGTGTACGACCGCCTTGCCCCGCTTGCCGCGGACGGCCATCGGGTCATCGCCTCAGGAGGGGCGCTCCACCGGTCCCGCATCTGGGCTTCAATCATGGCGGATGTTCTGGGGGTGCCGCTCACCCTCTGCGGCGACCCCGAAGCCTCGATTCGCGGCGCGGCGCTGCTGGCGCTCGAGGCCCTGGGCGCGCCCCCGCCGCCGCCGCTGCCCGCCGGCGCGACCATCGTCCCCGATCCCGGCCGCCATGGGGTCTACCGCGCGGCGCGCGAGCGCCAGCGACGGCTGTACGACAACGTTGTCGGGCCCCCTCTCTCCTGAGAGAATAGGAAATTGTCGGTAACCCTGAGCCATGCGAATCGCGATCGGCTGTGACGATGCCGGCTTCCCTCTGAAGGAGCCGATTACCGGGGCCCTCGAATCGGAGGGGCACGATGTCCTGGACCTCGGCACCTTCTCCACCGAGCCGGTGGACTACCCGGACTACGCGCGCGCGGTGGGGCAAGCCGTCCTACGTGGGTTCGTGGACGTGAGCGTGCTGATCTCCGGGAGCGGGATCGGCGGCGCCATCGCAGCGAACAAGATGAAGGGCGTTCGCGCCGCCTTGTGTTACGACGCCGCGCAGGCGCGCCGGAGCCGCGAAGAGGAACACGCCAATGTCCTCTGTCTCTCCGCCAACGCCCTCGACGCCAGAGCGGCCATCGAGGTGACGAAGGCCTGGATCGCGACGCGCTTCTCGGGCGCGGAGCCCTTTGCCCGTCGCGTGGCCAAGATCGGACAGCTGGAGGCCGGTCTGCTCGGTCCGGAAAAAGTCCCGGGCAAGCCGGGCGCTCCCGACACGCTGGTGCCGCCTACGCCCGCGCCGCGCGAGCGGCCGCCCGAGCCGGCGCCGGCGGTCGCCCAGGCCGCCAGGAACACATTGTCAGAGGACGCATCAGAGCTGCTCCGGCAGGTGACGGGCAGCCAGAGCGATCCGCTTTCCACCGAATTGGAGACCGCGCTCGTGGGACGCGCCGCCGGAAATCCCCGGAAGGCCGACGCCGCGCCGACGCGCCGGACGCAGCCTATGCCCGACGTATTGAAGCTGCCCGTCATCGAGGAAACGCTGCAGTACCTCGAGTCCAAGGACTTCCTCGACCGCCTCTGGGTCAAGGATGCCAACCTCTGGAAGGGGGACACGGCGGCGATCCGCAACCGCCTGGGCTGGCTCACGTCGCCGACCATCATGCGCGGCCATGCCGAGGACATCAAGGCCTTCGCCGACGAGGTCCGGCGGCTGCAGTTCTCCCAAGTGGTTCTGCTGGGGATGGGCGGCTCCTCGCTGGCCAGCGATACCTTCAACGCCACGTTCGGGTCGAAGATGGGCTTCCCGGATCTCCTGATCCTCGACTCCACCGATCCCGGCGCGATCCGTCATGTGCTGGAGAGCGTGAGCCTCGGCCGGACGCTCTTCGTGGTGTCGACCAAGTCCGGCACGACGACCGAGACCCTCGCCTTCTACTCGCTCTTCCGTGCCCAGGTCGAGGCCACCTCGCCCCCCAAGCCCGGCGTGCAGTTTGTCGCCATCACCGATCCCGGCCGGCCGCTCGACAAGCTGGCC
>WNEY01001806.1_pt1 | contig 15353 bp, 11 predicted proteins | sample 5400531 | NCBI WGS metagenome assembly WNEY01 (sample SAMN13153338, study PRJNA577476) | soil metagenome | isolation source: 200 cm saprolite under Douglas fir tree site 1 | place: USA:California | collected 2015-04-18
GTAGAGCCGCACTTCCGCCGGTACCGCGTCGGCGGCCGAAACCCAGTGCAGCGTCGCCTGCACCTTGCGGCCGTCGGGCGCGTTGCCGCCGCGCGTCTGCGGATCGTAGCTGCAGCGCAATTCCACCACCTCGCCGGCAGCGTTCTTCACGACCTCGTGGCAGGTGACGAAATAAGCATAGCGCAGCCGGACCTCCTTGCCGGGAGACAGCCGGTAGAATTTCTTCGGCGGATTCTCCATGAAGTCGTCGCGCTCGACGTAGAGCTCGCGGCCGAAGCGGATGCGCCGTGTGCCCGGGCTGGGATCGTCAGGGTGGTTGGCGGCTTCGAGCTCCTCGGAGCGGCCGTCCGGATAATTCTCGATCACGATCTTGAGCGGACGCAGCACCGCCATTCGCCGCAGCGCCGTCCGGTTGAGGACCTCGCGCACCGAAAAGTCGAACATGGCCATGTCGACCACGCTGTTGGCCTTGGCCACCCCGATCCGCTTGACGAAGTCGCGCAGCGCCTCGGGCGGAACGCCCCGGCGCCGCAGCCCCGCCAGGGTCGGCATGCGCGGGTCGTCCCAGCCCTCGACGTGGTGGCCTCGCACCAGCTCGGTCAGCACGCGCTTCGACAGCACCGTGTAAGTGAGGTTGAGCCGGGCGAACTCGTATTGCCGCGGGTGCGATGGAACCGGAAGATGCTCGAGGAACCAGTCGTAGAGCGGCCGATGGTCCTCGAATTCGAGCGTGCAGATGGAATGGGTGATGTGCTCGATGGCGTCCGACTGGCCATGGGCGAAGTCGTAGCTCGGATAGATGCACCAGGCCGTGCCGGTGCGCGGATGGCTCGCGTGCAGAATGCGGTAGAGCACGGGATCGCGCAGGTTGATGTTGCCGGATGCCATGTCGATCTTGGCGCGCAGCACCCGCGCGCCGTTCGGGTACTCGCCCGCGCGCATGCGGCGGAAGAGGTCGAGGTTCTCCTCCACGGTGCGATTGCGCCAAGGGCTGTTGGTGCCGGGCTCGGTCAGCGTCCCGCGGGTCGAGCGCATCGCCTCCTGCGACTGATCGTCGACAAAGGCCTTGCCGGCGCGGATCAGGTGCTCCGCCCACGCGTAGAGCTGCTCGAAATAGTCGGAGGCATGGTAGAGGTGCTCTCCCCAGTCGAAGCCGAGCCAGCGCACGTCGTGCTCGATGGCATCGATATATTCCTGCTCCTCCTTGGCCGGATTGGTGTCGTCGAAACGCAGATGGCAGCGGCCGCCGAATTCCTGCGCCACGCCGAAATTGAGGCAGATCGCCTTGGCGTGACCGATATGCAGGTAGCCGTTCGGCTCCGGCGGGAAGCGGGTCACCACCGTGGCGTGGCGTTTGGCGGCGAGATCCGCCTGGATGATGTCGCGGATGAAGTCCCGCCCCGCTTCCGTTACTGCCGCCTCGTTCACTGCCATGCTTTCCCGAGTCCCTGCGTGCCGTGGCGGGGCCTACCAAATCCACAGGTGTGCGCCAAGTGCACGATGCGAGCGCAAGAAGGCCGTGGAAAGGCCGCCGATCCGCGAAACCTTTGATGCCTTAGCCCATTTTTGTGATACACGGAGCGTTGATGAGAGCATTTTGCAAACCGCGCCCGGCATGACCGAGACCGTCGTCACCCGATTTGCTCCCTCGCCCACGGGTTTTCTTCATATCGGCGGGGCCCGCACCGCCCTCTTCACCTGGCTCTACGCCCGCCGCCGCGGCGGCAAGATGCTGCTGCGGATCGAGGACACCGACCGCGAGCGCTCGACGCAAGCCGCGATCGACGCCATCCTCGACGGCCTCTCCTGGCTGGGGATCGATTGGGACGGCGAGACCGTCTACCAGTTCTCGCGCTCCGCGCGCCACCGCCAGGTGGTCGAGGCGCTATTGGCAACGGGTGCCGCCTATCCCTGCTATTCCAGCCCCGAAGAGTTGGCTGAAATGCGGGAGAAGGCGCGCAGCGAAGGCCGCGCCAAGCTCTACGACGGACGCTGGCGCGACCGCGACCCGTCGCAGGCGCCGCCCGGCGTGAAGCCGGTGATCCGGCTCAAGGCGCCGCTCACCGGGGAGACCGCGATCGAGGACCAGGTGCAGGGCCGCGTCGTGTGGCAGAACGAGAACCTCGACGACCTCGTGCTCCTGCGCTCGGACGGCACGCCGACCTACATGCTGGCCGTGGTGGTGGACGACCACGACATGGGCGTCACCCATGTCATTCGCGGCGACGACCATCTCACCAACGCTGCGCGCCAGACCCAGATCTACAACGCGCTCGGCTGGAACGTGCCGGTCATGGCGCATATTCCGCTCATCCACGGTCCCGACGGCTCGAAGCTCTCCAAGCGGCATGGCGCGCTCGGCGTCGACGCCTACCGCGCGATGGGATACCTGCCCGCCGCCATGCGCAACTACCTGGTCCGGCTCGGCTGGGCGCACGGCGACCAGGAAATCTTCTCCACCGAGGAGATGGTCGCGGCCTTCGATCTGCCTCAGATCGGACGCTCGCCTGCGCGCTTCGACTTCGCCAAGCTCGAGAGCCTCAACGGCCACTACATGCGCCAGACCGCCGACGCCGACCTCCTCGCGGAGGTCGAGCGGCTGCTGCCCCATATTGCCAGCGGCCACGAGCTCGCCGCCAAGATGACGCCCGAGCTGCGCGGCAAGCTGCTGGCCGCCATGGCCGGGCTGAAGGAACGAGCGAAGACCCTGGTCGAGCTCGTGGACGGCGCGCGCTTCATCGCCGCCGACCGTCCGATCGTCCTCGACGACAAGGCCTCGGCCTTGCTGACGGCCGAGGCGCGCGGGGTGCTGGCCGAGCTCGCCGGCGACCTCGGCGCGGTCGAGCCGTGGAGCGCGGAGGCGACCGAGCAGGCGGTGCGCGCCTTCGCCGAGCGCAAGGGGGTGAAGCTCGGCAGCGTCGCGCAGCCGCTGCGGGCCGCGCTGACCGGACGCACAACCTCGCCGCCGATCTTCGACGTGCTGGCGGTGCTGGGCAAGTGCGAGAGCCTCGGGCGGCTGAGCGATCGGGTCACGCCGGTGACCGCGAACCACTAGATTCCGCGGCCGCGGCCGCGCGCCCCTCCGTGGCTGCAGGCCACGGGAACCGTTGCATAATCCCCGGATTGGATGGTTCGTCGCTGCGCCATCTTGCAGCGCACACTGGATTCGGCTACGCAAAAAGCGGCCTCTCCCGCGGGCTTGGCATGCCGCCGCTCCGTCGGGAGTAAGATCCGCCGGGCCACACAACCGAGGGCTCGATCATGGATGCGAAGACCGGCGCCAATATCAAATCCGGCAAGTTCGTCTTGGGCGACAAGGAAAATTCGTTCCCGATCTACGAGGGTACGGTCGGCCCGTCGGTCATCGACATCGGCAAGTTCTACGCCGAGACTGGGATGTTCACCTACGATCCCGGCTACACCTCGACCGGCAGCTGCGAGTCCAAGATCACCTATATCGACGGCGATGAGGGCATCCTGCTCTATCGCGGGTTTCCCATCGAGCAACTCGCCGAGCACGGCGATTTCCTCGAGACCTGCTACCTGCTGCTCTACGGCGAGCTCCCGACCGCCGCGCAAAAGGCCGACTTCGACAATCGTGTCACCCACCACACCATGGTGCACGAGCAGATGAGCCGGTTCTATCAGGGCTTCCGGCGCGACGCGCATCCGATGGCGGTGATGACCGGCTGCGTCGGCGCGCTCTCGGCTTTCTATCACGACTCGACCGATATTTCCGACCCGTATCAGCGGATGGTGGCGTCGTTGCGCATGATCGCCAAGATGCCCACGCTCGCAGGGATGGCCTACAAATATACGATCGGCCAGCCGTTCATCTATCCGAAGAACGATCTCGACTACGCCACCAATTTCCTGCGCATGTGCTTCGCGGTGCCGTGCGAGGAGTTCAAGCCCAATGCCGTGCTCGCCCGCGCCATGGATCGCATCTTCATCCTGCACGCCGATCACGAGCAGAATGCCTCGACCTCGACGGTGCGGCTCGCGGGTTCCTCGGGCGCCAACCCGTTCGCCTGCATCGCGGCCGGCTGCGCGTGCCTGTGGGGACCGGCGCACGGCGGGGCGAACGAGGCGGCGCTGAACATGCTGCGCGAGATCGGCAAGCCCGAGCGCATCCCGGAATATATCCGTCGCGCCAAGGACAAGAACGACAGCTTCCGCCTCATGGGCTTCGGCCACCGGGTCTACAAGAACTACGATCCGCGCGCGAAGATCATGCAGAAGACCTGCCACGAGGTGTTGAGCGAGATCGGCATCAAGGACGATCCGCTCCTCGACGTCGCCTTGGAGCTCGAGCGCATCGCGCTGCACGACGAATACTTCATCGAGAAGAAGCTCTACCCCAACATCGACTTCTATTCGGGCATCACGCTCAAGGCGATGGGCTTCCCGACCACAATGTTCACGGTGCTGTTTGCGGTCGCCCGCACGGTCGGCTGGATCTCGCAGTGGAAGGAGATGATCGAGGACCCGCACCAGAAGATCGGCCGCCCCCGCCAGCTCTATACCGGCGCGCCGCAACGCGATTACGTGCCGATCTCGCGGCGCAAGTAAGCCGGCCGCGAGTCGTCGGATCATTCATCGTGACGGCAAAACGCGACCGACCGTGTCGAGCACGACGTCGGCTGCGCGCGCCGCGGGCGCGCTCGAGCCGATCTCCATGATGGCGTCGAGCTGCGAAAACGCCTCGATCTGGCGCCGCCGCTCCGGACCGTTGCCGAACAGCGGCACCAGCGCAGCGGCGAGATTTTCCGCGGTGCAGGCCTCCTGGATGAACTCCGGCACCACGTTCTCTCCGAGCACCAGATTGGCCAGGATCACGGACGACACCTTGATCAGCCGACGTCCCACCACCGCCTCCAGCCACGAGACCCGATAGGCGGCGACCATCGGCACGCCGGCGAGCGCCAGCTCGAGCGTCACCGTGCCGGATTTCGTGAGTGCGGCTCGCGCGACACGGAACGCCGCCTGCTTCTCCGCCGTCTCGACCGCGATCCGCGGCCGTACCGTCCATTGCGCCGTCGCCGCCGCGATCGGAGCCGCAAGCTGCGGGACGGTCGGCACCACGACGTCGAGCGGCCCCAGGCGATCGTGCAGCAGGGTCACGGTATCGGCGAAAACCGCGAGCAGGCGCTCGATTTCGCCGACCCTGCTGCCGGGCAGCACCAGCAAGACCGGCGGCGCCGCGAGCCGCCGGCGCGCCTCCGCGTCGTTCGGGCGCAGATCGCGCGCCTCCTCGGCCAGCGGATGGCCGACATAGGTGCAGGGCGGCCCGCCGAGCCGGCGGTGCACCTCGGGCTCGAACGGCAGCAGCGCGAGAATGCGATCGACATAACGGCGCATGCCTCGCGCGCGCCCCGGCCGCCACGCCCAGACCGAGGGCGAAACATATTCGACGATGGCAATCGCAGGATCGGCGGCGCGCACGCGGCGGGCGATCTCGAGCGTGAAGCTCGGACTATCGATGATGACCAGAACGTGGGGCCGCCCAGCCACGACGGCCTTGGCGGTCACGCGCATGAGCCGCAGGATTTTGAGAATACGGCGCGGGATCGCGCTGAACCCGATGATCGCGAGATCGTCGATCGCATAGAGGCTCGCGATCCCTTCGGCGGCCATTTCGCGGCCGCCGACGCCGGCGAAATGCACCTCCCCGCCGGTCCGCACGCGCAACGCCCGCATCAGCGCGGCGCCGAGCCGATCGCCCGATTCCTCGCCGGCCACGAGAAAGACCTCGAGCGGTCCGCTCGGGCGCGCCGGTCGCGGGGGCGCCGTCATCGGTCGGCCGTCTCGTCGCGCACGCCGAGCACGAACAGCCGCTCGCGATCCGCCGCTTGGGCGATATGCTGCGGCTCGGCGACGATCGTGCTGCCGGCCACCACCGCAATGCCCGCGAGCCCCGCCCGGGCCGCGCCCTCGACGGTTCGCGGCCCCATGGAAGGCAAATCGAACCTGCGATCCTGTCCGCGCTTTGCCGCCTTGACCAGGACGCCGCGCCCGGAGGCTGCGGCGATGCGCCCGTTCTTGCGCAGCTCCGCGATGCGCGCGAGCATGTGGTCGGTGCCTTCCGCCGCCTCGAGCGCGAGCACGCGCTGGTCGGCCACCACCGCGGCCTGCCCGACGTCGAACGGGCTCGTCGCATTGAGCAAGGCGAGCCCCTTGGCGATATCGGCCTGGTCGCGGTCGCTCGGACGCGCCCGGCCGATGGGCCCTTCCGGCATCAGGATGTCCGGGGCGATCTCATGCGCCCCGATCAGGCGGAAGCCGTGCGCTTCGAAGATGCCCGCGACCCCCGAGAGCAGATGATCGTCGCCGCCGCGGAAGCTGCGGACGATCCGCGGCAGCAGCAGGAGGGTCTTGAGATCGGGCCTGATCTGCCAGATCGCCGGGCGCACCAGCGAGCCGATGAACACCACGTCCCGGCAGCCTTCCCGGCGGGCGGTGCGGCAAAACCAGCCGAATTGGCCGAGCGGCGCCCAATGGTGCGGATAGCCGGCCACGCGCAGCGGGTCGGCCCACCCGCGAATGGCGAACAGCACCACGCGGCGGCCGCGCCGGCCCACGGCATCGGCGACCGCGAACGGCAGGCTGCCGCCGCCGCAAATGACCGCCAGCGGACCCTGCTCCGCCATCTGCCCGGCAGGGGGCTCGCTCATGACGAGTCGTCGCCCGCGGCCGCGCGGCGCACGGCCATGGTCAATGGCCGCGAGCCCGCGCGGATGAAGGCGATCACCTTGGCGACCAGCGGGTAGCCGCCGCTCTCCGCCGCCACCGCGTCGAGCCGCTCGCGGAACGTGCCGGCACCGAAGAACATGGCCTCGTAGGCCTGCCGCAGGCGATGGATGTCGGCCTTGCTGGAACCGCGCCGCCGCATACCCACGACGTTGAGGCCGATCAAGTCGGCGAGCGGTCCCTGGACGAGCCCGAACGGGATCACGTCGGCGCGCACGCCGCTGAGCCCCACCACCATCGCGCCCTCGCCGATGCGCACGAACTGGCGCACGGCCGCCTGGCCGCCGAACACGACGAAGTCGCCGATGGTCACGTGGCCGCCCAGCACCACGTTGTTGGCGAAGGTCACGTCGTTGCCGACCTTGCAATCGTGGCCGACATGCGAGCCGACCATCAGGAAGCAGCGGTCGCCCACCTCGGTCACGCCGCGGTCGTCCTCGGTCCCGGTATTCATGGTGACGCCTTCGCGGATATCGCAGTCTGCGCCGACCTGAAGCCTAGTCGGGCCGCCGCGATATTTGACGGATTGCGGCGGCGTCCCCAGCGACGCGAACGGGTAGAGCACGGTGCGCGGTCCGATCGTGGTGTGGCCGGCGACATGAACGTGGGCCACGAGCCGGCAGCCGTCGCCGATCGCGACATTGGCGCCGATGACGCAGAATGGCCCGATCGACACGTCTTGCCCGATCGCCGCGCCCGGTTCGATCCGGGCGGTTGGATCGATTGCGGCCATCGCCGACCTCACGCAACCATCGCGCCGACTTCGGCCTCGGCGACCACTTGGCCCGCGACTTTGGCCTCGCCGCGGAACCACCACATGTTCTTCTTCCGGGCGATCTTACGGACGTGATATTCGATAGTGTCGCCCGGCACCACCGGCTTGCGGAATTTCGCCTTGTCGATGGTGAGGAAATAGACCTGCTTGGGCTTGTCACCACCCATCTGCGACAGCACGCAGACCGCGCCGGCGGTCTGCGCCATGCCTTCGATCAGCAGCACCCCGGGAAAGACCGGATTGCCGGGGAAGTGTCCGAGGAACTGCGGCTCGTTGATCGTGACATTCTTGATGCCGACCGCGGATTCGTCGCCGCGCATGTCGATGATGCGATCGACCATCAGAAACGGATAGCGATGGGGCAGCGCCTTGAGGATCGCCGCGATGTCGGCCGCCTCGAGGGTGGTCGCCGCCTCGTTCATCGGCCCTGCCCTTGCCGGCCCGTCCGGTCGTCCGGACCTTGCGGCCCGTCGCCGGCGACCGTGTCGTCCGCAGCCGCGCTATCTTCGCTCACCCATTGCCGCAATGTCATCATGTTGCGAAGAAACTCGCGGCCGCGCATGGCCGGATAGCCCAGCCACTTTTCGCCCGCCGGCACGTCCGACATGACGCCGCTCCTTGCCCCGATGATCGCGCCCTCGCCGATCTTCACGTTGTCCGGGATCCCGACCTGCCCGGCCAGGATGACGTGATCCTCGATGACGACGCTGCCGGAAATGCCGCATTGAGAGACAATGATGCAATGACGGCCGATCGAAACATTGTGTCCGATCTGCACGAGATTGTCGATCTTGGTGCCTTCCCCGATCATCGTGTCGCGATTGGCGCCGCGGTCGATGGCGGTCCCGGCGCCGATCTCGACGTCGTCCTGCAGGATCACGCGGCCGAGCTGCAGGACCTTGCGGTGGCCTTTTGCCCCCATCACGTAGCCGAACCCGTCCTGGCCGATGTGGCAGCCGGCGTGAACGACCACGCGGTCGCCGATCAAGCTGTTGGTGATCGAGCAGTTGGCGCCGATCAGGCATTGGCGGCCGATGCGCACTTTGGGGCCGATCACCGCGCCCGCATTGATGACGGTGCCGCCGCCGATCTCGGCTGACGGCCCGATCACCGCGCCCGGATCGACGGTCACGCCGCTTTCCATGCGCGCGGTGGGATGGACGAACGCTCCCGCCGCCACGCCGCTCGCCTCGAACAGCGAGGAGGGCCGCAACGCGTCTGGAAACAGGGTCCGCGCGACCTCGACGAATGCACGATAGGGCTCGCGCAGGCAGAGCACGCTGACGTGTTTCGGCGCGACGGCCGCGTGACGTTGCGTGGTCAAGCAGGCGCCGGCGCCGCTCGTCGCCAATTGCTCCGCATATTTGGGTTTGTCGAGGAAGGCGAGGTCGGCGGGGGCGGCGCGATCAAGCGACGCGACACCGGTGATGCGCCGCTCGAGATCCGCGCCCGGGCGCGGCTCGGCGCCCGTGAGGGCGGCGATCTCGCGCACGGTCAGCCCGCGTCCCCGCTCGAAGAAAAAGGGCTCGGTCATGCCGTCCCAACCGTGGCCCCGCGCCGGGGGTTTTAGAATTTCGTCCCGCCACCGAAGCGGAACTGCTGCACCCGGTCGTAGGGTTGCTTGGACAGGGGGACCGAATAGTCGAACCGAAGCGGTCCGAACGGCGAGTCCCAAATCAGTCCGACGCCGACCGAGGAGCGAATATGCATAGCATTATCGACCGGGCATGGCACGGCAGCTCCGGTTGCGGCCGCCGTCGCCGACCATGATGGGCAAATATTCCCAGACAATACCTCGCCGGTGGCCGGGAACGTGGTCGGCCCGACGTAATTCCACAGCGAGCCCGCGTCAGCAAAGGCCGCAACCTTGATGCCCGTGTCCTTGGGCAGGAAGTAGAGCGGCGTCTGCAGCTCGAGGCTGGCCCCCCAATACATGGTGCCGCCGAGCGCGTCGCCGTAGATCCCCGTGAATGGCAGCTGCGTCAGGTCGCGCGGGCCGATGCCGGCCGGGGCGAAGCCGCGCACCAGGTTCGGACCCATCTGGAAATGGTCGAGCATGCGCAGGCCGTTGCCGCCCCACCCGGTGACCGTGCCGCCTTGCAGATGCAGGAGGCCGATGATGTCCGGCAACACTTCGTGATAGCCGTAGATGTCGCCGGCGGTGCGGATGAATTTGACGTCGCCGCCGGCGCCGGCGAAATCCTGCCGGAACTCGGCCAACATGCCCTGGGTCGGACTCTTGTTGTTGTCGAGCGAATTGTGCGAGAGCGTGTAGCCGACCAGCGACGTGATGACGGGCCCGCCGGCCAGCTCCTTCTTGACCGCCAGGGAAGCTTCGCCGTCGGCAAAGCAGTTCTGCGCGATGCCGGGGAAGCGGAACGCCTGGTCCGGCGAGGGGAAGGTGTTCACCCCGTCCGGGTTGATGTTGTTGCAGTTGTGCAGATTGGGCGGCAGCGAAACTTCCTGCCGATAGAGCGAATAGCGCACCTGCAAACCGAGATCTTCGCGCAAGCTGAAGCCGAGCCGCGCACCGAAGCCGTAGGTCTTGGTTTGGTATGAGACGTAGTTCGTCGCGTTCTGCTGCTTGGCGAAGACATCGAGGCCGAGTGCGACCCGGTAGCCGAGGAAATAGGGGTCTACGAACGACAGCTGGGCGCCTCGGGTATACTGGCCGTATTGCACTGAGGCTTTGCCGTAGAAGCCGCGGCCGAGCAGGTTGCGCTCGGCGATGCTGACCTCGGCGAGGAAGCCGTCCGCGGTCGAGTAGCCGCCCGAGACCGAGAATTCGCCGGTCGATTGCTCTTCCACGTCGACGTTGAGAATGACGCGATCGGGCGCCGATCCCGGCTCGGTCGAGATTCTCACGACCTTGAAATAGGAGAGGTTCTTCAGGCGCCGCTCGGCGCGGTTGACCAGCGCACGATTGTAGGCGTCGCCTTCGGAAAGGTCGAATTCGCGCCGGATGACGTAGTCGCGGGTGCGCGTGTTGCCGCGGATGTTGATGCGCTCGATATAGGCGCGCTGCCCCTCGTCGACGCTGAAGATGAGATTGACGGTCCGGGTTGCAGGATCGCGCGTCGCGCGCGGGCGCACCGTGGCGAAGGCGAAGCCGCGCTTCGCCGCTTCGATGGTCATGTCCTCGACGGTCTTCTCGACCGCCTCGGCGTTGTAGACATCGCCCGGAAAGGCCCGCAGCCTCGCCCGCACGAGCGATGCATCGAGCGGACGGATGCTCGACTGCACGTCGACGGTACCGATGCGGTATTGCTCGCCTTCCTCGATCGTGAAGGTAATCACGAATCCCCGACGGTTCGGATCGTATTCCCCGACCGCGGAAACCACGCGGACATCGATGTAGCCGTGCTTGAGATAGAACCGGCGCAGCAGCTCGCGATCGGCCTCGACCCGGTCCGGATCGAAGATGTCGCCGGTTTGCAGGAACGCGAGAATACCGGTCTCCGACGTCTTGATCACGTCCTTGAGCCGGTACGACGAGTAGGCGCGATTGCCGACGAACTCGATGGTCTTGACGCCGGTCTTGGCGCCCTCGGTGATTTCGTAGACGAGATCGACGCGGTTGTTCGGGAGCTCGATGATCTTGGGCTCGATGCGGATGTCGAAGCGACCGCTGCGCCGGTAGACCTCGACCAGACGGGTGACGTCCGCCTGCACCACCGGACGGGACAGCGTGCCGCGCTCTTTCGACTGGATCTCGCTCTTGAGCTGGTCGTCCTTGACCTTCTTGTTGCCCTCGAAGGCGATACGATTGATGACCGGATTTTCGATGACCGTGATGACCAGACGCCCGCCCTGGATCGCCGGGCGAACCTCCTGGAACAGACCGGTGGCGTAGAGTGCCTTTACGCCCTCGTCGATTTGGAACGCGTCGAGACGGCCGTTCGGCCCCGCCTTGAAGTAGGAGCGGATGGTATCGGCCTCGACCCGCTGGTTGCCTTGCACGACGATGGCGCCGACGGTGGGCGTTTGGGCATAGGCGACGCGTGCCGTGAACGACACGACACCCGCGCTCAAAAGAATGCCCCCGAGGACAAGGCAGACGACGCCAAGCCCCCGAACCCACCTACACCGATTCATTCCCCATACGCCCTTTGTCGTCCCCTGTTGGGTGCCGACGAGACTCGGTCACCCACGAGAAAGGTCGTTAAGTTCCCCCGAAAGCCGATACAAGCAGCGACGCTTGTACAGGCTTTTGCCCGTTGTGCAACCACGTCCTTCCCCACTTCACCCCTGGCCCCGAAAGCCGCTCACCCCTGGCCCCCGAAAGCCGCCGATCGCCTACGAGAAAACGGATCTCCAGCTTGCCGGCAACCAACGCAGCAGGTCGTTGTAGGTCGTGAAGATCATCAGCATCACAACCAACGCAAACCCGATGCGGAAACCCATTTCCTGCGCGCGCTCCGACAGCGGTTTTCCCCGCACCGCTTCGATCGCATAGAACAGCAGGTGACCGCCGTCGAGCAGCGGAATCGGGAACAAGTTGAGCAGGCCTATCGAGACCGACAGGATCGCGGTGAGCTGCAGCAGCGCCGCGATCCCCACGCTCGCGACCTGGCAGGATACCTCCGCGATTCGAATGGGACCGCCGAGCTGATCCGCCGCCTCTCGCCCGACGAACACGCGGCCGATATAGGTCAGCGTTCGCTCGAACACGAACCATGTCTCTTGCACGCCGAGCGCGAGCGCCTTCAGCGGCCCGACCGGCTGCATATTCGTGTCGCTCGGCGCGTTCAATCGGGTGATGCCGAGGACGCCGATGCGGTTGACGTTGCCGAAATTGTCCTTGACCTCTTCCAGCGCCGGTGTGGCGTTGATGGTGATGCGCGCGCCGCCGCGGTCGACCTCGAACACCAGAGGCTCGCCGGCGCTGGTGCTGACGATCCGCTGCATGTCGGTGAAGCTCTCGACCGCGCGCCCGTCGATGGTCAAGACCACGTCGCCCGGCTGGAACCCGGCCGCGGCCGCAACGCTATTGGGCCGCACCGCGTCGACGCGCGGCAACGCGCTCGGCTTGCCGAAGATCATGAACAGGCCGGTAAAGATGACGATGGCGAGGAGGAAATTGGCGACCGGCCCCGCCACCACGATGGCCGACCGTGGCCCCACCCGCTGATTGACGAAGCTCTCGCGCCGCTCCTCCTCGCTCATGGCGGCGATCGCCGCCTGGTCGGGAACGCTCGCGGCGTTGTCGTCGCCGAAGAATTTCACGTATCCGCCGAGTGGAACGAGCGAGACCTTCCAGCGCGTCCCGTGCCGATCATTGAACCCGAACAGCTCGGGCCCGAATCCGATCGAGAAAACCGATACCCTGACACCGTTCCAGCGGGCGACGAGGAAATGCCCCAGCTCGTGGAAGAACACGACCAGGGTCAAAACGAACAAGAACGGAAGCCCGCCCCAGCATTTTATGATGCCCAAGGCGGAAATGTCGTTGAGAAGACTCATCAGTAGTCCTGATCCCCGCCCAGTCCCCAACTCTCCCAGGGCGACCTTCTACGATGCCTTTACGGCAATTTCTGGCAAGAGCTCGCGGGCCAACAATCTTGTATCATGGTCAACGCTGAGCGCGTCTTCGACGCTGTCGGGTTCCGCTGTCCAGTTTCGGTACAGGGCTGCTTCCAGTGTGGCCTCGACCAGTGCCGATATGCCGGCCAAATTCAGCCGGCGCGCCAGAAACTCCGCGACTGCAACCTCGTTGGCAGCATTGAGCACGGTCGGCGCCGCTCCGCCGGCCTCGAGCGCGCGACGGGCAAGACCGAGCGCCGGAAAACGCGCCAGATCGGGCTCTTCGAAGGACAACGTTGCCGCGCGCGCCAGATCGAGACGCGGCGCCGGTCCGTCGATGCGCTCCGGCCAGGCCAGGCAATAGGCGATTGGGATGCGCATGTCGGGGCTGCCGAGCTGCGCAATGAGCGAGCCGTCGCAAAATTCGACCAGGCTGTGCACGATCGACTGGGGATGCACGAGGACGTCGATCTGTTCCGATGGCAGCGAAAAAAGATGATGGGCTTCAATAAGTTCTAGCCCTTTGTTCATCAAAGTTGCCGAGTCGATCGTGACCTTCGCCCCCATCGTCCAATTGGGATGCTTGAGCGCCTGCTCGACCGTCGCGGTGCGGATCGCGTCAGCGCTGGCAGTCCGGAATGGGCCCCCGGACGCGGTCAGAATCACGCGGCGCACATCCTCGCGCCGGCTGCCGCTCATGGCCTGGAACAGCGCATTGTGCTCGGAATCGACCGGTAGCACGGTCGCGCCCGATGCCGCGGCACGGCGCATGAACAGGCCGCCGGCGCAGACCAGCGTCTCTTTGTTGGCGAGTGCGACAATTACGCCACGGTCGGCCGCCGCGAGCGTCGGCCTGAGCCCGGCCGCGCCGGTGATCGCTCCGATCACCCATTCGGCCGGGCGTTGCGCGGCCTCGACCAGGGCGCTGTCGCCGGCGCCAGCCTCGATCCCCGTTCCGGCCAGGGCCTCCTTGAGGTCGCCGTAGGCGGCGGGATCGCCGACCGCGGCGAAACGCGCGCCGATTTCGCGCGCCAGCGCCGCCAGCGCGGCGGCGTTCTTGTTGGCGCTCACGGCCTCGACACGGTAGCGCTCGCGTTCGCGCTTGAGCAGATCGACCGTGCTCGCCCCGATCGAGCCGGTGGCGCCCAGGAGTGTCACGGTACGGGCCGTCGTGCGTCCGGCGGGCGCCGGGGCCGATCGGCTGAAATCGCTACGCAACATCCCGCCCGTCATCCCGCTCACCATACCAGCAGGCCGCGACCCGGCGCTTCGAAGCCGCCGCGCGCCAGTCCGATCAGCGCCGCCGCGACACCGGCGGCGACGAACCCGTCGAGCCGGTCCATCAGCCCGCCGTGTCCGGGGATGAGCCCGCTCGAATCCTTGGCGCCGAACTTGCGCTTGAGGAAGGATTCGAACAGATCGCCGCCTTGCGCGAGAATCGACAAGATGATCGCCAGCATGGCGATCGCGAACAAGCCGGGCAGCGCGGCCGCCTTGGCGACGGCGAGCGCGGCGACGACCGCGGCGGCAGTGCCGCCGAGCGCCCCCGACCAGGTTTTCTTCGGGCTCACTTGCGGCATCAGCTTGGGACCGCCGACCGCACGCCCGACGAAATAGGCGACGATGTCGGTCGCCCACACGATCGCGAACAGAAAGATCATCGCCAGAAAGCCGTCATGGTTGTCGGAGCGCAGCACGATCGGTGCAACGCCGAGCGCGCCGGCATAGGGAATGCCCGCTGCGACGCAGGCCCTGCGCTCGGCCGGCGCCAGCGCCGCCGCACCCAGCAGGCCCATGGCAAGCACGATCGCCCCCGCCAAATAATGATCGGTGACGACGAGCGCGACCGTGAGCACGATCGAGCCGGCGCCCGCCATCAGCACGGAACGCCGATCGCGCCCGGCCACCAGCGCGGTCCATTCCCAGTACACGCCCAATGCCGCGGCGCCCCAAAAGACGGCAAACGGCCAGCCGCCGACATAGGCGGTTGCGATCGCGAGCGGCACCAGGACCAATGCCGAGCATACGCGCAACGCCAGCTCGCTGCCGCGGGGCCCGACGGCGCGCACAGGATGATCGGCGCCCGCCACCGATCACGATCCGGTTTGCGCGACTAGGCCGCCGAAGCGGCGCTCGCGCCGGCGATACTCGGTGATCGCGCTTTCAAGCGTCGCGCGGTCGAAATCCGGCCAATAGGTCGGCACGAATACGAGCTCGCTATAGGCCGCCTGCCACAGCAGGAAATTGGACAGCCGCTGCTCGCCGCTGGTGCGGATGATGAGGTCCGGGTCGGGCAGATCCGGCG
>WNEY01001807.1_pt1 | contig 15350 bp, 12 predicted proteins | sample 5400531 | NCBI WGS metagenome assembly WNEY01 (sample SAMN13153338, study PRJNA577476) | soil metagenome | isolation source: 200 cm saprolite under Douglas fir tree site 1 | place: USA:California | collected 2015-04-18
GTCTGGCCGGCCCAGAGAAACACGCCGTCCCCGCCGTGCGTGAGCGAGTTATGCGCGATGACGTTGTGCGAGCTTTGCTCGTAAATCAGCAGGTCTGCCGAATCCTGGCCGCGCGAGTAAAAACCGTGACTGTAACCGCGGACGTTGTAGTCGATCCAGTTGTGCAGGATCGTGTCGTACGAGGAGCGATACAGACCGACGCCAACCCCTGAGTTGAAAGAAAAGTTGTTGCCCCGAATCGAGAGGCCGTTGCTCCGCACCAGCAGTAAACCGTTCATGCCTTGCACGGCACCGTTTTCAACGATCTTGCCGCCCGCGACGTCAGCGAGATAAATCGCCGCGCCAAACCGCAGCCACTCGTCCTTCTCGTTGTGGTGAAATGACAGCCAATCCACCAGGCTCTCGTGTTCCACGAGACTGAACAACCGTGGCTTCCAGTTATAGCTGAGGTCATTGTCTTCGAGCGTGAGATTGCGCGTGCCGCGCGCCAGGATCCCTACCTTGTAGCCCCGCGCACGCGCTTGGATGATGCGCACGTTCTTGCCGCCATCGATGCGAATCGCGGTGTCGGCGGGCGTGCCTTGCAGCGTCGCGCCGGCAAAGTCCACCGTGATGTTGTCTCCGCGGATCACCACGCCCGAGATCCGATAGGTGCGGCGCAGGACGCGCGTGGAACGGGTGATGACTTGGCCTGAGTGCAGAGCGATCGGGCCCTGCGAGCCTTGCGGGCCTTGCGTAAGCAAGAGGACGAGTAGCAGCATGGTGCCAACTTATGCACGTCGCGCAACTTCCGCTCCTCACCGTCGTGCCGTTCGTGGCACTGCTGCTGGTGATCGCCCTGGCGCCGCTCGGCGTGCCGCAGTGGTGGCACCACAACCGGAACAAGGCGCTCGTTGCGTTCCTCATCTCGGTTCCGGTGCTGTTCTATCTGGGACGGACGGAAATCGGCCGGCAGCTCCTCCTCGAAAAGGCCCACGAGTATGTCGGCTTCATCGTGGTTATCGGCGCGCTGTTCATGATCACGGGCGGCATTCACATCGAGGGATCGCTGGCCGGCACGCCGTTGGTCAATACGGCGATGCTCGCGATTGGAGCGGTGCTCTCCAATCTGCTGGGCACGACCGGTGCCTCGGTCCTGCTGATTCGCCCGTTACTCCGCGCCAACCAGCGACGCAAGCGCGTCGCGCACATCGTCATCTTTTTCATCTTCATCGTCGCGAACTGCGGCGGACTATTGACGCCGATCGGCGACCCGCCGCTGCTCCTCGGCTTCCTGAAAGGCGTGCCATTCACGTGGACGCTCAGGCTCTGGCCGCAATGGCTCGCGCTTAACGGTATCCTGCTGGTCCTCTTCAATATTTGGGACCGATGGGCGAATCACGACGAAGTGAAGGTGCCGAGTCACGAACCGTTGCGCGTGCGCGGTGGGATCGAGCTCGCCGCGCTGGCGGGGGTCATGGCGACGATCATCACGTCCGGGTCACTGCTCGTGATCTTGATCTTCGCGGTACTGGCCTACTTCCTCGGATCGGAGGAGCGCCGCACCCTAAACGTCTTCACGTTCGTGCCATTGGTGGAAGTCGCGGTGTTGTTTGCCGCGATCTTCGTCACCATGACGCCCGTGCTCGAGATTCTGAATGCCCGCGCCGCGGACTTCGGCCTCGCGAGTCCGCGGCAGTTCTTCTGGGCAGCGGGGACGTTGTCGAGCGTCCTCGACAACGCGCCCACCTATCTCGCCTTCGCGGCGAGCGCCGCCGGCCTGCAAGGGATTCCGCCGCACGGGCCCTATATCGGAGCGTTGGCGCTCGATCCGCATGCGGCAAAGCTGCTCGCGGCAATCTCGACGGGATCGGTGTTCATGGGCGCCAACACCTACATCGGCAACGCGCCCAATTTCATGGTGAAAGCAATAGCCGAAGGAAGCGGCGTGAGGATGCCGTCTTTCTTCGGCTATATGGCCTACAGTGTAGGCCTGCTGGTGCCGCTGTTTGTGCTGGTGTCGGTCGTGTTTTTCTAAGCAACTCCAACCGGCTGCTTACTCCACTCCTCCACCAGCTCATCAACCGTCTTGAGCTGAGTCTTCGGATCCGTCGCGTACCACGCCTCGAAGTAGCCGAGCCCCGCTTGGTGCGCTTCGTCCGTGAAGGCTTGCAGCGCGTCGGTAACCCAGACGAGGTCGAAACCCCGCTGGAACGCGTCGCCCGACGTGTGTCGAGCGCAGCAGTCTGTATGCAGGCCGGTGATGTAGAGCTTGGTAATGCCCCGCTCCCCGAGCATCTGCTCGAAGCCGGGATTCAGGAAGGGTGAGTAGGTCTGCTTTCCCCACACGACGTCGCCCCCCCCCGGCTGAGGCGTGAGCGCGTCGACGATCTCGGCCTGGTGCGTGCCCGCCATCGAGTGCGGCGGCCATTTGCGCAGCTCTTTGTCTTTGAGCGTATGGGCGTCGGTGGCGTAGATGACGGTGATGCCGGCCCCGCGCGCTGCCGAGAGGAGCCGCGCGAGCGGTGGAATGATGGCCTGGGCCCGTTTCTGATACCCGGGACCGCCGGCGTCGGCGATCGTGCCACCGGGATAGACGAAGTCGTTGGCCATGTCGATGACGAGGACTGCGGCATGCTGTGACATTGGGGTGACTCCCATTGTTGGTAGTTGTCACACCCTGAAGGGTGCGCTCGGCAAACGTTGTCCTTAAGGACAGTGCCAACCGAGCCCACGCTTGAGCGTGGGATCGCGGGGGGCCGATTGGGCAACGCCTCTCCCGCGTTCCGAATGGTAGACAGTTAACGGAGGAAACGGGAGTGACCTGAAGTGGGTGTGTTAACCCCGGGCTGGCAGCCCGGGGTTAACGCACCCTATTATGACTTTGTTGACACTCACCCCTCTTCCCCAGCAGCGCCGCGCCATCGAAGCGCCGCTCGGCCCCGTGCTCGTCGTGGCGGGTCCCGGCGCGGGCAAGACCTATTGTCTCATCGCGCGCATCGAACATCTCGTCGAGCGGGGATTCGATCCGCACCGGATCTGCGCCGTCACCTTCACCAACCGCGCGGCCGGCGAGATCGCAACCCGGCTGCAGCACACACTCGGCGCCAAGGCCGAGACCGTGACGCGCGGCACCATCCACGCCTTTTGTCTGGCGCTCTTGCGTGAGCACGCGGAGGCCGCGGGGTTGCGCAAGGGCTTCGGGGTGGCCGATGACGATTATCAGCGCGTCATTCTCAGCCGGCTGCGCGTGCCGGCCGACCGCCGCGGGCAGCTGCTGAATCTCTTCGGCCGTCACCGCTTTCAGGGATATCGGCTGACCGCGAACGACGCGCGCCTCTTCTCGGAATATTCGAGCTGGCTCGCCCACCGCAACATGGTGGACTTCGACGACCTCATCGTGAAGGCCGAGCCGCTCGCCGACCGGATCGCCGATCGCTGGGACTACTTGCTGGTCGATGAATTTCAGGACGTGAACGACGTGCAGTACGACTTGCTGAAGCGCCTCGCCGCTCCGCACGGCAACGTCTTTGCGGTCGGGGACGACGAGCAGTCGATCTTCACCTGGACCGGCGCGAACCCGATGGTGTTAGTGCGGTTCCAGCGCGACTACGACATCGCCGAGCCGATCATTCTCGACAAGAACTGCCGCTGCTCGCGGCAGATCTTCGAGACCGCCCGGCGGGTGCTCGCCCAGAATCCCCCGCTCTTCCAGAAGCAGCTGTCGGCGGACCGCGAATCGCCGCACGAGGTGTGTGTGTACACGTTCCGCGATGAACATGAAGAGGCGACCTGGCTGGTCGACAACCTCGGTGCCGAGCGCGACGCGGCAATCCTTTATAGGAAGCACCGGGTCGGCGAATATCTCGAAGGACGGTTACTCCGCGCCGGGATTCCCTGCCGGCTCGCGCGCGGCCGGTCGCTCATGGAGGATGACGTCATCAAGTACGTCGTCACTGCGCTGCGGGTCGTTCGCTTTCCGGCGGATCCTGTCGCGCTCGAGGCATTCGCCCGCTGCGTCTTGTCGGAGCACTTCCTGCAAGAGGTCGAGGCGGCGCTCGATCAATCGAGCGAGGATTTTCTCGGCTCGGTGCGCACGCTCGCGCGCCGCCGTCCCGCGCAGGACCCCGACACGAAGAAGCTCTGGCGCCTCGTGTATCAGGTGGAAAACCTGCGCGCGCTGCCCCGCTCGCATGGCACGTTGCAAGCAGTCGTGGACGAGCTGTTGTCGCAGAGCATTGGCCCGTATCGAAACACGCTGGAGGAACGGCATGACGAGCTGACGGATCCGGCGGCGATGCCAGACGCAGTGCGGCTAGCAGAGAAATTGGAGCGCGCAATTGCCGGGGGGCAGACTCTCTCCTTTGAGCCCATGCAGGGACTTGAGGTTGCGTTGCGGGGGATGTTAGCGGCGGCTGGGGTTCGCAGAGTGCGCTCGACCGTCCATGGTGGGTTAACCCCGGGCTGCCAGCCCGGTAACACACCCGAACCAGCGTCGAACCCCGGAGTCTGCACCTTGGGCCACGCCGACTGCGGACCTCACGGCATGGCCCTGACGCTGTTCAAAGCCCTCCAGCTCGTGCATGCCCGCGAGCTCGACGCGCGGTTGCCGAGTTACGTGACGTTTGATTTCGAGACGACCGACAACGACGTGGCGACATGCGGAGTCGTGGAGATCGGTGCCGCGCGGGTCGTGAATGGCGAGATCATCGATCGCTTTCACTCGTTGGTAAACCCCTACAGACCGATCTCCGCGCGGGCAACAGAGGTCCATGGATACGCCGATGCCGACGTGGCATCGGCGCCGCCTTTTTCTGCCGTATTCCCGCTGTTTCTTTCTTTTGTCGGTTCCGACATCCTCGTCGCTCATAACGGCCAGAAGTTCGACATCCCTGTGCTGCGCCGCCTCGCGGCGGGACAGGGTGGCGTGGACACGCTCGTGTTCTACGACACGCTGCCGCTGGTGCGCTCGCTGTCGCAGGACTCCGGGAAGCTCGAAGACGTCGCGCGGCGCTGCGGGATCGATTGCGGCCGAGCACACCACGCGCTCGACGACGCGTGCACGCTGGCGCTCGTGTATCGCGAGCTCGAGAAGCAGCGGGTCTTGAGAGCTAGAAAGGCCGTGCTCAACAACGTCCTGGACTATTTGGGCCTCGCGTTGGCCCTTGAGTTCTCGGGAAACGGGACACGGGAAACGGGAAACGAACGTCAGCTTCTCTTCGACATCGCGCGATTTCGCACGCTCGGCCCCTACAGTGATGCGCTCGAATTTTACGCGATGGAGCGCGAGCGCACCGGTTCAGCAGCGCCGGACATCGAGGAAGTCATCCGGAGACTCGGCGGACGCAAACTCATGGCTCGGCTGCGTAAGCGAAGAGATCCCGCCGAGCGCTATGCGTCAGCCGTTGCGCGGCTGAGAGCGTTGACGGAGGAAGCTGACGGAACGTTGAATGGCAGCATCGATCGTCTGCTCGAGCGCGTCGCCCTTTCGACATCCGAAGGCGTCGACCTCGCGCCCGATCGCATCAACCTCCTCACGCTGCACTCGACCAAAGGCCTCGAGTTCTCGCGCGTCTACATCGTCGGCGTCGAGGACTACGAGATCCCTGGGTTCCAGGCTGCGACGAACAACATCAAAGACGAGATCGAAGAGGCGCGGCGCCTCCTGTATGTAGGCATGACGCGGGCGCGCGAACGGTTGGTTCTCACGCGGGTCGAGCGCCGGTTTGGACGCGATGCCGGGGGCAGCGCGTTCCTCGAGGAGATGCAGCTCATCCCTGATGCAGCCGCCGCACCATCTCGATAGTGTCGGCCTCTTCCGGCTTCTTGTCCTGCCGATAGCGGACCACGCGCGCGAAGCGAAGCGCGAGCCCCCCCGGATAGACTGCGCTTTCCTGTAGACCGTTGAACGCGACTTCGACCACGAGCTCGGGACGCACGTAAACGGTGATCCCTTCGCGGCGCGTCTCCAGCTGCTGCAGCTTCTTCGTCTGCCACTCGAGCAGCTCGTCGGTCATTCCCTTGAATGTCTTGCCGAGCATCACGAACCCACCGGCGGGATCGCGGGCACCGAGATGCAGGTTCGACAGCCAGCCGTTCCTCCGGCCGTGGCCCCACTCGGCGGCCAGGACCACGAGGTCGAGCGTGTTCGCTTGTTTGACTTTGATCCAATCCCACGTTCGCCCGCCCGCTTCGTACCGCGCGTCCAATCGTTTCACCATCAAGCCTTCGTGGCCGGCTTTGATCGCCTCGTCAAAGAACGCTCTCGCTTCCTGCTGGTCGGCGGTCACGAGACGAGGTGGGCGTTGAGACACGTACTGAGAGAGCGCCTTGAAGCGCGTGGAGTACGGCTGGTCCATCAGCGATTCGCCGTAGAGATACAGGATATCAAAGAAGAAGGGCACGAGCGGCAACTCACCCTGCAATGTTTCGACGTCGAGCTTGCGGCCGAAACGACGCATCGTTGTCTGGAATGGCAGTGGTCTGTTGTCAGTTGTCAGTGCGATCGCCTCGCCGTCCAGGATGACTTCCTTCACGGCAAGTTTTCGAGCGGCCTCTACTACCTCCGGAACAGTCACTGTTACCTCGTTCATCAAACGCGAAAACACCTTCACGTCGTTTCCTTGCTTGTGAACCTGAATCCGCACGCCGTCGAATTTGTATTCGAACGCCGCGGGACTGGAACGCTCGAGTGCCTCCGCCACGTCATTGGCGGTCTGCGCCAGCATCGGCTTGATGGGCCGAAAGAGGCGCACCCTGAACTGTGCAAGGCCATGCGTGCCAGCCTTCGCCACGGCGCCGAGATCGCCGGAAAGCATCGCTGCTCGACGTACATCCGTCGCGGGGAGCTCCAGAGCTTTGGCGACGGCTTCGACCATGATCAATTCCAGCGCGCCCTGGTGCAGCTCACCCGTGAGCAATCGAAACAGAAAGTCCTGCTCTTGTGCGGTTGCCCGCGCGAAGAGATCGTGCAGCAACTTCGTCTTCAGCGCCGCCGAGCCTTTGCCTGTCGCGTTTGCAACCAGGTCGAGAGCCGCGTCAACATCTTTGAGCGCAATGGTAGGCGTCTTAGCCGCTTGGCCCTTAGCGGCTTGAAGAGTCGCCCAACCCACGCCCACCTTCGCCTGGCGAATCGTGCCCGACAGATACGCGATGACCGTTTCGATTTCGTCAGGAGCCGCCTGCTTCAAGAGCTCCGCGAGGAGCTTGATCTTCGCGAGGCGGCCGGACGTCGAGGCCACTTTGTCAGAGGTCTGTACGAGCTGGTTGAGGAGCACGGACCTAAAGTACCTTGTGGAGGTCGGTAACGGACTCCATCGTCATCCCTTCCTCCAAAGACGCCGGTGCACTATGCGTGCAGCTCCGCTGCTAGCGAGTCTCGTTGCACTGCTTCCGATTACCGCAGCCGCGCAAACAAACGGTCCGCCGCAGACTCCGGTCCGCGTCGTCACCGACACGGTCGCCGGCACGATCGTCCAGGATCCCTACCGCTGGCTCGAGAATGTGCAGGACAGCGCCGTGCTTCGATGGCTGCACGCGCAAGACGACTACACCCGGCATTTGCTCAATGCCATTCCGGGTCGAGCCGCGCTCGCCGCGCGCATCCATGTGCTGTCCAATGCGAGCGCCAATGTCGGCGGCGCGCAGCTGACGACGTCGCGGGTCTTCTATTTCAAGCGTCTCCCTGGCGAAGAGGTCGCCAAGTTGTACGTCCGGGACAGCCTCGGTGCGACCGAGCGTCTGCTCGTGGATCCTGAAAGGCTGCGCCAACCGGGCGGGCCCCACTGGTCACTCGATTATTTCTCGCCTTCATGGGACGGCCGCTACGTCGCGTACGGTGTCTCGCCGGCCGGCTCGGAGAACAGCATTCTGCGTGTGCTCGAGGTGTCGAGCGGCCAGGTGCTCCCCGATTCGATCGATCGCGCGCAATTCGGCGCCGCCTCGTGGCGGCCGGATGGCCGCTCCTTCTTCTATAATCGGCTGCAGAAACTCGGGCCCGGCGCGCCGGCAACCGATCACTACCGCAAGAGCCGCGCGTATCTGCACACCCTCAGTCAGCCCGACTCCGCCGACGTGCCCGTCCTCGGGATCGGCGTGTCGAGCCGCGTGCCCCTGGGCGAAGACGATTTTCCCTTTGTCTTCGTCGCCGCCGGCGCTCCCACCTGGGCATTCGCCGGCATCGCGCACGGCGTGCAGAACGAGCAAGTCCTATATGTGGCACCGCTCGCCGAGGTGCGCGATTCAGCAGCACCCTGGCGGCAGCTGCTCGTGGTGACCGACAGCGTGACCAACATGGATGTGCACGGCGACGACGTGTATCTGCTGTCGCACGATCATGCGCCGCGCTTCAAGGTGCTGCGCACCAGCCTGCGCAACCCCGACGTCGCCCACGCGACGGTGCTGGTCCACGAGTCGGAGTCGGTCGTTCGGTACTTCGGCGCGGCGCGCGACGCGCTGTACATCCAGACGCTCGACGGCGGGCTCGGCCGCATTCAGCGGATGCCGTACGATGCGACGCTGTCGAAGCCGGTGACGCTGGCCTATGACGGCTCGATCGGCGGTTTCGTAACGACACTGCTCCGCGATGGCCTGCTGTTCTCGGAAGAGTCGTGGACGCACCCGCAGCTGTGGTACGGCTATGACAACGGCACGGGACGCGTGACCGACACAGGCCTGCGCCCGCTGTCGCCAGTCGATTTCTCCGCGATCATCTCCGAAGAAGTGCGCGTCCGGGCGACGGACGGCACGATGGTGCCGCTCTCGATCGTGCACCGCCGCGACGCCAAGCGTGATGGCAGCAATCCGACGTTCCTCGACGGCTACGGCTCATACGGGTTCAGCTATGACCCGTCCTTCGATCCGCGGCAGCTTGCCTGGTTCGAGCGCGGCGGTGTCTACGCGGTGTGTCACGTGCGCGGCGGCGGCGAGTTCGGCGAGGGGTGGCATCAAGCGGCTCGCCAGGCGACGAAGTTCAATACGTGGCGCGACTTCATCGCCTGCGGTGAGTATCTGGTCGCGCAGAAGTGGACGTCGCCCGCGCGCCTAGCGGGCAGCGGCACGAGCGCCGGCGGGATCGAAATCGGCATGGCGCTGACCGAGCGGCCCGATCTGTTTCGCGCCGCCGTGCCGCGCGTCGGCACGCTCAATCCGTTGCGCGAGATGCTGGTCGGCGTGAGCGGTCCCGCCAACCGCCCCGAGTTCGGCGATCCCACGACACCGCGAGGCGCGAAGGACCTGCTCGCGATGGATACCTATCATCATGTGAAGCCGGGCACGGCCTACCCCGCCCTGCTGTTCACGAGTGGCATGAACGATCCACGTGTGGACACCTGGATTCCCGCGAAGACCGCGGCTCGTTTCCAGGCGGCGAGCACGAGCGGCCGCCCGGTTCTGCTGCGGGTCGAATTCCAGGCCGGTCATGGACTCGGCTCCAGCACGTCGCAGCGCGAGGCCGAGCTCGCGGATGCGTGGTCGTTTTTGCTGTGGCAGTTTGGGGTGGCGGGATTTCAGCCGGCGGTGCCGTAAGCGAACTCGCCAGGTGTGTTAACCCCGGGCTGCCAGCACGTAACTCACGCGGGTTGGTTAGCCCCGGGCTGGCAGCCCGGGGTTAACACACACGCTTCACGACCCCACCCGAATCCTTAAAGGCACCACCACCGTCCCCCATTGCAGCCGCAGCTGCGCCGAGTCCGCGTCGACCATGGGGAAGTACCAGGTGAGCGTCTCGATGTGCGGGCCGGTCTCGGTCGCGACCTTGATGCGCAGCGCGTCCTGCGACTCGCCGGGATAGTTCGTGTGCCAGCCGCCGACGCCGCGATTGAAGATCACGGTCCACGGTTCGGGCGGCTTGGCGGTGATGGTCCAGACAGAGTAGCGGCCCGCCGGCAGCGCATGTCCTTCGACGGTGATCTCCTTATTAAAGGAAATGGTGGTGACGGAGTCGGCGCCCGGGTGCCAGAGGCGGCCCCAGTGCACGACCCCGTCGTCGCCGAAGAGCGTGCGCCCGCGCGCGACTGGGCGGTTGTAGGAGATCGCGATGTCGGTCATGCCGACGCGTTGCGTGACGGCGCCGTGTTGGCTGCGAGGAACTTGCGCGAGGAGTGCTGCCAACGACAGCAGTGTGAGGCGTTTCAGCATCCGCAGAAGAAGATGACGAACGTCGGCCACTCGAGGTAGAACGCGATGTCGGCAGGGACGGCGAAGAGGGCGGTTGCCGCTCTTAACTCCGCGCTGGTCAGTCGCCGGCCGTTCGGACCGGTGGCCGTAATGCCTGTGGCGGTGCGGTCGACGGTCGCGAACAATGCTCCGCCAATGCGGATCTCCGTCGACCCGTCGAGCCTGCCCGCGTGGGCGCGAAGCAAGCCGGACGTCACCGTGATCGAATCGCCGCCCGAGGCGAACGCAAGATTCGCGGTGGCGGTCGAGACGCCGGGGCCGGGCAACGTCGCGAAGTGATGGAATCCGAAGCCTCGCGCCGTGAAGTCGCCTGGAAAGCGGCCGTCGGCACCCAATGGAATGTTGTAGGGGACCTTGAAATCGACGCGCGTCGTTCCGTCGCTCGCCCAGCCCTCCACGGTGGCACATTGGCAAGTGGAGTCGGCGTGGCTGTGCGCGAGGAAATCCGCGACGACCGTCGGCGTCGCGCGTGTGTCGGTCACGACGAAGCGCAGCGACATGCTGTCCGGTCCGCCGCCGTTGAACGTGTTGTGCGGATACAGATCGGCGTAGCCGATTTCGTGGAGCGGATAGGCGGGCCGGAACGTCGAATCGGTCGTGTAGAGAATCAGGCGCAGCGCATCGGGCGGGGCGCCCGCGCGATCGGTGAAGCCCAGCTGTCCGTAGAGTGGGCCCCATTCCATCGTGCGACCTACCACAGAGGGCGACATGTTGTGGACGTCGATCCCCACGAACTTCACAGGATCCGCGAGACCGCTCAAGCCGCGCAGCGGCGCGGTTGCCATCGCACGATCGATGGCTTCGAGCTGGGTGGCGAGTGTAGCGGCGTTCTTGAGAACGAGACCGGAGGGGCTCGAGCTGTCGCTGCACGCGAGGAGAAAGGCGACGGCGAGGGGGCGGCGAAAGATCACGTGAGTAATCTGACTGTTTGGCGGCCTTTCGCTACAACCGGTATCTTCGCCGAAGATGGACACGGGCACCCAGTTCCCACCGCTCGGCGGGCTAATCTGGCCGATCCTCTGGGCGATTGTCTCGTACAGCCGACGCAAAGAGGAGATTGGTGGCTGGTTGTTCTTCTATTATGGCCAGCTCTACCTCGGTAGCGTCCTCACGGTATTGCTGTTGTTAGCGAACTTCCAGCCCGCCGATCCGCTGTATCTCTTCACGATCGTTCCGCTTTCTGCGATCATCATTGCGCAAGCGGTTGTGGCGCACCGACTGCGGCGGACGCGCGATCCGGCATATCTCATCCCGCTGCGACGAATCCTGTGGGCCCATCTATTGTTCGCGATCATCAAGATCGCAATCGATTCCAAGTATTCCCCGATTGCCACCATTCTCGACGGTATCGGAGTCATCTGGCCTGCACTCTGGCTGCCGTACTTCTATCGCTCCGTCCGCGTGGGGCATGTGTTCGTGACGAAGGATTGGATGCGCGTGGCGGAGTTCGTCACCGACTAGGAGACTCCGATAGCGAAGACCAGCGCGGGTCTATTGGTATACCGTCGAACGGATCGAGGACTGGAAGTCTTCCTCGTCCACCCCGGCGGGCCGTTTTGGGCGAAGCAGGACGACGGCGCGTGGTCCATCCCCAAAGGCGAATTCGCGGCGGGCGAAGATCCGTTAACAGCGGCGCGGCGGGAGTTCACCGAAGAGACCGGATTCGCGGTCGACGGCGACTTCATCCCGCTCTCGCCCATCAAGCAACCCAGCGGAAAAGTTGTACATACATGGATTGTGCCAGGCGATTATGATGCGGCGGTGGTGCGCAGCAATACCTTCACGCTGAAAGGCCGCGAATACCCCGAGGTTGATCGCGCCGCCTGGTTTGATTTAGCCCAGGCGAGGCGAAAGATCTTACGCGGGCAGCTGGGTTTCTTGGATGAGCTGGAGCACCTTACCCGCGAAAGTGCAACGGATCGCGCAGATTCTGGAGCTCCCGATAGTAGTAGAGGGCCGTCGGCCGGCGATCGATGAATTGCAGGGACTTCAAGAAGGCCAGCTCCTGCGCCGTCGCGGTCCCGCTCAGCGAGGGATCGCGCAGAAACTCGATCAATCCCTTTTCCTGACCCCCATTCAAGCGTTCGCTGTACTCGAAGCGTTTGCGCTCACCCGTGGCGAATGCAACCGTGAGCGCGAACGTCCCCGGATCCCATTCCCACGACGCGATTGCGGCATCGAGCCGGGCGCGCTGCTTCGGCGTCATGTGCAACACGTCGCCGTCGAGGTGGACGACGTGGAGTAGTGTCTGCGCGACGAGTCGCTCCAGCTCGCCGAAGGATTGCCGCTCGATGATCGCGCGTACCGGTTCGAGTCCCGAGGGCGCGCACTTGCGCAGGATCAGCTCGCGTAATTCCGGAACCAGCGGCGCCACCTCACCCAGCTGGCGCTTCCGTTCTTCCTTGAGATGCGCCTCGGCGACGCGGGCGAGCTCGCCGTGGGGCAGCTTGAGAAAGCGGTCCATCCGATCATAGATGTCGGTGCGCTCGGGGGCGGGCGGCGCTTTCTTGCGCGTCAGGATTTGAGACACGTAGGACTCGGTGACGTGCGCGGCCCGCGCGAGGTCTCGCTGGTCCAGATCCAGCTCGTCGAGCCGTTGTCGGATTACTAGGGCGACGTCCATCTTTCTTAACCAGCCTCCGTTAACCTGCAAGCTCAATTGGCGGATTGAGTTGACAAAAATAGTACAGTCCGCTACTTTGGGCCATGGCTGATATTCATTGTCATCGCTGTGGCGGGTTCATTGCCAATCCCGAGGGGACGACCTACCGCGAGGCGTCGGTCACGACTCCTCCGGTGGCGCCGCACAGCGGCTTATGCATGTGCGATCACTCGCTCGTCTACGGTCCGGTGCCCGAGCCTGCCGGACGCGGCCTCCGAGGCGTGCATCGCCTCCGATCGGCGTCGCGCAATTAGCTCAAACCGCGCCGCGGCGCGCAGTCCGCTGGTCGTCGACCGCGGGCCGGCGCGTTGTCCCACCTGTCACGAGTACCTTCAATTCCGCACCGATCGCTTTGGCCGGATGGTGGAGCATTGCCCTTGCGGCCATCGCGCGTTCGTGGAACGCCGCAGCGGCAAACGTGAGGAGCCTCTTCAGTGAGTAAAGAAGTCCCTATCGAAATCGACGGCATCGTGGACGAGCTGCTCCGCAATTCCACGTTTCGGGTGACGCTCGCGAACGGGCATTCCGTGCTGGCGACGATTGCCGGGAAGATGCGGAAGTTTCGGATTCGGGTGTTGGCAGGAGATCGCGTGACGCTCGCGTTATCGCCCTACGACCTTACCAGAGGCAGGATCGTCTACCGACACAAATAGGCCGCTAGGCCCCCAGCTGCATCAACGCCCCCTCATGTTCCAGCAACCACCGTTTCGTATCCAATCCCCCGCCGAAGCCCGTCAGCTCACCCTTTGATCCCACGACCCGATGACAGGGAACGATGATCGGGATGGGGTTTTTCGCGTTCGCGAGTCCGACGGCGCGGGTAGCGGCCCGGTCGCCCAACTGTTTCGCGATGGCGCCGTAGCTCGTCGTGGTGCCGTAGGGAATCTGGCGCAGGGCGTTCCACACGCGATGCTCGAACGCCGAGCCGAGGGCCTCGAGCGGCAAGTCGAATGTGGTGCGGGTGCGGGCGAAGTATTCCTCGAGCTGTTGGCGGGCGCGCGCGAGCAATGCGGCAGCCGGTCCTTCGGTGACTTCCACCCAACCGGCCTGGTGCGTCGGCGCGGGACCGCGGCGCGAGGTTGGGAAGAAGACGCCGGTGATCGCCGTGTCGGAGGCCGTGAGGACGAGCTCGCCGATGGGGGTGCGGAGGCGGGTGAAGGCTAAAGGCATGTATGGATAATAATCACTCGGAACGCTGAGAGCAGGTGTATCGTTGTCGGAGACACAATCCTCCGGAGAGTCTATGTCGCAGACGATTTTGGTCACGGGCGCGTCGTCCGGCATCGGCCAGGCGACGGCGCGGCTCCTCGCCCAGCGCGGGTTTAACGTATTCGGGACGGCCCGCAAACCTGACAGCGCGCAGTCGCAGAGAGTTACGATGGTGCCGCTCGACGTGCGCTCGGACGAGTCGGTCCGCGCCTGTGTCGCACAGGTCATGGCCAAGGCCGGACGCTTGGACGTGCTCGTCAACAACGCGGGCTATTCCATCACCGGCGCCGCGGAGGAGACGAGCGTCGATGAGGCCAAGGCGCAGCTCGAGACGAATTTCTTCGGCGCCGTGCGCATGGTGAATGCGGTGCTGCCTGGGATGCGTGCGGCCGGCGCGGGCAAGGTCATCAATATCAGCTCGCTCGCCGGCAACACCGCCATTCCATTCAGCGCCTTCTACTCGGCGAGCAAGTTCGCGCTCGAGGGATACTCCGAGTCGCTGTGGTACGAGGTCCGCCCGTTCGGCATCAGCGTGAGCCTGGTCGAGCCCGGATTCGTCAACACACCGATCGGTGAGGCTTCGCCTGTCGCCGCACGCGCGCTTCCGGAATACGAGACGACGCGCAAGCGGATGCTGGCGAAATTTGGCCGTGCGCTCGAGGCCGGCATCCCGCCCGAGCAGGTGGCGCGGCGCGTGCTGCAGATCGTCGAGGATCCGAACCCGCGATTGCGCTACCGCGTGGGCGCGCAAGCGACGTGGTTGCCGCGGCTGCGGAATGTCGTGCCGTGGAAGGTGTACGCGGCGGGCGTGCGGAAGACGTTCGCGGTGTAGTGTTCCTATTTGAGTGACCATTCTCATCGAGGCGACGCTCGAGTCGCTGGACGCTGCGCTCGCGGCCGCCGAGGGTGGGGCTCACCGCATCGAGCGGTGCGTACGCGGTCGGGGACTTCGTGTACACGGACGCCGAGCATCACACCATGCTCGAGCAGATTCAGCGCACGAAAGACGCCGGGGCTCACGGCATTGTGACTGGAGCTCTCACTGACACTCACCAGATCGCAGAGACCCTAACCGCGGAGCTACTCGACGACGCGCGGCCGCTGCCGGTGACGTTCCACCGGGCGTTCGATGTCTGTGTCGATCTCGCGGCGGCGTTGGAGCGGTTAATCCAGCTGGGCGTCGATCGCGTGCTGACGTCGGGTGGGGCGCGGACGGCGCCAGAAGGCGCGGAGCAGATTCGCCGGCTCATGATTCAGGCGCAGGGGCGGATTGGGATTCTGGCCGGTGGGGGGATCGACGGGGATAACGTGGCTCCGCTCGTTC
>WNEY01013758.1_pt1 | contig 15350 bp, 19 predicted proteins | sample 5400531 | NCBI WGS metagenome assembly WNEY01 (sample SAMN13153338, study PRJNA577476) | soil metagenome | isolation source: 200 cm saprolite under Douglas fir tree site 1 | place: USA:California | collected 2015-04-18
ATCGGCATTTCCTCGGAGAGCAGTCGTTGTTCCGCGACACCTGGATCAAGGTCGCGCTATTCGACGTCGTCATCAACAACGCCGACCGCAAGTCGGGACACTGCCTGTTCGACGCCGACGACGACGTCTGGGTCATCGACCACGGGCTCACGTTTCACACCGATCACAAGCTGAGGACGGTGATCTGGGACTTCGCCGGCGAACCGCTGCCGGGCGACCTGTGCAGGGACGTCGAGCGGGCGCTCAACAGCCTCCAGTCGGGCGCCCTCGGGCATGCGATCGGCAGGCTGCTGAGCCCGGCGGAAGTGGAGATGCTGCGTCGCCGTCTCCGGGGCGTGCTCGACCCGCGGTGGCGGTTCCCCGAGCCCACGTCCGCGTGGTCGATCCCCTGGCCGCCGATCTGAGGTAACCTTCGGCCTTCGAGTGAGGTCGCTCAAGGTCCTGGTCATCCTTTCGGCTTGGTTTGTGCTCGCGGCACCGAGTAGTCCATCACCGATTCCCACGCCGAGCCCAGCACCAACCCCCTCGCCAACACCAACACCAAGCCCTTCCCCGTCTCCAGTAGTCACGCCCACTCCGACAGCCGCCAACATCGTCCTCGACTTCGCCGCGGGCGGTCCGGGCACTCGTATCACGGTGTCGGGTACGTACTTTCTCGCCAACGAGTCGATGAGTCTCTACTGGGACACACCGTCTCACGTAGCGACCAGCGTCACCACCGACTCCAGCGGCAACTTCACCAAGGTGGTGTCCCCGTTCCCCGGCGACGGCCCGGGCGTCCACCGCCTGTGCGCGACCGTGCAACCGGGTCCGTGCGCCAACTTCACATTGCAGGGACCCCCCACACCAACGCCCCCCGCGGTACCCTCGCCGTCCCCCGTATCGACACCGTCAGCGTCCCCGAGCCCGAGCCCAAGCGCGTCACCGGTGGCGCTGACGGTGAACGGCGGCGATCGCAGCGGGCTGGACGTGATCACGAAGCCCCCGTTCGTCTTCCTGCCGATAATCGCCCTCCTCGCGCTGCTGGCCGCCCTCGCGTACTGGATGCTGATGCGCGGGGACCGCACGCCCGTCCTTCCGTCGGCGTCCGTCGTCCACCGGAGCGCGCGCCCGGACATCGGGCCCGTGGTCCCGCGACCCCCGCCCACGCCGCCGCCGCCGACTTATGAGATTCAGCCGCCACCGGCTGACCTGCCGCCACCACCGGCGCCTTTCGATCCCACCGAGCCCGATGCGCCGGCCGGGCCATCCGAGACACCCGAGCCACCGCCTTACTAGCCAGCAGGGAAGTTGGCTTATAGACTTGCGCGCTGATGGCGCTGCTCGAAGTGCACGAGCTGAGCGTCCGCTTCGGGGGGGTCGTGGCGTTGGATCGCGTCTCCTTCAGCGTCGAGGCGGGCGACGTCGTGGGCCTCATCGGGCCCAACGGCGCAGGCAAGACCACGCTTTTCAACGTCATCACGCGCGTCTACAGACCTTCCGGGGGCAGCGTTTCCGTCGATGGCTCCCCGGTGCTGAAGATGGCGCCACACGAGATCATCCGGCGCGGCGTGGCCCGGACGTTCCAGAACCTCGCCCTGTTCCGCTCGATGACCGTCCTCGACAACGTGCTGGTCGGCGATCACATCAGGACCCGCAGTGGCTGGCTCGAGTCATCGGTGCCGATGCCTTCAGCGCTCAACGCCGAGTCGGCGGCTCGAAAGAGAGCTCTCGAGATGCTGGACTTCGTGGGGCTGGCCGAGCACGCCGGCCATCCGGTCGCGGCGCTCCCGTTCGGGACCCAGAAGCGTGTGGAGCTCGCGCGAGCGCTGGTCTCCAAGCCGCGACTTCTTCTTCTCGACGAGCCGGCGGGCGGCATCAGCCATGAAGAGGTCGACGGTGTCGCAAGGCTGCTGCGCCGCATTCACTCGGAGCTTGGCATCACGATGCTGTTGGTCGAGCACCATATGGCCTTCGTGATGGGCATCTCGGAACGGGTGGTGGTGCTTGACTTCGGCAAGAAGATCGCCGAGGGCAGCCCTGCCGAGGTGCAGCGCAACCCTGCCGTCATCGAAGCGTACCTCGGCGCTGCCTGAGCCCCGATGGCTGCGCTGCTCGAGCTAGAAGAGGTCCGCGCCGGGTACGGCCAGACCAGCGTGCTGCACGGCGTATCGATGTCAGTTGAAGAGGGCCAGATCGTCTCGCTGCTCGGCGCCAATGGCGCGGGCAAGACGACGACGCTGCGCTCCATCACCGGCGGTGTGCGCTGGACCGGGGACATCCGTTACTCCGGCCGCTCGCTCAAGCGTCTCTCGACAGAGGACGTCGTCCGATGCGGCATCGCCCACGTGCCCGAGGGCCGCGGCATCTTGACAGAGCTCACGGTCGACGAGAACCTGCGCCTCGGGTCACATCTGCGCAAGGACGGCAGCGATGTGCGCAAGGACTACGACCGCGTGTTCGAGTATTTCCCGGTGCTGCGCGACCGTCGCCGCCTGTCGGCAAGCACGCTTTCAGGCGGCGAGCAACAGATGCTGGCTGTGGCGCGAGCTCTGCTGATGCGGCCCCGGCTCATGCTTTTGGACGAACCTTCGCTTGGGCTCGCCCCGATCGTCGTACGCGCGATCTTCGAGATCATCCGCACCATCAACCAGGCCGACGGCGTCGCAATCTTCCTGGTGGAGCAAAACGCACGGTTGGCCCTGGAGATATCGAGCCACGCTTACGTGTTAGAGGTCGGAAGGGTCGCGGTCAGCGGTGCCAGCTCCGAACTGATGGGAAAGGAATCGGTGCGGCGCTCGTACCTCGGCTACTGAAGTGCAAGAGTTCATCCAGCTCTTGGTGAGCGGGCTCGCGAACGGCGGCATATTTGCCAGCCTGGCGCTCGCCCTGGTGCTCATCTACAACGCCATGGGGCTCGTCAACTTCGCTCAGGGCGAGATGGCGATGTTCGCGACCTTCATCGCGTTCACACTCATCGGCCGCGGGTTCAATTACTGGATTGCCTTCCCGCTCACGCTCGTGATCGCGTTCGCCGGCGGCGTACTGATCGAACGCGTGGTCATTCGCCCGGTCGAACGAGCGCCGGTCCTCACACTCGTGATCGTCACGCTCGGCCTCGCGACGCTGGTAAACGGCACTGCCGGGTTCTTGTTCGGATACGAGCCACGCGTCTTCCCGAGTCCGTTCTCGGTTCGCACCGTGAACATCATTGGCGCATTCGTCAGCTACCGGGACCTTGGCGTCATCGCTACGTCAGCGGTCGTTCTGGTGCTGATATACGTCCTCCTTCAGCGCACCACCCTGGGGCTGACAATGCGTGCCGCCGCGCATCACCCAGAAGCAAGCCGATTGCTCGGGGTGCGGGTGAGCTGGATGCTCGCGCTGGGCTGGGGCCTGGCGTCGGCGGTGGGAGCGCTCTCCGGGATCATGGTTGCCCCGGTGCTCGTACTGGAACCGAACCTGATGCAGACGATCATCATCTATGCGTTCGCCGCAGCCGTGCTGGGCGGCATCGAAAGCCCGCTGGGCGCAGTCGTGGGCGGTCTGATTGTGGGCGTAACCGTCAACCTCGCCGGTGCTTACATTCCCTTCGTCGGCGGCGATCTGCAACTGGCAGTGGCCCTGGCGATCATCGTTGGGGTGCTCGTGATCAAGCCGAACGGCCTTTTCGGCCGTGCCTCGGTGCGCAACGTCTGATGCGACGCTTGCGCAGCTTGCCGCCCCGTTACTGGCTAGTGCTGGTCGTCGTGCTTTTCTTCGTGGGCCTGCCGACGGTGGTCCCGAGCTTCCAGAGCAGCGAGTGGGCCCAGGTCTTGATCTTCGCGATCGTGATCATGGGGCTCAACATCCTGGTCGGCTTCAGCGGCCAGATCTCGCTTGGTCACGGCGCCTTGATGGCGCTCGGCGCTTACACGAGCGCCATCCTGATCCACCGTTATCACATGGATTATCTGGTCACCATCCCGATTGCGGGCCTCCTCACAGGGGCGGTCGGATTCCTTCTGGGAATCCCGGCACTCAGGCTCTCAGCGCTCTACCTTGCCCTTGCGACGTTCGCCCTGGCGGTGGTGACGCCAAGCCTGATCAAACGACCTGCGGATCTCACGGGTGGTGTGCGGGGGATCCTCATCGCGGCTCCCGACCCACCTCAATTCGCGAAGGACGCTTTCGGGGCCGTCACAGGTGGCTCCGCGATGACCAGCGACCAGTGGCTTTACTACGTGAGCTTGATGATCGCGATCTTGCTGTTCTGGTTCGCCTGGAACCTGGTGCGAAACCGCCCCGGCCGCGCAATGCGCGCGATCCGCGACCGTGAGGTGGCCGCCGCCGCGTCCGGGATCAACATTGCCGGCTACAAGACCTTGGCGTTCGGCATATCGGCGTTCTACGCAGGCATCGCCGGCGCGCTTTACGGCCTAACCAGCGGCTTCGTGAGCCCGGACTCGTTCCCGCTGGCCCTGTCGTTTCAACTGCTGGTCGGTACGGTGATCGGCGGCCTGGCCTCGATCGCAGGCCCCCTGATCGGCGGCACGTTCACCTTCTGGCTGCCCATCGTTTCCAGCCAGTTCGTGGGCTCACAGCCGTGGATCCCCACCCAGATCGCTTCGACCTTCAAGGACGCGGGGCCGGCGGTTACCTACGGGGCGCTGCTCATCCTGATCATGATCTTCGCCCCTAACGGGATCGCAGGCCTCCTCGCCAGCGGCTACGCGTACCTCCGCAGGCGCCTATTGGGGGCCGCCGATCGGAAGAGTGGACATATGCCGCCCGATCCCCAGACTGTTTAAATACATCTTTATGAAAACGGGAGGAAGCTCTATGGCAAAGACCGGGTCTCGCATCGCTGCAATCGCAGCCTTTCTCGTCACCTTCGCCGCTTGCGGCGGCTCGGCCGGCCCGACCGTGGCGACCGACGTCGGGATCACGAGCAACGGTATCCTGCTCGGCACCACCATCGCCCTGTCCGGTGTAGCGGCGTCTTACGGGACGATAGCCAGCGCTGAGAACGCCTACTTCACCTATATCAACAACCAGGGCGGCGTCAACGGCCGGAAAATCACCTTCAAGATTCTCGACGACGTCTACGCGCCGCCGACCGCCGTCACACTGACCAAGCAGCTGGTCGAGCAGGACCAGGTGTTCGCAATGTTCAGCGGTCTCGGCACTCAGACCCAGACGTCCGTGCGGGACTATCTCAACTCGAAGAAAGTACCCCAGCTCTTCGTGGCCACCGGAGCCACCACGTTTGACGCCGACTTTGGCAAGCCGAGTCCCGCGGACTCATCCATCAAGTGGAATTACACGATCGGCTGGCAACCGCCTTACCAGGGTGAGTCGCGCATCTACGCCAAGGACATTCTCGCCAATCATTCAACTGCGAAAATCGGCGTCCTGTACCAAAATGACGACTACGGTCAGGACTACTTGAAGGGACTCACCGACGGACTCGGCTCCAACTCCTCGATGATCATCGACAAGGAAAGCTTCGACGCCACCTCGCCGAACGTTACGTCCCAGCTCGTGAAGTTGCACGCATCAGGTGCCGACACATTGTTCGTCTTCGCCATACCGACTCCGACCATCACGGCCCTCGCTACCGTCACCGCGCTCCACTGGAAGCCTCAGATCTACATCAACTCCGTCTCCAGCGTCGCGTCATACATGAAGTTCGCGGAATCCAAAGGGGCTTTCATCGACGGCGCGACCAGCGTCGGCTATATCAAGGACCCGACCGACCCACAGTGGGCCAATGACGATGGCATGAAGCTGTACAAGACCGTCATCGCCAACTGCTCGACCTGTGACGCGAACAACGGCTTCAACATCTACGGCGTCGCCGTGGCCTACACGATGGTCGACGTGCTCAAGCAGGCAGGGACGAATATGACCCGCGCCAATGTGATGAGCATCGCCGCCAATCAACTCAACGAGAACAACCCTTTCCTGCTACCGAACGTGGTTGTCAAGACCTCGTCCACTGACCACTTTCCGATCATGCAAGAGCAGGTGATCCAGTGGTCTATTTCCGGCAGTGCTGAACCGCCTCAAGCCTTACTGGCTCCACGCCTATCTGCTCACTTACACGCCTCTCCTGCTCCTCGCGGACAGCCGCATCACCGCGCTCTGGCAGCAGTGGGCGCTCGGCCTGCTCACCTTCGCCGCGCTCTACCTATCGGCCTTGAAGGCGCCCAAGGAACAGCGCCTGCAGGTGTGGACGTGCGTGATCGTGGCGACCGGGTTCGAGATCTTCGGTTCGCTGATCTGGGGCGTGTATCGATACCGACTGCACAACGTGCCGCTGTTCGTGCCCCCGGGCCACGGCCTGGTTTACCTATTCGGCTTGCTGGCGGCGCGCACTCCGGTCGTTATCGAGTACGGAAAGCGCGTCGCGCACGTGGTCCTCGCCGGCGCCACGACCTGGGCCGTGCTGGGGCTGACCCTACTCCCGGTCATCACGGGGCGCGTCGACCTGCAGGGCGCGCTGTGCCTGCCGGTGTTCGCCTACTTCGTCCTCCGCTCGCCGCGTTGGCCGCTGTTTGCCGCGATCTTCATCGCCACCGGCGAGCTCGAGATCTTCGGCACCGCCTTCGGAAACTGGGCCTGGCTCCCGGTGGCGCCGTGGACTCACATCCCGTCGGGCAACCCACCTTCGGTCATTGCCGGCGGCTACTGCGTAATCGATGCGTCAGTGCTGCTTGTTATGCGGGCGTTGTTGTGGGTTCGCTCTCAGCCCTTCACGTCCACCGTGGCTGTGCCGACCGTCGTGCGGTTACCCGCTGAATCTTCGCCCCAAACCTCCAGCTCGACCTGATCGCCGTCCACCTTGGTGACCCGGCCGCGGCAGCGATACGGCCGTCCGGGTTGGTCGATGCCTCGATAGCTGACCTCGAACGCTTTCAGCGTGCCTCGCTCGCCTAGCCATTCCGTGACGAGCTGACCCAGGAAAGCCGCCTTCAGGAGGCCGTGCAGGATGACCCCGGGCAGGGCGACGCTGCGCGCGAAGTCCTGGTCGTAATGGATCTCATAGAAGTCGCCCTGTGCGCCCGCGTATTGCACCAGCTGGCGCGTGGTCGGGTGTTTGACCAGCTCTGGAATCTCGTCTCCGGCCTTCAAAGTCATCGCCTGATGGCGGTCCCGCGCAGGCGCGCGACCGGCCGTCCGTGCTGGTTGACGTACTCGGTCTCGAAGATGATGAAGAGGAGCGAGCCGCTCGATCCGGTCTTCTCGTAAACGTCCACGACCTTTCCGGTCGCTGTGATGCGGTCGCCCACCTTCACCGGCTCGATGGACTCGAAACGGTTGCCGCCGTTGAGCCAGCCCTTGCCGTACTCCTCGGCCTCGGCCAGGTGGATCGAGGTGGGCGCAATGGCGACGAGGAAAGTCGGCGGCGCCTCGCTGAGCCAGCGCGGATTCGAATCTCCAATCGCCTCGGCGAAGCGCTTGAGATGCCCGGCCTCGACGGTCGCTGAAACCGGCGGCGCCGCCACCCCGATGCGAGCGCGCAGCCGATCCACGACGGTCGTGGTCGCCATTACCGCCCGCGAGGGAGTCCGAGCACACGCTCGGCGATGATGTTGCGCTGGATCTCTGACGAGCCGGCGTAGATCGTCTCTGCCTGCGCCCACATCCATCCGTACTGCCATCGCCCGTCCTCGATCGCAAACGGCGAACCGGGCGCGAGCGCGCCGTAGGCTCCCTGGACGCCAACCGCCATCTCCTGGATGCGCTTGTCCATCTCGCTCCAGTAGAGCTTGGTGAGAGAGGCCTCGGGTCCGGGCGCGTCGCCGTGCTGGGCTTTGGTGAGGTTGCGCAGGCCGTTCAGCCGGAACACGTGCGCCTCGATCTGCGCTTGCGCCACCTTCTGGCGGACCGTGACGTCAGCGCCGGCGCCGCGGTCCCGGGCCAGTACGGCGAGCTCTGCGACCACGCGCTCGAAGCGAGCCGCTTGCGCCAGGCCACCGCGCTCGAACCCGAAGACCGTCATGGCGATCTTCCAGCCCGCGCCAGGTTCACCCACCACATCCCGGTCTTCCACCACCGCGTTCGAGAGAAAGATCTCGCAGAACTCGCCGCCTCCTGTCATCTGCTGGATCCGCCGCACCTCGACACCGGGCTGATGCATGTCGACCAGGAAGAATGAGATGCCCTTGTGCGCCTCGGCCTCGGGGTCGCTGCGCGCAAGGAGGAAGCTCTTGTCGGCGTAGTGCGCGCCGCTCGACCAGGTCTTCTGCCCGTTGAGGACCCAATGCCCGTCGCGCCGCTCCGCTCGAGCGCGCAAACCCGCCAGGTCACTGCCCGCGTCGGGCTCGCTGAAGCCCTGGCAGAAGTTCAGGTCGCCAGAGAGGATCTTCTCAACGTAGGCGTCCTTCTGCCACTGCGATCCGTGGACGAGCAGGGTGGGCGCGAGGAGGCTCACGCCGAGCCGTCCCAGGATGAAGGGCGCTCCCGACTTCTCCATCTCCTCCTGATAGATGGCCTGCATGACCGGGGTCGCCTCGCGGCCGCCCGCCTGCTTGGGCCACGCGAGCTTCAGCCAGCCGGCTTCGTGAAGGCGGCGCTGCCACTGACGCTGGAGGTCGGTCTCCTCTTCCTCCCGAAAACCGCCAACTCCGCGGTGGCGCCACTCTGCTGGGAGGCTGCGATCGAGCCAGTCGCGAACCTCGAGCCGAAAGGCTTCCTCGTCAGCCGTAAAGCCTAGATCCACAGCGTCAATTATGAGAGGGAGCCGGACATCGCTCGTCTAGTCGTTTAATAGGTCAATGGCCTCGGACGTGCTGTGCGGCCGCTGCGGCACTCTGCTCACGAATCCGAGCGCGCCGTGCCCACGATGCGGGGCGCCCGCCTCGGGCGCATATCAACCCGTGTATCGCCAATCGCGCAAGAGCCCGGGCCTCGCGGCGGCGCTGGCGATAATCCCCGGCCTCGGCCATTTCTACCTCGGCCACAACGTGAAAGGGGTCGCATACCTGGTCGGAGTCGGAGGCCTGCAGTTCTTCGGCTTCGACCTGGACCTCAGCGTGATCGGGGCCGCGATCGGAGTTCCGATGGAGCTGGGCGGCGCCGGGCTGTGGCTGTTCAGCATCGTCGATGCGTACCGGACCGCCAAACAGATGGAGTCAGGGACCGGTCCCCGACCCTAGGCGGTCCTTTTACGCCACGGAGTCTTCGACACCGCGGAGCCCCTATTTGCGGCGTTTCCTCGTCGTAGTGGCGCGCTTTCGCGTTGTCGGTGCGGCGGCCGTGGTGCGACGCTTGCGCCGTTTTGGAGTCGCGAGGGCCTTTTGCACTCGACGCTGGATGGTGCGCAGGCTCCGCTCGACGGCGCCGCTCGCAGCTTTCGTACCACGTGCGGTCAGCTTCTCCACCTGTCGCTTGAGCTTGCGGTTCTCCTTGATCAGCTCCGCGACCATGCCGTTCAGCTGCTGAATCAGCTCGTGGCCGTCGAGCCGGCGGCGTGTTCGAGTTGTCGACTTGCTGCCAGGTGGACGACCACGTCGACGCGGCTGCTGCGCGGTTTCGTCTGCTGCCATCTCGGCTCCTGATTCAAAAATTTTTGGTGCGGACAAATTGCAGTATAGCCACGCTTATCCGCACCAATCTTGATCAGGTCATGCCGCGGCAAGAGCAGGTTGGCGCGACATGCTCTTCAAACCCTCTCGTGCTAATTCATGCGCGGGATTTGCTTTACGGCTGACATAACGAACGACGCGCCAGCCACGACGACAGCGCTCGCGAACCTCGAATACCGCAAGGCGAAAGCTGTCGCTCGAGGGCATGCGGCTGCGCACGACCGGCGCACAATCGGTGCGCACGATGACGCGGTGATACGGCCAGCGGGCCGCAGCGAGATCCAGGGCGCCGGCGCACACGTGCGCCTCCAGTTGGGCCGAACCGCCGAGATGCGAGAAACCGAACGACTCCGTATAGACGGCGCGACCCCTGATGAAAACGGCCAGGCCACACCCGGCCCGGCCGTTTCTGTCGAGAGCGGCGTCCACGTAGATCACCAGGCACTCCCGCAATAACTGTCCCTCCTTGAGAGCGTAATTCAGGATTGAGGCAGAGCCTAACATGATGTTGCGGGCTTGTGACGACGAGGCCACAAGATATGGTGGTAGCCATGCTACCGCCGCAAAGTCTGAACTCGAATCTCCCCTCCCCCGCGAGGCGCGCTGGGCGCGCCTGGCGGGACCTCCCCACTAGGTGGGGAGGCCAGGTGGGATGTCCGCCCCCATCGCGTGGTAGCCGCCGTCCACGTGCAGCAGCTCGCCAGTGGTCATGTTCAGGTAGTCGGATAGAAGCGCCACCACCGCGCGGCCGACCGGAGTGCGGTCCTGCAGGTTCCAGCCCAGCGGAGCCCGCAGTCCCCACACCTCTTCGAAATCCTTGAAACCTGGAATTCCGCTGGCCGCCAGCGTCGCCAGAGGACCTGCGCAAACTGCGTTGACGCGGATTTTGTATCGGCCGAGATCGCGCGCGAGATAACGCGTCACAGATTCCAGCGCCGACTTGGAGACGCCCATCCAGTCGTATTTCGGCCAGGCTTGCGTGGAATTATCGAAATCCAGCGTCACCAAAGATCCGCCGTGCTCACGCATGAGCGGGAGAAAGCCGGCCGCGATCTCTTTGAATGAAAATGCGCTTACCTGCAGCGCCGTCGCCACGCTTTCCCATTTCGTGTTCAAGAATTGGCCGCCGAGCGCATCGGGTGGCGCATATGCCACCGAATGGACGACCCCGTCCACACGATCCCATCTCTTGCTTGTCTCTTTGACGGCTGCTGCGATGTCGTCAGGTTTGCTGACGTCCATCTCGAGAATGTCGGGAACTGGATTCAGCTTCTTGGCCGTCATCTGCGTGATGCTCATCATCCGGCCGAAGCTCGTCAGCAGCAGCTCGGCGCCCGCCTTCTGCGCCTCGACCGCGATCGCGTAGCCGATGCTGCGCCGATCGCTCATGCCGGCGATGAGGATCCGCTTGCCTTCAAGAATCACGGCCGAATCCTAAGCCAATCAACTTGGTTCTTTGCCGGTGACCACGGGGGCGTCCCGGCTCGACCAGTCGCTCCACGATCCCACGTAGAGACGCACGTCCGAAACGCCCGCAATCTCGAGCGCGAGCAGGTCGTGACACGAGTTCACGCCTGACCCGCAGTACACGACGGCGCCGTTCTTCCCATTGACGCCCAGCGCCTCGTACCGGCGCCGCAGCTCGTCGGGCGATTTGAACCGGGCGTCGGCGTCGAGGTTGTCGATCCACGGCGCGCTGATGGCCCCGGGGATGTGGCCTTTCTTCGGGTCGATCGGCTCTTTCTCTCCGCGATAGCGGTCAGCCACCCGCGCATCGAGGATGACGGCGCTATTGCGAGAGCGTGCACCGGCGACGCTCGACAGGCGCTTGACCTGTTCGAAATCGACGACTCGCGACCGCTTCGGCGCCTGCGCCTTGAAATCCCCGGGTTGCACAAATGGCACGGCCGTCTCGAGCGGCTCACTCCACCCCTGTAGACCCGAGTCGAGCACCGCCTGTGCACCATGGCCGAACCAGCCGAGCATGAACCAGAGCCGGGCGGCGATCGAGCCGCCCGCATCGTCATACACAACCACCCTGGTGCCCGCGCTGACACCAGCGAGGCGCATCTCGCCCTGGAACTTCTGTCGCGTGGGTAGTGGATGCCTGCCCGCACCGGTGCCGGTGACTGCGTCGAGGTCGACGAACACCGCGCCAGGGATGTGGCCGGCCAGGTAAGCATCGCGACCCTGGCGGCCGGTCAGGTACCAACGGAAGTCGATCACTCTCAGGTCAGGTTCGCCGATGTGGTCGCGCAGCCACTGCGGGCTGACCAGAGGGCCGAACTTGCTCATGGCGTCATCGCCGCGACGCGGGTGTCATGACAGACCCGCGACGCGGGTGTCATGACAGAAATGAACAGTATCTGGGCGCAGGTCGTGCAGCCTGCGTAGCGAGCCAGCCCACGCATCGCGGTCTGCGTACTGGCCCCGCCAATGGCTGAGGTCGGCGTTTTCGCCTTCGCGGTAGATGTCGGAAGTGTAAGCGGCGTCACCGATCATGATCGACGCTCCGTCCGGGCTTTCCACGATCACGCTTTGATGGCCGGCCGTGTGCCCCGGCGTGGCGACGACGCGGACGCCTTGGGCGACCTCGGCATCGCCATCCACCAGCTCGAATCGCGCACCCGCGAAATCGAACCACTCCGAGGTCAGCTTTTCCTGCCGGCGAGCACGTTCCAGCTCCGTCCGTTGCACGTAGAACGGCGCGTGCTTGAACACGGCGTTCTGCCCGCAGTGATCGAAATGGAGGTGGGTGTTGATCACGATGCGCACATCAGCTGGACTCAGGTCGTGCTCCGCGAGCGCGTCGGCGGCGTGGCGGTTGACGATCTTCCACTCTTTGAGCATGTCGAACGGCCAGCCGACGCCGGTGTCGACCGCGTCGATCCGGGCCAGGTGGAGGCGAACGATCTCCATTACGGCAGGAACGGGGAGACGGCGAACAGGCCGAACAGCAGCGCCATATAAGCGAGGGAGTAGGTGAAAAGGCGGCGTGTCCAGCGCCGCGCGGTGAGGTCGAGCACGCTGATCGCGACGAGCCCCGCGCCGAGGACGACGGCGCCCGCGAGATAGATCGCGCCGGCAGAGCCGGTGAAGAAGGGGATCACGCTCACCACCGCTGTGAGTACGGCGTAGACGACGCTCTGTCGCTTCGCCGACCGCTCGCCGGCAACCACGGGCAGCATCGGGATGCGCGCGCGCGCGTAGTCGGCCTTCATCAGTTGGGCCAGCGCCCAGAAGTGAGGCGGCGTCCAGAAGAAGATGACCGCGAAGAGGGCCAGCGCGGTGAGGTCGAGCCGGCCGGTCACGGCGGCCCAGCCCACCAGCGGTGGAATTGCGCCGGCGGCGCCGCCGATGACGATGTTCTGAGGCGTCGCCCGCTTAAGCCAGATTGTGTAGACGAAGACGTAGATCAGCGTGCCCGTAAGCGCCAGAGCCGCCGCCAGCAGGTTCGTCCATTTCCACAACACCGCAAAGCCGAGCACGTTGAGGGCGATGCCGATGGCCAGCGCGTGCCAGGGTGGGATCCGCCCTCCTGGGATCGGCCGCCGGCGTGTGCGGGTCATCTCGGCGTCGATGTCGCGGTCGAACCAGCAGTTGATGGCGTGGGCGCCGCCCGCGGCGAGAGTCCCGCCGGCGAGGACCGCCACGACCGCCTCCAGTCGAGCATGGCCGTGGGCGGCCGGGATCATCACGCCGATCGCGGTCGCGTCCAGGAGCGCAACGATGCGGAGCTTGAGGAGGCTGACGTAGTCGCGCGCCACCGTGAGCGCGCCTGTCCTCGGCTGCAAAGTCACGACGTTCACGCCGAGCTCTTCTCCACGATCAGTTGAGAGACCTCCGTGGTGCGGTCGGCCCTCGGCAGCGTGAGCAGCGCGGTCGTCAAGACGCCCGACCACACGAGCGTCGCGAGAGCCACGTGCAGGCCGTTGAAGAAGGCGCTGTCGGTCACTGCGGCTCCTGCCCCCACGGCGATCTGCACCGCAAAGACGAGCAGAGTCGCGGCAGCACTCCGACCGATTCCCGATTGCATCCCCAATCGCCTGATCGCGGACACGAGCGCGTAAGCGATGAGGATTCCGATCACCAGCACCGCGCCTCTGTGCAGCATCGTGTAGGCGTTGGCGCCAGTGAAATCCGCGGCGAAGCCCCCGCCGCATAGCGGCCATGTTTGACAGCCGCGATCGGCGTTGCTAGCGACGACCGTCGATCCCGTGAGCAGCAGCAGGTACGTGAGCCCCGTCACCACGGTCATGAGCCGGCGAAGGTCCCGATCGGGCACGCCGGGTACTGGTGGTGCCGCCATCACGGCAGTCGCGACGAGGAAGCCGAGGATTATCATCGCGAGCCCCAGGTGCACCACCACCAGCCACGGCTGGAGGTCGTTCGCCACCACGACGCCGCCGAGCACCCCCTCCCCCACCACGCCGATCAGCGAAGCGGTCGCCAGCCACGCCACCAGCGGTCGCCGCGTGCGAAATACCACCCACGCCAGCACAACGGTTGCGATGATCAGGATGCCGGTCGCGCTGCCAACCGCACGATGCGAGTACTCGATGATCGCGTGGGGGTCCGCGGGCGGATAAGGCCGGCCGTGGCACAGCGGCCAGTCAGGACAGCCCAGGCCGGAGCCCGAGACGCGGACCAGGCCACCGAGAGCGATCTGCAGGTAGGCGAAGATCGCAGTCACCAACGCAAGCCGGCGAAACCCAGCGACCCCCCACATACGGTCCGAAGTCTACTGACCACTCAGTTTGGAGAGCTCGGCCACCAGCACCCGCTCGTCCAGCTGGCCGATCTGGCGGGCGTCGATGGAACCATCGGCGCGCACGAACACGGTCATCGGCAGGCCGATGGCCCCGTATGCGCGTCCGACCGCGAGGTCCGAATCGAGCAGCGAAGGCTGATGGACGCCGACGGAGCTCAAGAAGGCGCTCGCCGCCGACGCGGAATCTCCTTCGTTGACGAGGACGAGCTGCGCTGTCGCCTGGGCGCCGACTGTGCTCTGCAGCATAGGCATCTCGGCCCGACACGGCGCACAGTACGCGGCCCAGAAGTTGATCACCAGCGGCCGCCCCAGCAATCCCGACAGACTGACTCGGCGTCCGTCAGTGGTCGCGAGTGAGAAAGCCGGCGCGGCGCCGCTGCCGGCCGCCGGAGGCAGCTCGGGGCCGCTGATGGTGATCAGGGACTGCAGCACCTGCGGCGTGCCCCAGCCGTCGCCGCCGGAAGCCAGCTCGTGGAGGCCCTCGACGCTGAGCGTTGTGACCAGGGCCGGGGCGATGTCGTGGCCGACCGCCGGGACGCCTCGATAGACGAGGCGGATGTATCCGTGGCGATCGAGCAGCGCCAGGGTGGAGACGTGGGTGTCGCCACTCGCGAGCGCGACCTCAAACGGTTTCCAGAACGCCATCAACGCATCTGCCGACCCGGTCCCGAACGTCCATGTGGCTCCGATGCTCCGCGCATAGTTCGCGAGCACGGTGGGATTGTCCGTCGCGGAATCGGTCGTCACCTCGGCGAGCAGCACCGACGGCGGCAGCTTCTGTCTCTGCAGCTGGGCGAACAGCGCCGTGTACAGCGGACAGGTCTGGTGGCAGGTCGTGTTGAAGGCCGCGATGACGACGTCCTTGCCGGCAATGGTCGCGTTGTCGAACCGGTTCCCGCCCTGGTCGAGGAGATTGAAGGTAGGCATCGCCACGAACTTGCCCGCAAGCTCTCCGAGGCCGAGGTTGACCTGGTCGTTGCCGGCGTAAACGGCGCCGGATATGAGATGCCCGGCGTCAAGACCAAGAA
>WNEY01001970.1_pt1 | contig 15348 bp, 16 predicted proteins | sample 5400531 | NCBI WGS metagenome assembly WNEY01 (sample SAMN13153338, study PRJNA577476) | soil metagenome | isolation source: 200 cm saprolite under Douglas fir tree site 1 | place: USA:California | collected 2015-04-18
GCGGTTGGGCGCGGGCCTCTCTTCGTGCCGGTCGTGGGTCTTCGTGTTTTCGCCGCGGCCGTTGTTTGGATAAGCTAGGCGCATGGCCCGGCCGGTCATCGCGCTCCTCACTGACTTCGGCACCCGCGACCACTACGCCGGCACGATGAAAGGCGTGGCTCTCGGGATCTGCCCCGATGCGTCGCTGGTGGACATCTCCCACGATCTGCCGGCCCACGACGTGCTGGCCGGCGCGCTCGAGCTGGCGGCCGCGTATCGCTATTTCCCGAGCGGCACGATTTTTCTCGTCGTCGTGGATCCCGGGGTCGGTTCCGCGCGCCGCGGGATCGCAGCCGAAGCGGGCGACTACAGGTTCGTGGCGCCGGACAATGGCGTCCTCACCGCTGTCCTCGACGAGCATCCCGCCAAGCGCGTCGTCGAACTGACGGAGCGCCGCTATGCGCGGCCGACCGTGAGCCGCACGTTCGAAGGCCGCGATCGCTTTGCGCCGGCGGCGGCGTGGCTGGCGAAAGGGATCGATCTCGCCGCGCTCGGCCGTCCTGCCGGCGCGATTCATCGGCTCGACATCCCGCAGCCGTGCGTCGAGGCCGATCACATCGCGGGGAGCGTGGTCCGCGTCGATCGCTTCGGCAACCTGATCACGAACATCGATCGGAAGACGTTCGAGAGGCTCGCCGGGGGTCCGCTCGACATCCGCGTCGGCACGCACCAGGTGCCCCGCGTCGTGTCCACTTACGCCGACGCGCCGGCCGGCGAAGTCTGTGCGCTGTTCGGCAGCACCGACCATCTCGAGATCGCCATCAACGGCGCAAGTGCCGCCGCCGACCTCGACCTGGGCCGCGGCGCGGCCGTGCACGTCGCCCGTCGCGCGTGATATCGTCGCTTCTTGACGGTCATGTAGGCAGGTAGGTCCTGGGGTCTGGTAGGTCAGGTAGGTCAGGCAGGTGACCGCTCGACTCACGCGACCCACCCGACCCACCCGGCTCCGACCCACCCGACCATGATGGATTTCAGCCTCTCCGAAGAGCACCACCTCCTCGAGCAATCGATCCGCGAGTGGGGCGCGCGAGAAGTCGCGCCGTACATCCGTGAAAACGACCGCCAGCACTACTTCGATCGCGAGCGCATCCTGGGCGGCATGGCGAAGCTGGGCCTGCTCGGCATCTCGGTCCCGCAGGAGTACGGCGGCGCCGGCATGGACTACATCTGCCTCGGCCTCGCGAGCGAGGAGCTCGAGTATCTCGATACGTCGCTGCGCGTAATCATGTCGGTGCACGCGGGCCTGAACTGTCTCACGCTGCTCTCGTGGGGCAGCGAGGACCAGAAGCAACGCTACCTGGTTCCGCAGGCTCAGGGGACGAAGATCTCCGGTTACGGCCTCACGGAGCCGGGGGCCGGCAGCGACGCGCGCGCGATCCAGACGACGGCGATCAGGAAGGGCGATCGATACGTGTTGAGCGGCGAGAAGAGCTGGATCTCGCTCGCCACCGTCGCCGACAACTTTCTCGTGATCGCCTGGACCGATCTCGAAAAGAAGAAGAAGGGCGATCCGTCAGGCATGACCGCCTTCATCGTCGAGCGTACGTTCAAGGGATTCTCGAGCGGTCCGATGAAAGAGAAGTGGGGCATCCTCGCCGGCGACACCGGCTTCTTCAAGCTGGACGACGTCGAGGTGCCCGAAGCGAACGTGGTGGGCCAGGTCGGCGAGGGCTTCAAGATCGCGATGTTCGCGCTCGATCAGGGACGCTACACCGTGGCCGCCGGTGCGACCGGGCTGATTCGCGCCTGCCGCGACGCCAGCGTGAAATATGCGAAGGAGCGCAAGACCTTCGGCGTCGAGATCGGGCAGCACCAGCTGGTGAAGGAAATGATCGCGCAGATGGAGTCCGACTATCAATCGGCCCGCCTGCTGTGGCTCCGGTCCGGATGGCTGAAGAACCGCGGCATGCGCAACACGCGCGAGACCGGGCTCTCAAAATGGTTCGCGACCGTCGCGTCGGAGCGCGCCTCGGCTGATGCGGTTCAGATCCACGGCGCCAACGGCTACTCCGACGAGTACCCCGTGGGCCGCTTCTACCGGAACTGCAAGGGCGCGGTCATCTACGAAGGCACGCGCGAAATCCACAAACTCATGCAGGCCGATTACCTGCTCGGCTACCGCACTGACCGGCCGACGCGGTGCGAGTTGCCGGCGTACACAGCGACGGAGAAGGCGTAGGGGCGGACCCGCGCGTCCACCCGGGCCGACACGCGGGTCGGCCCTTACGAGAGACGTCACGCTCATATGGACTCAGATCTCTCGCTCGAATTCCTGAGAGTGGTCGAGCAAGCCGCCATCGCGTGCGCGCACACCATGGGACAGGGCGACCGCCACAAGTCGGATCAAGCCGCCGTCGAGGCCATGCGCAGCGTGATGGACACCGTGCCGATCGACGGCACCATCGTCATCGGCGAGGGTGAGCGCGACGAAGCGCCGATGCTGTACATCGGCGAGAAGGTCGGCATGGTCAACGCGAATGATGTCGCCGGACCGAGGCCGGTGCGCTTCGACGAGGTGGATATCGCCGTGGACCCGCTCGAGGGGACGAACCTGTGCGCGACCGGGTCCTCCAACGCCATCGCGGTGCTCGCGGTCTCGAACAGGGGCGGCCTGCTGCACGCGCCCGATCTCTACATGGAAAAGCTCGTCGTCGGCCCGAGCTCGAAGGATGCGGTGAGCCTCGACGCGCCCGTACACGAGAATCTGAAAGCCATCGCGAGCTGCCTCGGCCGGCGGGTCGGAGATCTCGTCGTGACCGTGCTCGAGCGCGACCGTCACGCGAAGCTGATCGCCGACATCCGCGCGACGGGCGCCCGCATCCGGCTGATCGGCGACGGCGATCTCTCGGCCGGCATTACCGCCGCGGTCGTCGGCTCCGGCGTGCACGCCGTGATGGGCATCGGCGGCGCGCCCGAGGGCGTCCTCACGGCCGCGGCGATGCGGTGCCTCAACGGCGAGATCTTCGCGCGCCTCGTCGTGAACAAGCCGGAGCACGAGGCGCGCTGCCGCCAGATGGGCATCACCGATTTCAAGAAGGTGTACCGATCGAAGGATCTGGCGCCGGGCAAGAGCATCATCTTCGCGGCCACCGGCGTCACCGACGGCACGCTGATGCGCGGCGTCCGTTTCTTCGGCGACGGCATCCGCACCAGCTCGGTGATCATGCAGAACGATCCGCACCGGATTCGCTTCATCGACAGCATCCACGTTGCCTCGTCGACTGATGTAAAAATACACTTCTGACGAATCCCGAATCCCGGATCCCGAATCCCGTCGGTCCCGACGCCTGGCAGCGGAATGTCTACGCGGTGACGGCTGCCTCGTTCATGGGCTACACCGGCTTCACGCTCGTGATGCCGTTCCTGCCGCTGTTCATCGCGCAGCTTGGCGTCACCGATGTCGGCGAGATCGCCATGTGGACGGGCGTCAGCCTCGGGATCACGCCAGGGCTGACCGCGCTGCTCGCGCCCGCGTGGGGACGGCTCGGCGATCGCTACGGCCGCAAAGTGATGGTCGAGCGGTCGCTGGTGAGCTTCGTGATCCTCATGGCGGCCATGGCCTGGGTGACGCGCGTGTGGCATGTCCTCGCGCTCCGGGCAGTGCAAGGTCTCTTCGCGGGGTACGGATCACTGTCCGTCGCGATGGCCGCCGAATCGGCGCCGCGGGAAAAGATGCCGTCGGCGATCGGCCTCGTGCAGACGGCGCAGCGCATCGGGCCGGCCGTCGGGCCGGTGCTCGGCGGCGTCCTGGCTGGACTCGTCGGGCTGCGCCGCGCGTTCATCGCCACGGCGGTGTTCTACGCGATCGGGCTCGGGGTGGTGCACGTGATGTATGACGATCGCGCTACGCACGCGCCGCCGCCGGAGGAAGCCGAGACCGGCCGCGTCACGTTCCGCGACGTGCTGGCGTTCCAGAACTTCATCCTGATGATGGGGGTGATCTTCGGGCTGCAGTTCGTCGATCGCAGTTTCGGGCCGGTGCTGCCGCTCTGGGTGGAGCAGGTCGGCGTGCCGCACGCGCGCGTGCCCGTGATTGCGGGCGTGCTCTTCTCGTTCATGGCATGCACGGGTGCGCTCGGTCACCATTTCTGCAGCCGGCTGCTGAAGCGCTACGCGAGCCGGACGGTCATCTGCGGCGGTGCCGCCGTGGCCGCGCTCGGATCGGGACTGCTCGGCATATCGGGTTCTCTGTGGGTGATGTGCGCCGCGTCGGTGCTGCTGGGCCTGGGGATCGGCGCCGCGATGACGGCCTCGTACAGCGCGGCCGGCGCCGTGATTCCTCCGGGCGCGCACGGCACCGGCTTCGGCGTGCTGACGAGCGCGTCACTGGTCGGCATGGCCAGCAGCCCGTTCATCGCCGGCTTGCTCGGCGGCGCGTCGATCCGCATCGTGTTCTTCGTCGATCTCGCGGTGTTGGCGTTGCTCGCGCTGCTGGTACAGAATGCGATGGTGGACTAGCCGATGCGGCGGGTGTTCGTCGATCCCGGATCCCCTCAGCGTGACGCCATCCAGGAAGCGGCCAAATGGATTCTCGGCGGCGGCGTCGTCGCGATCCCTACGGATACGCTGTACGGGCTGGCGGCCGATCCGTTCTCGAACGAGGCCATCGAGCGCGTCTTCGCGGTGAAGGGACGGGCCGCCGAGCGGGCGCTGCCGCTCGTCGCCGCGGATGCCGCGCAGATAGCGGCCCACATCTGCGGGCTGTCGCCGGCGGGCGAGCGTCTTGCGGCACGCTACTGGCCCGGCCCGCTCACGCTGCTCGTGCCGGCGCCACGCGGCCTCGCGCGCGATGTGACCGGCGGCACGGGGAAGGTCGGCGTCCGCGTGCCGGCCGATGACGTCGCGCGCGCGATCTGCGCGGCGTGCGGCCGGCCGATCACGGCGACCAGCGCGAACGTCAGCGGCGAGCCGGCGACGCCGGATCCCGATGATGTCGAGCGCACGCTGGGGGACCGGATCGACTTGTTGATTGACACGGGGCCGACGCGCGGCGGCCCGCCGTCGACGATCGTGGACGTGACTTCGGCCGCGCCGGCGCTGGTGCGCGCGGGCGCGATTTCCTGGGACGAATTGCAGGCATGGCTAGAGACCGACCGACCGGCGTAGGGCGACCGGAGCGTGCCGCGCTCGTCGGGTTGATCGCGGGCCGCGCGCGCCGGCAGGAAGCCGAGCGCTCGCTCGACGAGCTGACCGGCCTCGCACAGGCGGCGGGGGCCGAGGTCGTGCTGCGCGTACTCCAGGAGCGTCCGAAACCCGATCCGTCGACGTTCCTCGGCGCCGGCAAGATCCAGACGCTCGCGGCATCCGCCGCGGAAACCCGCGTCGACGTCGTGATCTTCGACAACGAGCTGACGCCCGCGCAGCAGCGCCAGATCGAGGAGGAGGTCGGCTGCAAGATCGTCGATCGCACACAGTTGATTCTCGACATCTTCGCGCGCCGCGCGCGCACGCGCGAAGGCAAGCTGCAGGTCGAGCTCGCGCAGCTGAAGTATCTTCTCCCGCGGCTCGTCGGGTCGTCCGCCGCGCTGTCGCGGCTCGGCGGCGGCATCGGCACGCGGGGACCCGGCGAAACGAAGCTCGAGACCGACCGGCGGCGCATCAGGACGCGGATTCATGGGATCTCCGGCGACATCGCGCAAGTACGCAAGCGACGCTCGCAACTCCGCGAACGGCGGCACAAGGCGTCGGTGCCGACCGTGGCGCTCGTCGGCTACACGAACGCCGGAAAGACGACGCTGTTCAATCGGCTGACGCGGGCGGACGCGGAGGCGTCCAACGCGCTCTTCGTCACGCTCGATCCGCTCGTGCGGCAGCTGCGCCTGCCGGACAGCCGCGAGCTCCTCGTCTCGGACACCGTCGGCTTCATCGACCGGCTGCCGCACGCGCTGGTCGCCGCCTTCCGGGCGACGCTCGAGGAGACGGGCGACGCCGACCTGGTGCTGCACGTCATCGATGCGTCCGCTTCCGATCGCGATCGCCGCATGAACGCCGTCCGGCAGGTGCTCGACGAGATCGGCGCGGTCGACGTGCCGCTCCTCGAGGTCTACAACAAGTGCGATGCGCTGACACCGGGCGAGCGGCGCCGGCTGCACGACCTGGACCCGTCGGCGCTCTGCGTCTCGGCGCTCACCGGGGAGGGCATTGACGAGCTGGTCGAGACCATCACCTCGAGGCTGGCGCTCGACATCCGCCGCGTGACCTTGACGTTCGACCCCGAGGACGCCACCGATCGCGAGCGCATCGCCCGCCTGTATCGCCACGGTCGCGTCGTGCTGCACGAAACGCGCGACGGCCAGGCGTCGATCGTGGCGGACATCCCACGGCGTCTTCTCAATCGTGTATAGGCGCTGGTCAGGGCTGGGCGGCATCGAAGCCCTGTCTGTCGCGCCGAGCGAACGGGCCGCGCGCGCGCCGAAGCTCGCGTCTGTCACGCGCGAGCGAACGCGGGCTGCGCGCGCTGAAGCTCGCGTCTGTCGCGCGTGAGCGAACGCGGGCTGCCGCGCCGAAGCTCGCGTCTGTTGCGCGCGAGCGAAGGCGGGTAAACTCTCAATGATGCGGAACCTCCTGCTCGCCTCGCTCGTCTTCGCCAGCGCATGCGCGCCGAAGATCGTGCCGGCGCCGGTCGTCACCGCGCCGAAGTTCCCCGACTTCATGCGGCCGGCGGTGCCGCCCGCACTGGCCAACAGCCTCGCGGCGGACATGACCGCGCGCGGCTGGGAGTTTCTGCAGGCCGGTGATTTGAAGACGGCCGAGCGGGAGTTCTCGACCGCCTTGAATGTGACGCCCGTGTTCTACCCGGCGGAGGCTTCGCTCGGGTACGTCGAGCTTGCGCGCGCGGACGTGAAGGCTGCGCTGCCGCATTTCGATCGCGCGCTCGAGCTCCACCCGCAGCACAACGATGTCTCGGCGCTGCTCGGCCGCGCGCAGGCGCTGCTGGCGCTCAACCGCGAGAGCGATGCGCTCGCGGCGTTCGAGGCGGCGCTTGCCGCCGACCCGTCTCAAACCGATCTGGTCCAGCGCGTCGAGGTGCTCAAGTTCCGCAGCGTCGAGCAGGGGCTCGCGTGGGCCCGCGACGCCGCGCGCGCCGGCCGCCTCGACGAGGCGGCGCAGGCCTACACGGCCGCCATCGCCAGCTCGCCGGACAGCCCGTTTCTCTATCGCGAGCTCGCCGGCGTCGAGCGTCAGAAGGGCGATGCCGCCGCGGCGCTCGAGCACTTCCGGAGGGCCGTAGCCCTCGACGCTGGCGACGCGAAATCACTCGGGCAGATCGGCGAGATCCTCGAGGACGGCGGCGATATCGCGGGGGCCACCGCGGCGTATACCGACGCGCTGACGATTGAGCCGAATGCCAGCATCGAGAAGCGGCTGGACGAAATCCGTGCGCGCTCGGCGCTCGCGCGCCTGCCGGCCGAGTACCGCGCGATCGAGGAGGCGCCGCAGATCACGCGCGGCGATCTCGCGGCGCTGATTGGCATCCGGCTCGGCGCGCTCCTGCCGGCCGCGAGCCGTTCGGGCGATGCGGCGCTCATCACCGACGTGCGCAACCACTGGGCGTCGACCTGGATCCTGGCCGTCGCGCGCGCCGGGGTGATGGACCCATTCGCCAATCACGCGTTCCAGCCGCGGGCCGTCGTGCGCCGGACCGATCTCGCGCTGGCCGCCGGGCGCCTGCTCTTGCGCGTGGCCGCGCGGCCGCCCGGCCGCGGCACTGCCTGGGAAGGCGCGCGGCTGAAGTTCAGTGATCTCTCGCCGGGGCACCTCGCGTATCCGGCCGCGTCGGCGGCGGTGGCCGCCGGCGTCATGAACGTGGGGCCGGACAATGCGTTTCAGCCGTCCAAGCTGGTCACCGGAGCGGAGGCGATCGAAGCGGTCGCCAAGATCGAGGCGCTCGCGGGGCTGCGATGACCGCGTGGACGGCGGCGAACCAGCTCACGCTGCTGCGGATGCTGCTCATTCCGGCCTTCGTGATCCTCGTCGTCTACGATTATCTCGGGTGGGCGCTCGTAGTCTTTGTCACGGCGGGCATCACCGACGGGCTCGACGGGTTGATCGCGCGGCGGTCGGGCCAGAAGACGAGCCTGGGCGCCTGGCTCGATCCGATGGCCGACAAGCTGCTGCTCGTGACCACGTTCATCGTGCTGACGATCCCTGGATTGCACCTCGCGAACCCGCTGCCGATCTGGCTGACCGTGTGTATCATCAGCCGCGACGTCGTCATCGTGGCGACCGTGGCGATCGTGAACCTGGCCGTGGGGCCGCGCACGTTCAAGCCGTCGATCTACGGCAAGATCGCGACCGCGACCTACATCGTCACCGCCGTCGCCGCGATGCTGTTCAACTACCTGGGGTATCACTCCGTGATCGCCGACGCCGCCATCTACGCCTCGCTGGCGATCACGATCATCTCGAGCCTGCACTACATCTGGCACGCGAGGCGCATCATCGACGCCCCGGCGCATACGCTATGAAACGACGTCTGCTGTTCTCGGTCGTGATCCTCGCGGCGGTCATTCTCCTGCGCGCGGACCTTCTGCCGTCGCCGAAGCTTCCGCCGCCGCTGGAGCTTCGGCAGAGCGTCGTGGCCTTGGCGGAGGCTGGTCGGCGGACCGCCGTGGCCCTGGCGGAAGCGGTGAGCCGGACCGTCCATGCGCAAACATCGCCGAAGCAGGCGGTCATCGAGACGACGGCGGGAACCTTCGTCATCGATCTCGCGCCGGACGCGGCGCCGAACCAGACCGCGCATTTCATGAAGCTGGCGGCAGAGGGCGCGTATGACGGTACGATATTCCATCGCGTCGTGAAATACGGGATGGTGCAGGGCGGCGATCCACTGACGAAGGATCCGGCAAAGCGTGCGCTGTACGGCACCGGCGGCCTGAACGCGATCAAAGCCGAAGCGCGCGCGCCGAAGATGACGCGTGGATCGGTGGCCGCGGTCCTCGTGCCCGGCAGACCCGACAGCGCCGGCGCGCAGTTCTTCATCGTGCTTGGCGACCAGCCCTCGCTCGACAACCAATACACGGTATTCGGCCACCTGGCCGACGGCATCGAAGTGCTGCAGAAGATTTCTGAAGCCCCGGTGGACGAGAAGGGCGTGGCGACCGAGCGCATCGAGATTCGGCACGCGACGATCCGCGACACGCCGGCGGAGCCTTTCCTCACCGACACGCCGCAGGAGCTCGCCGGCTATCGCGCCGTTCTCGACACCAGCGCGGGCCCAATCGCGATCGAGTTCTTCACCGACAAGGCGCCGAATACCGTGCGTCAATTCATGCGGCTCGCGGCCGCGGGCGTTTACAACGGGATGGCGTTCCACCGCGTCGCGCCCGGCTTCGTGATTCAGACCGGCGCGCTGTCGAGCCGGACCGGGCCGCTGACCGAGAAGCAGCAGAAGCTGGTGCACAACCTGCCGCCTGAATTCAACGACGCGAAGCATGTGAAAGGCGTCGTCTCGATGGCGCGCGGCGATGCCGCCGCCAGCGCGACCACGTCGTTTTTCATCTGCACGGGAACATCGACGGCCCTCGATGGCCAATACACCGCGTTCGGGCGGGTGGTGGACGGGATGGCGGCGGTGGACGCGATCGAGGCGAGCCCGCGAGACGGCGAGACACCGAGAAGCCGCATCGAGTTGAAAACCGTGCGGGTGGAGCGCAGGGACTAGGGGCCAGGGACTAGGGGCCAGGGATTAGGGATTAGGGATTGGGGATTAGGGATTGGGGATTAGTCAGGAGCCGGGCACGATGCGCGTGACGCGCACGGCAACGCCGACGAGATACTCCACCTGAATCCGGTCGCCGGGCTCCATGTTGTGACCCATCACCGCTTCCGGACCGACGCGCGCGGCGTGAATCTGGCCGTCCGGGTCCTCGACGTCGGTGAAGAAGACGTCCCACGACACCTGGCCGTGGATGCTGACCGGCTGCACCTTCTTGAGAATGCCGTCGCGGGTTCCTTTAAGCACGTTGTCCCCACACCAATATGCGCTTGAACGGAAAGAAAAACGGGCGCGAATCGTTCAGATTTGCGAGGAGCCGCGTCCGATACTCCTCCACGAATCGTTCGAACAGCTCCGCCGGCAGACGGCGCGCGTACTCGGTGAGCAGCGTGCCCTTCATCCATTCAACGACCTCGGCCCGCGACGCCAGGACATGAGGATAGACGATCAGCCGCACGATTGGATCCTCCAGGCCGGATTCGTAAAGCAGGCGCGAGTAGGCCTCCGGCCGCAGCACCGGCTGGGCCCGATGCCAGCCGTCGAAGGCGGTGCGGAATGGCTCGACCCTCGCCAACTCGTCCGCGATGAGGTGCGAGAGACCGTCGTGCTGCGCCGGAACCTGAAAGGCGAGCTGACCGCCGGGCGCCAGAGCGTTCGTCAGGCGCCGCACCAGCGCCTCATGATCCTCGACCCAGTGAAACGCCGCGTTGGAAAAGACGAGATCGTAGCCGGTTCCGTCGAACGATTCGATCGTGCCGATCTCGAATCGCAGGCCGTGAGGCAAAGGACCGGAGCGCGCCTCGTCGAGCATCCGGGCGGAGCGGTCGCGCCCCAGCGTATCGCGCGCCTGCAACCGGTCGTGCAGCGTGCGCGTCAGCTTGCCGGTGCCGCATCCCAGATCGACCACCCGCATGCCCTCATGCGGATGGATCAGCGCGAGCAGGTCGAAGAACGGCTGCTCGCGCTGGCGCACAAACTTGTCGTACTGCCGCGGATCCCACGTGTCAGTCGCCATGCTCATCGAAAGGCAATCGATCCGCCTCATCTGCCTGATCGTGTTCTGCACAGAAATTGTGGACGCTGACGCCGAGCAGCCGGACCGGGACGCGCCCCGCGTCCGTCTTGTCGAGCAGCCGCACCGCCCGCGCAGCGAGATCCGTTTCGTCGCGGGTGGGAAGCGCACTGTGGCTGCGCGTGATGGTCGTGAAATCGTCGTAGCGCACCTTGATGGTGACCGTCCGCGCGAGCAGCTGCTTGCGCGAGAGCCAGCCGATGGCGTGGGTCGCCATCTCGGCGATCTCGGCGCGGATCGTATCGAGATCGGTCAGGTCCTCGGGGTACGTGTTCTCCGACCCGGACGACTTCGCTTCGCGGTTGGGCACGACGGGACGGTCGTCCTCGCCGTTGGCCAGCCGCCGCAGCCAGTCGGCGAGGCTGCCAACCGTGTCGCGCAGGAGCTGGGGATCCGCGGCGCGCACCTGCACCAGCTTGTCGATGCCGCGCGCGCGCAGCTTTTTCGCGGTGACGGGGCCCACGCCCCACAGCGCGTCGACCGGGAGCTGCTGGAGAAACGGCTCGACGCGATCGGGACTGATCACGGTGAGGCCGTCCGGCTTCTTCCAGCCCGACGCGATCTTCGCGAGAAACTTGTTCGGCGCGACGCCCGCCGACGCGGTGAGGTCCGTGTCGGCGCGGATCCGCTCCTTGAGGCGTTTGGCGACCGCGGTCCCGAAGGCCTCGCCCCACGCGTTCTCGGTCACGTCGAGATACGCTTCGTCGAGCGACAGCGGCTCCACCAGCGGCGTCACTTCGTGGAAGATCGCGAAGACGGCGTTCGAAGCCGCCTTGTACCGCGCAAAGTCCGGCGGCACAATGACGAGCGACGGGCACAGCCGTACGGCTTTTGCCATCGACATCGCGGAGTACACCCCGAACGCGCGCGCTTCGTAGCTGGCGGCGGCCACGACGCCGCGGCGATGCGGCTGTCGGCCGACGGCGAGCGGTTTCCCGCGCAGCGACGGATTGTCGCGCTGTTCGACCGACGCATAGAACGCGTCCATGTCGATGTGAAGAATCCGGCGGACCATGAACAATACAGATTGCTGATTGCTGATTGCTGATTGTTGATTTATTGCAGATTGCTGACGCAGATTGTACGCTAGTGCTCGGCCGGATTCGACCGGGCCCATCGACTCTATCAACTAACAATCACCAATCATCATTCAGCAATCCGGAATCAACAATCAGCACTCTCACGTCTGCCATATGCCTCAGTTCATTTACACCATGAAGGGTCTCGGGAAGGTGCATCAGCCCGATACCAAGGTGCTCGAAGACATCTGGCTGTCGTTTCTCCCCGGCGCGAAGATCGGAGTGCTCGGACTCAACGGCGCGGGCAAGAGCTCGCTGCTTCGCGTCATGGCGGGCGAGGACGACCAGTTCATTGGCGAAGCGTTTCCGGCCGACGGCATCTCGGTCGGGTTTCTCCATCAGGAGCCGCAGCTGGATCCCGCGAAGACGGTGCTCGGCAACGTCGAGGAAGCGGTCGCGGACATCAAGGCGCTGCTGGCCCGGTACGACGCGGTGAACGCGAAGCTCGGCGAGGATCTGTCGCCGGACGACATGGAAAAGGTCCTCGACGAGCAGGCGCGCATCCAGGACAAGATCGATGCGTCGAACGCCTGGGATCTCGACTCGCGACTCGAGCTCGCGATGGACGCGCTGCGGCTGCCGCCGCCCGAGGCGGAGGTCGCTCCGCTGTCCGGCGGCGAGCGCCGCCGCGTCGCGCTGTGCCGGCTCCTGCTGCAGTCGCCCGACTTGCTGCTGCTCGACGAGCCGACCAACCACCTCGACGCCGAGTCGGTCGCCTGGCTCGAGCGCTTCCTGAAGGATTATCCCGGCACCGTCGTCGCCGTCACGCACGATCGCTATTTTCTCGACAACGTCGCCGGCTGGATCCTCGAGCTCGACCGCGGGCGCGGCATCCCGTGGGAGGGCAACTACTCGTCCTGGCTGGAGCAGAAACAGAATCGGCTCGCGCAGGAAGAGAAGGCGGAGACGCGGAAGCAGCGGACGCTCGAGCGCGAGCTGGAATGGATCCGCATGTCGCCGCGCGCGCGGCAGGCGAAGGGCAAGGCGCGCCTCAACGCGTACGAAGAGCTGCTGCGCGAGGAAACGTCGCAGAAGGTCGAGTCCGCCGAGATCTACATCGCGCCCGGCCCGCGGCTGGGCGACACGGTCGTGGAGGCGCGAGGTCTCAAGAAGGGCTACGGCGACAACCTGCTGATCGAGAACCTCGAGTTCACGCTGCCGCGCGGCGGGATCGTCGGCGTCATCGGCGCGAACGGCGCCGGCAAGACGACCCTGTTCCGGATGATCACGGGGCAGGAAAAGCCGGACGAAGGCACGCTGAAGATCGGCGAGACGGTGCAGATTGGCTACGTCGATCAGAGCCGCGAGGCGCTCGATCCCGACAAGACCGTGTGGGAAGAGATCACCGGCGGCAACGACGAGATCGAGCTCGGGAAGAAGAAGATCGCGTCGCGCGCCTACGTGTCGTGGTTCAACTTCAAGGGCGCCGGCCAGCAGCGCAAGGTCGGCACGTTGTCGGGCGGCGAGCGGAATCGCGTGCACCTCGCCAAGCTGCTGAAGAAGGGCAGCAACCTGCTGCTGCTCGACGAGCCGACCAACGACCTCGACGTCGACACGCTGCGGGCGCTGGAGGAGGCGCTCCTCAACTTCGCCGGCTGCGTCGTGGTCATCAGCCACGATCGGTGGTTTCTCGATCGCATCGCCACGCACATGCTCGCCTTCGAAGGCGACAGCCAGGTCGTCTGGTTCCAGGGCAACTATCAGGACTACGAAGTGGACCGCAAGCGCCGGCTGGGCGCCGCCGCCGATCAGCCGCATCGGATCAAGTACCGTAAGCTCACGAGGTGATTTTGGGAGCCACAGTGCTGGGGCCGGGGCTGAGGGCTGGGGTGTGGGGGGCTGGTGACTGTGGACCAGGGGCGGGGGACTCGGTACCGGCGACTCGGGTCTGGGGATTGGGACTATTGACGGGATATAGGGCGACCCTTCAGGGTTGCGAGTCGTGGAGGTCCGACGTGGGGCAGGACGGCCAAGTGGGACCGGTGGGTCTGATTCGGAGCGCTACTGAAGATGACGTGCCGCGGCTGGTCGCGTTGATCAATGCGGCGTTTGCGATGGAGCGCGCGTTCGTCGACCGCGATCGAACGAGCGTCGCGGAGATCACGCAGTACCTCGGCACCGGGACGTTCTTGGTCGTGGACGGCGAGCCGGGGTCGCTGGCGTCATGCATGTATCTCGAGCAGCGGGGCGACCGCCTGTATCTCGGCATGCTGGCCGTCAGCCCGTCGCAGCAGAAGCGCGGGCGGGGCCGCCAGATGATGGCGGCCGCGGAAAGCCACGCCGCCGCGCTCGGCTGCCGCGCGATCGACATCCGCATCGTGGACCGGCGAACGGAGCTGCCGCCGTTTTATCGCGCGCTCGGTTTCGTCGATCGCGGGACCGAGCCGTTCGGCGAACCGCTGCTGACCAAGCCGTGCCACTTCATCCTGATGTCGAAGGAGCTGAACGGCCCGTGGTGAACGTCTGGCTGCATTCGACGGTATTCTCTGTCGTCGCGCCTTGCCATCGGAGTGCCTTGCCCGTTTCGGTGCGGCGCCAGATGTTCACTACGGGCTGCTAACCTCGTGACGCGCAGTACCGTCGGAATTTTCCTGTTCGACGAGGTCGAGGTGCTCGACTTCGCGGGGCCGTTCGAAGTGTTCTCGCGGACGCGGCTCGTGGCCGGATCGGACTCGCGCCGCACAGACGAGAGCGCGCCGTTCGAGACCTTCACGGTCGCGCGAACGACCGACGCGGTGACGGCGATTGGCGGGCTGCGAGTGCTCCCGAACTATTCGTGGGCAGAGGCGCCTCGCATCGACATCCTCGTCATCCCCGGCGGCTTCGGCACGCGTGCGCTGCTCAACGACCAGCCGGCGCTCGACTGGATCCGGAAGACGGCCGCGGCTTCGTCGCAGCTCACATCGGTCTTGTTGCTGACGAAACTGCGCATTACATCGAGTACCCGAGACGGTAGGAGCGAGGACTGCGGGCTGGGACTCGGGGGTTAGGGCTAGGCGCCAGATTTCAGAGTTTGCCGCCGTAAACGGCAAGGGCAGGACGAGAACATGTGTCGAAACATCAAGACGCTCTTCAATTTCGATCCGCCGGCAACCGACGAGGAAATTCGCGCCGCGTCGGTGCAGTTCGTCCGGAAGCTGAGCGGGTTCAACGCGCCGTCGAAAGCGAACGAGCCGGCGTTCGACCGCGCGGTGGACGACGTGGCGGCGATCGCGCGCCGGTTGATCGACTCGCTGCACACGACGGCGACGCCGCGGAACCGGGACGAGGTCGCGGCGCGCGCCCGGGAGCGGGCTGCGGTGCGGTTCGGCCGCTGACGGTCGCGTTGATAGGCGTCCAACTGCATCCTGTGCACGGCGTTTTAACCGCGGAGCACGCAGAGATCGCAGAGGACACGTGCCTGACCCGACCTACCTGACCCCACCCAACCTACCTGACCC
>WNEY01001808.1_pt1 | contig 15347 bp, 15 predicted proteins | sample 5400531 | NCBI WGS metagenome assembly WNEY01 (sample SAMN13153338, study PRJNA577476) | soil metagenome | isolation source: 200 cm saprolite under Douglas fir tree site 1 | place: USA:California | collected 2015-04-18
GGAGGTCGCCCAGGGCCTGGTCAAGATCGGCCAGGCGGTGGGCGCCGGACAGCCTCAAACGCTCGCATGGCACTAAAGCGCCGCTCGCGTGGGCCGGCGTGCCCGGGAGTCGCCTAGATGCAGCTCGGCCTGATCGGATTGGGCCGCATGGGCTCGGGTATGACCCTGCGGTTGCTGCAGGGCGGTCATCAGGTGATGGTGTACGACCGCGTTCCCGAGGCTGGCGCCGCGCTCGCCGGGAAGGGCGCGACTGTGAGCGGCAGCCTGGAAGATCTCGGACAACAGCTCGAGGCGCCGCGAGTCGTCTGGTTGATGATCCCCGCCGGCCCGCCGGTGGACGACGCCATCCAGCGGTTGTCGGGCACGCTGTCGCCGGGCGACATCATCATCGACGGTGGCAACTCGAACTACAAGGACTCGATCCGCCGCGCGGAAACGCTGCGCTCGCAGCAGATCGAGTTTCTCGACGTCGGTGTCAGCGGAGGAATCTGGGGCCTGAAGGTTGGCTTCAACTTGATGGCCGGCGGCAACCAGGCATCGTTCAAACAGGTCGAGCCGATTTTCCAGACGCTGGCGCCACCGGATGGTTATGCCTACGTCGGACCGTCCGGTGCCGGGCACTACGCCAAGATGGTGCACAACGGCATCGAATACTCGATGCTGCAGGGCTATGCGGAAGGCTTCGAGATTCTCAAGGCCGCGCCCTTCGGCTTCGACCTTCTGCAGCTGGCGCGGCTCTGGAACCACGGCAGTGTGATTCGCTCCTGGCTGCTCGAGCTGGCGCAGGCCGCCTTCGAACGGGACCCGCAACTGTCCAGGATCCGTGGCTACGTCGACGACTCGGGCGAAGGGCGCTGGACGCTGCAGGAGGCGATTGATCATGCAGTGCCGGCCCCGGCGCTGGCGATGAGCTTGTTCATGCGGTTCCGCTCCCGCCAGGACGACTCGTTCAGCGACAAAGTGATCGCGGCGCTGCGCAACGAGTTTGGCGGCCATCCGGTCAAAGCCGAGTAAGTCCATGGCGCAGGCTGTTACGACACCGCTGAGCCAGAACGTCCTGCGGGACGGGTTGATCCTGCCCCGCACGCCGGATCCGGCGGCGATGGTGATTTTCGGCGCTTCGGGCGACCTGACCGCGCGCAAGCTGATGCCCGCGCTCTACAACCTCGCCCTCAACCGCTACCTGCCGTCCGGCTTCAGCGTGATCGGCGTCGCGGACACCGCGATATCTGAGGACGAGTTCCGCAGTCGCGTGGCGGATGCCGTGCAGAAGTTTTCGCGGACCCAACCGGTCGATCGCGCCGTCTGGCAAAGCCTCGCCGAAGGGATTTCCTACGTCCGGATGCCGTTCGACGACGAGGACGGCTACGGCCGGCTCGCCGCCGAGCTCGACCGGCTGGACCGCGAGCGGGGCACCAACGGCAATCGCGTGTTCTACCTCGCGACCGCGCCCCAGTTCTTCTCCGTCATCATCGACCGGCTCGGCGCGTCGGGCATCGCCAAGGCCGGCGAGGGCTGGAAACGCGTCGTCATCGAGAAGCCGTTTGGCAACGACCTGAAGAGCGCGAAGGCGCTGAACCAGGCGATCCACTCCGTCTTCACCGAGCAGCAGATTTTCCGCATCGATCACTACCTCGGCAAAGAGACGGTACAGAACGTCCTGGTGTTTCGCTTTGCCAACGGGATCTTCGAGCCCATCTGGAATCGTCGCTATGTCGACCACGTGCAGATCACGGTGGCGGAGGACATCGGCATCGAACGCCGTGGCAAGTACTACGAGACCGCGGGGGCCCTGCGCGACATCTTCCAGAACCACTTGCTGCAGCTGCTCAGCATCGCTGCCATGGAGGCGCCGCCGAACTTCGATGCGGACTCGGTGCGCGACGAGAAAGTCAAAGTCCTCAAGTCGATCCACCCGATCGATGTCGCGAAGGACGTTGTCCGCGGCCAGTACGGGCCCGGCTGGGTGGGCGGCCAGCAGGTGCCGGGCTACCGGCAGGAGCTCAATGTCTCGCCGACCTCGAACACCGAGGCCTTCGTCGCGGTCCGCCTCAAGATCGACAACTGGCGTTGGGCCGACACCCCTTTCTACCTGCGCACCGGCAAGCGGTTGCCAAGCCGTGCGTCCGAGATCGCCATTCAGTTCAAGAATCCACCGCACCTCCCGTTTGCGAAGACCGCCGTGGAGGAGCTGACGCCCAACTGGCTGGTAATGCGCATCCAGCCACACGAGGGTGCCTCATTGAAGATCGCGGCCAAGATTCCTGGCCCGGTGATGCGGTTACGCACCGTCAACATGGACTTCTTCTACGGCTCGTCCTTCATGGTGGAGTCGCCCGACGCCTATGAACGCCTCGTGCTCGACTGCATGCTGGGCGACGCGACCCTCTTCGCCCGGGAAGACGAGGTGGAGCGCGCCTGGGGACTGGTCGACCGGATCGAGGCAGGCTGGGCGTCGCAGCCGCCGCCAGCCTTCCCCAACTATGCCGCCGGCACCTGGGGACCGCCCGACGCGGACGCGATGATCGAGCAAGATGGCCGGCGCTGGCGGCGGCCATGATTCAGAATCACGGTGAGCTGAGCGCGCGCACCTTTGTGGATGTGCATGCCATCCAGGAAGAGCTTGACCAGGTCCGCTGGGGCCTACACGACGGCACAGGGAGCGAGGCGGCCCAGCACGCCGCGGCAGAAGCCCGCGCCAGCGTCTGCAACCTGATCGCGGTCGTCAGCAATGAGCCCGAGCTGGGCGCGATCTCCAGCGTGCTCGACCGCCTCTCCGTTACGAACCCCTCGCGCACCTTGATCCTTCTCGCCCAGCACACGCGCTCGGCGGACAAGCTCGAGGCCCAGGTGTCCGCCCAGGAGCGCACGGAAAGCGGCCACCGCGTCACGACCGAGCGCGTGATCCTCCACGCGCACGGCGAACCCGCCCGGCACCTGGCCAGCCTGGCGGCGCCGCTGCTAATCCCCGACCTTCCGGTGATCCTGTGGTGGCCGGGACGGCCCCAGTTCGATAACGCGCTGTTCGATGACCTCTGCGAGCTCGCCGATCGGCTGGTCGTCGATACCGACGATGGGTTCGACGAGGCGGACCTTGCTCGCCTGCTGACGGTGGCCCGCCGCAAGAAGGCGCAGGCGTCGATCGGCGACCTCAACTGGGCCCGGCTGATCGCCTGGCGACACGTGGCGGCGCAGTTCTTCGACATGCCGGGGATGCTCGCCCGCCTGGCCCAGATCCATGGGGTCTCCATCTTTCATGGCAGCGACGGATCGACAGCCCAGGCGCGATTGCTAGGCGGCTGGATCCGCAGCCGGATGGCGACGATCGGCATCGACGTGCCTCTCGAACTCCGGGTGGACGATTCGTTCGAGCACGGCATCTGCCGGTTCCTGATCTACACCGGCGGTGATGATGGCCCGGCGCGTTTCAGCCTCAGCCGGCTTCGTGGCAACCGGCTCTTGACGCAGATCCGGCTTGGCGATCAAGACCTTGCCGCCCGAACCGTGCGCTTGGACTCTCGCGCAACCGAGGAGCTGCTCAGCATCGAGCTGACCCTCCCGGGTCACGACGTGCTGTTCGAGCAGGCGCTCGACGCCGCCTTGCGGTAACCAGGGTGGTCGAGGCGATCACCCCGGTCGTCGTTCCGGGACCGTCCGAGTTGGCCGAGGCGGCGGCCGCCTGGACCGCCGATCGTGTGCGGGCCGCCGTAGCGGAGCGCCGCGCCTGCTACTGGGCGCTGGCCGGTGGCGAAACGCCGCGCGGCTGTTACGAGCGCCTGGCGCAGCCGCCCTATCGTGATGCGCTGCCCTGGCAATCGGTCTTCGTCTACTGGTCCGACGAGCGGCAAGTTCCGCTGGATGACCCGACAAGCAACTACGCCATGGCGAAGGCGGCCTTACTGGACCATGTACCGTTCCCGCCCGAGCAGGTGTTTCCCCTGGTTGGGGGTCCGACTCCGGCGCTCCGCCGCCTCCCCGCCGACGACCGAGGGTTGCCCCGCTTCGACATCATTCATCTGGGGTTAGGGGAGGACGGGCACACCGCCTCGCTCTTTCCGGGCAACGCGGCCCTTCAGGAGGCGCGGGCCCTGGTTGCCCACGTACACAACGCGCCCAAGCCACCGCGGGAGCGGCTGACGCTGACCCTGCCGGTGATCAACGCGGCCCGCGCGGTGCTCGTCATGGTGCAGGGAGCCTCCAAAAAAGACGCCCTGGCGCGGGTCCTCCGCCGCGATCCGGCGCTGCCTGCCAGCCTTGTCGCGCCCGTCGCGGGCGAGCTCGAGTTCCTCGTCGACCGCGCTGCCATGGGCGAATAAAACTCCGCCCGAGGGTAGCCCTGGACTATCACTTAACTTGTGACTTGACATGCTCAACCCTGAGTGACATTCTTGTAACGCAGAGACCAACCAAGTACACGTCAGGGGCAGGGAAAACAGCATGGCGATCGCGGGGGCGCATCGGACAGCCGTCGGCCATGGCCATCGGATCGAGCGCCGTAGGCGGGGCCGGACCGTACGGTCCACCGCCATCTGGCTGGCGGGCCTGGCAGCCTGGAGCGCGCTTTTCCTCGGACTGGGCTGGCTGGCCGCGGCCGGCTTCTACGGCCTGCTGGCCAACCCATGACGAGCCATTACGGGCGCCGCCGCCGCTACCGGCACGCCAACTACCACCTGCACGAGTGGCGGCGCCGCCGCAGGGTCGCGCTACAGCGCAACGTGCTCGTTGGCTTCCTGGTCGCCATCACCCTGCCGCTGTTGACTGTCCCGGCCCTCGCGGCGCAGACGGTGGGCGACCTGCCGGCCGTCACCGGGCTCTCCTCGAGCGCGCTGCCCCAGGACACGCTGATCTACGACCGGCATGGCAACCTGCTCGCGGACATCGGCGACCAGGGCGACCATCGCATCGTCGTCCCCCTCAGCTACATCTCGGCGAACGTGATCAACGCGACGATCGCCGTCGAAGACCACACCTTCTACTCGAATAACGGCGTCGATGTGGGCGCGATCCTCCGTGCCGCCTTGGCCGACTACTCACACCGCGGCATCAAGCAGGGCGGGAGCACCATCAGTCAGCAGCTCGTCAAGCAGGTCTTCATCGGGCCACATCCGGACAATTCGCTCCAGCGCAAGGCGAAGGAGGCGGCGCTCGCCCTCGAGTTGAATCGGCGCTACACCAAGAGCCAGATCCTCGAGATGTACCTCAACACCATCTTCTACGGCAGTCAGACTTACGGCATCGAGGCGGCCGCCCGAAGTTACTTCCAGACCAACGCCCACGACCTCAACCTGTCACAGGCCAGCATGCTCGCCGGTCTGCCGCAGGCGCCCACCCAGTACAACCCACTCATCAACCTGGCCGCCGCCAAGAAGCGGCAGCGCGAGGTCCTGGCGGCGATGGTCGACAACCACTTCATCACCCAGAAGGATGCCGACGCAGCCTTCGCCGTCCCGCTGCAAATCCATCCGCCCGTCAACCACTTCGAGGCCCCCTATTTCGTCGACTACGTGTTGAAGACGCTGCGGCAGCAGTACAAGATCCTGCCCGGCGACCGGCGTGGGTATCGCGTCTACACCTCGCTCGATCTCAACCTGCAGCATCTCGCCGAACAGGTGGTGCGCGAGCAGATCGCGCAGAAGGGCAACTACTACAACTTCCACGACGCCGCGCTGGTCAGCATGGATCCGAAGACGGGCGAGATCCTGGCCATGGTCGGCGGCGACGACTACAACCGGCCGGGTGGCTGGATCAACATGGCGGACACGCCGCGGCAGCCTGGGTCGACCTTCAAGATCTACACCTACACGGCCGCCATCGAAAGCCGCCGATTCAACATGATCACCCCGATCCTCGACGCGCCACTGGTCTTCCCGACGTGGGGCGGCGCCAGCGGGTTCGAGCCCTACATCCCGCTCAACTATGACCTCCGCTACCACGGGGTGCTGCCGCTCAAGATGGCGATGGGCAACTCGTTGAACATCCCGGCCGTCAAGACGGAGCTGCGCGTCGGACTCCAGAACGTGCTCAGCGTCGCACGTCGGATGGGCGTGACGCATCTCACGCAACCCGATGAGAACTACTCGCTCAGCCTGACGCTCGGCGGCTACGAGGTCACACCGCTCGACATGGCGACCGGCGTCTCGACGCTGGCCACCCTGGGGGTGCGGCACATGCCCGCGCCGGTGCTGTCGATCAAAGATGCGACCGGACGCGACGTCTTCACCTACGACCCGTCCAAAAATGCCTACCAGGCGATCAGCCCCGAGGTGGCCTTCATCATCGGCTCGATCATGTCGGACGACCGCAACCGCTGCATGGAATTCGGCTGTCACGGCGACCTGACCCTGCCCGGCCGCCACGTCGCCGCCAAGACCGGAACCACGCAGGCCTTCCGCGACAACTGGACCGTGGGGTTCACGCCGACGCTGGCCACGGCGGTCTGGATTGGAAACCCCGACAACACGCCGCTCAGCCACAACTCGACCGGCATCGTGGGCGCGGCGCCCATCTGGCACAAGTTCATGCAGCAGGCACTGGCCGGCACCCCGGATCAGTGGTACGCGAAGCCGGCGGGCGTGCACCAGATCGGCGGCAACTACTTCCTGCCCGGCACGGAAAACGTTCGCTCGACGGTGCTGGGCTGGCCGACCTGCGGCTTCCGGAGCTACAACCCCTACAACCTGACCTACGCCGACACCCTGGTCGACGGGGTGCCCTGCGTGCTCGGCGGCGGGGTCAGGGCGATCACCACCAAGGGCCAGTAGTCGATCCCTCGGCGGAAAGGAAGGAGCGCTGGAAAGGGGACGTAACCAGCGCCCCTGAAGGTCGTCGGCGCATTACGTAATTCGGACGGGGGTTACGCTGGACTAGAGTTGCTGTGCTCGTGAAGGTGAAGCGCAGGCGCCCCCCGCGGTCGGTCTTTTCCCTACCGAGGACTGGCTACATCCGCACCTCGGAGGCGCTGCGAAGACCGAAGCCGCCGACGCGCTTACCGCAGCGCAAAGGCGAGAGCGACAAGGAATACGCGGTGCGGCTCGACGCGGCGCGAGAGGAAGCCTACGAACGGCTGCGGCGACTCCGGTTGATGCGAGCGAAACGGGCGACCTCGTAGTACACTGCCGCCTGCCATGCGCCGACTCCTCCATCTGGGCGTCGCCCTGTCCTTAGCGAGTTGCGGCCCGCCCGCCGCTGCCGTCGGACCGTCGACGACCGCTCATCCAACCGCCCATCCGGCCTCCGCGGCGACGGCCTCGCCCAGGCCGCCGAGTGGCAGCCAGGATGCAGTCCCTGGCCCTGGCGGGATGACGCTCCGGCAGGAGATCGGTGCGGTGATGATGGTCGGCTTCAGGGGTCCGTTGACACCAGCCGTGCTCGGCGACTGGCGTCAGCACCAGTTCGGCGGCTTGGTCGTGATTCCGATCAACCAGAATGCGCAGGACCCGGCGGCCATCCGCCAGCTGATCCAATCCGTGCGGGGCGTCATGGCGCACCCGGTGCTGGCGGCCACCAACCTGGAGGGCGGGACCGTCTGCTTCCGGGAATCGCGCGTGCCATGTATGGCGGGCGCGCGTCAGGTCGGTCCCCAAGGCCCCGCGGCGGTGCAATCGGAGATGACCAGCATGTCGCAGGGCCTGAAAGCACTCGGCTTCGACATCAACTTCGCGCCGGAGGCGGATGTCTGGGACGGCGTCCATCCGATCATGAGCGAGCGGAGCTACGGCCAGAATCCGCAAATCGTGGCGCAGGACGTGACCGCCGCCATCGCCGGCATGCACGCCGCCGGCATCTACGCCGCCGCCAAGCACTTCCCCGGCCAGGGCGCTGCCGATGTCGACTCGCAGCGGAAGTTGCCGCTCGTGAGCGAATCGGCTCAAACGTTGCGCACCCGTGACTGGATTCCTTTTCAGGCGGCGATCGCGGCGCACGTCGAGTTCGTGATGGTCGGGCATCTCAGCGCGCCGGCCCTCGACGCGTCGGCGCCGACCAGCATGTCGGCAACCGTGCTGCAGATGCTGCGAACCGAGCTTGGCTACCCGGGCGTCATCATCTCGGACGACCTGCAGATGGGCGCGCTCACCCCGCGATTCCCACCACCAAGCGCCGCCGTACGGTTTCTCGTCAGCGGCGGCGACATGGTGATCGTCTCGCACGACATCGCGGTTGCCGACGCGACCTACGACGCGATCCACGCGGCGGTGCTCAGCGGCATCTACCCACGCGTCCAGCTCGACGCCTCCGTGCAGAAGCTGCTGAGCCTCGGCCTGCGCTACATGCCCTAGTCGGGCGGTTCGGTCGCGACCTCGGCGCCCATCGCGTGGTAGCCGCCGTCCACGTGGACGATCTCCCCGGTGGTGGCCGAGCTGTAGTCAGAGAGGAGCACGCACGCCATCTTCGCGACCGGCGTGCGATCCGTGCTGTCCCAGCCGAGCGGCGCGCGCTGGCCCCAGGTGGTCTCGAAGCGTTCGAATCCTGGGATGCCTTTGGCGGCCATCGTCTTCAGCGGTCCGGCCGCCAGCGCGTTCACGCGGATGCGCTGCTTGCCGAGGTCACGGGCCAGGTAGCGCGTGACCGATTCGAGCGCGGCCTTGCAGACGCCCATCCAGTCATAGAAGGGCCACGCCTGGGTCGAATTGTCGAAATCGAGGGTGACGATGCTGCCGCCAGCGACCATCAAGGGATTGAGCGCCTGCGCCATCGCCTTCAGCGAATAGGCGCTGGTCTGGAAGGCGGTTTGGACACTTTCCCACGGCGCGGTCATGAAGTTGCCGCCGAGCGCATCGGCGGGCGCGAACGCGATCGCGTGGACAAACCCGTCGAGCCGGCCCCATCGCTGCTTGATGCTCTCGGCCAGCGCCTCCACCTGCGCCGGGTTGTTGACGTCCATCTCCAGGATGTCGGGCGTCGGCTGCATGCGCCGGGCGCTCTTCTCCGTCAGGCTCATGGCACGGCCGAAGCTGGTCAGCACGATGTCGGCGCCCTCCCGCTGCGCCAGCTCGGCGATCGCAAACGCGATGCTGGCTGGGGTGAGGACGCCGGTGACCAGGATCTTCTTCCCCTCGAGGATGCCCGGCATCGCGGTCCGATTCTATCGGAGCCGGCTCAGATGGCTTTCAGAACGTCCGGCGCTTATCCGCCTAGCAGGTCCTGGCGGCGCTTCTTGAACTCTTCGCTGTCGATCTCGCCTCGCGCAAAGCGCTGTTCGAGGGTCACCAGCGCGCTGTCGTGTCGGATCTTCTGAATAATGGCCGGAACGACGAAGTACGCCACGACCCCGGCTGCAGCGCAGAACAAGGCAAACAACAAGAGTAGGAAGATGAACCCGCCGATTGGGAAAAAGTCCAAGGCCTAGCTCTTGCCTACAGTGGAGGCTGAATGGGCGGTTGGTCCCACCGGCCGTTGATCAGCTCGATGCCAAACATCACGGCTACGACCACCATCACCATAAGCGCCAGGACAAGGATGGTCTTGATTTGCGAGCGCAGCCCATGGACGGGCACCCATCAATCCTACGGCCCAGGCGGCACGACGGCGGTTCCGGCAAGGTGGGTGATCAGTCGCCCCCGGCGGCCAGCGGTTTGAGCGACGTGGGCAGGATTGCCGGCGAAGAGCGGCTTGCGCTCATAGGTGCCCTATGCTTCGCCGAGGGAGTGTCCGGTATCTGGGAACCAAATTGAGCGGAGCTGAAGTCCGGTTGTCTCGGAAGGCTCGAATGCTACCGGTAGCCATGACAATTGCCACCGTGTTGTCGGCAGTTGTGTACGTCTTGACTGTTCGGTCGGACGGCGGGTCACCCGTTTGGTGGTTCTTCGTTTTGATGCTTGCTGTGGCCGGTGGGGCAGCTATCAGTTCCATCCTGAACAAACGGCGTTGGCGGCGTCTCGCGTTAATTGCAACTACCACCGGTGCTGCCGGTTTACGTATACCTCTATCGGAGGGCCGCTGATGATTACAGCGGCCCTCGGCTTCCTTGCAATCGTCGCTGACTTGAAGCGGTAAGCCAGCCATTCTTGCCGGACTGCAGAAGACCGGAAGGGGGCTAGGGAGTATTCAAGAAGACGGGTGGCTTGAGGGATTTGAACCCTCGACCCTCAGATCCACAATCTGATGCTCTAACCAGCTGAGCTAAAGCCACCGCAGGTGCACGATTATAAGAGGTTAGGCGATCGCTCCCGTTCAAATTTGGTGGGGAGCCCGTTATATGCTGTAGGCGCCTTGACGACGTCTCACGACGCCCTCATCCGCCGCGCCCAGGCCCTCGATCCGGGTGCCCTGGCCGAGCTCTACGACCGGAACTTCGATGGGATATATCGATATTTGTATACGCGGGTGCGCCACCAGGCCGACGCTGAAGACCTCACGGAGCAGGTCTTCTTGAAGATGGTCGATTCCATCAAGCGCTACCGGCCGCAGGGGGTGGCCTTCTCCTCCTGGCTCTACCGGATTGCGCATAACCTCCTGGTCGACCGGTACCGGCGCGCGGGACGCGAACCGGTCGAGCTGAGCGACGATATCCGCGACCTGCGGCCGCAGGCGGATCCGGCCGATCTGCTGCAGAACTCCGAGCAGCGGCGCGCCTTGATCGAGGCCGTGCAGCGCCTGACGCCCGAGCAGCAACAGGTCATCACCATGCGCTTCATCGACAACCTGGACGCCGGTGAGATCGCGCGCCAGATGGGCCGCCGGCCGGGCGCTATTCATTCGATGCAACACCGGGCGCTGGCCAGTCTCTATCGCTTCCTGCTGGAGCGCGAACAGGTGGAGGTCCGCCGTGCGTGACCTGTCGCAACCCCTCGAGGAATGCCTGCAAGCGATGGGTGAGAAGCGCAACCTGCAAGTGGTGCTGCGCCGCTACCCCGCCGAACGTGACCAGCTGATCGAGCTCCTCCGGCTCTCCGTCGATCTCGGCGGGCTGGCTCCCAGCACGCCCGCGGCCGACCCGGCGTTCCGGCTGCGCGCTCGCAACCGGATGCTGGCCACCGCGGCGCAGCGGCGTCGGGCACAGCGCTGGAACCCGCTCGGCACGTGGCCACGGCCGGCCGCACGACTCGCCTATGGCGGCGCTCTTGCCGTAGCGCTGCTGGTTGGGGGCCTGACCTCTGCGGCCGCAGCGGGAAACAGTCTGCCGGGCGACGCCTTCTACCCGATCAAGCTGGGTATCGAGCAAGCGCAATTGGCCATCACCTTCGACCCGGTGGGTCGCGCGCGGCTCCACGCGCAATTCGCCGAGGTGCGTCTGAGCGAAGCGCAGCGGCTGATCGCCGCCGGTCGCGTCCAGGAGGGCGTCCGTCAGGTCGATCAGTACGACACCGCGGTCGCTCAGTTCAACCACGCCCTGGCCGGGACCACGTTCGACGATAATGCCATCGCCGAGCTTCGCCGTTTCATGGACGACCATAAAGCCTCCGCGGACGCCAGCCTCCAATCGCTGGCGGGTTCTCTGGAAGCAGGTGGCCAGGCGCAGGCCGCGGCCGCCGTCACCCGGACGCGGGCGCACGCGGATCAGACCTGGAAGGGGAGCGAGCGCGACCTGCAGGCGCGTTCCGCCACGCCCCCAGCCGCGCACTCGCCAAGCCGCCCGCCCGCCGACCAGCAACCGAAGCCGACCGCCAGCTAGATCGCTAGTTCGGTTTGGCGCGCCTCTCGGCGAAGAACTCGCGCAGCAGCCGTCCGGCCGGCTCGGCGAGCACGCCGGAACTGATCTCGACGCGGTGATTGTTCGCCGGGTGGCGGAGGACGTCGTACACGGAGTCGACCGCACCCTTCTTGGGATCGGGCGCGCCGTAGACGAGCCTGGCGATCCGCGCCAGCACCATGGCGCCGGCGCACATCGGGCAGGGCTCGAGGGTGACGTAGAGCGTGATCCCGTCGAGGCGCCAGGATTGTGTCAGCCGGGCGGCTTCCCGTAGAACCAGCATCTCGGCGTGGGCGGTGGCGTCGGGCGTCGTCTCGATCATGTTGTGCGCCTCAGCGAATACGGATCCGTCCTTGACGAGCACGGCTCCAACCGGCACCTCGGCCAGGGACGCGGCTTTGCGCGCCTGCGCCAGAGCCCGCTCCATGTAATGTGCATCGTCCCGACCGAGATCCGACATCACGGCATGGTCCCGCCTGCCAATCGCCGCCGTCCGCTCACCAGCCAGCCGGCGAGGATGATCATCAACGCATCGGCCAGCAGGGGGACCCAGACCGGGCCACCCCAGGGCACCGGCAGGAGGAAGTAGACGTCCTGGGTGATGATCGACGGCGGCCATTGAGCCAGGATTTCGAGTCCCAAATAATAGGTGGCGTCCCAGATGGCAAACGCCCAGAGCAGGGCGGCCGCGCGCTCGCGCCAGTGGCGCCCAGCCAGCAGGGCCACCGTGCCCAGCATGACCAGGGTCGCAACCTCTCGGGTCATTTCGATCGCCCAGGGGAATTTCCAGGCGATCGACGACGTCACCGACCCGGTGGCGTGTACATCCCCGAGGGCATAGCGGATGTAATAGACGACGACCGCTTCCAGGTACCCCATGGCGAGGGCGTACACGGCGACGACGATGATGCGCGATGCGATGGCCTGCCTCATGGATCGTTGATCTCGGTGGTGTCCGGTCGATGGCGGAGGGGGCGAGATTCGAACTCGCGGTGGCGTTGCCGCCACACGGCTTTTCGAGAGCCGCACCTTAAACCGCTCGGACACCCCTCCGGGCGAGGATTTTACCCCCCACCCCGGCCCTCCCCGGCAAGGGCGGGGGGAGAAAGGGTTCTCCGTCTGGCGCGATGGCGCGCCACCTTCGCCCGGTTGCCGCAGCTGCGCATACTGCACCATTTCCGCAGGCCGGTGGGGGAGGTGTCTTTGAACACCCAGCGGCACTGGGGGTTTTCGCAGATCCTCAATCGCGCAGCCGCTCCCTGGATCAGCTGGCGCGCGATCGATTCCGACAGCCGCGCCGCGGCGCCGTCGACCGGGTCGCCCTGGTGCCGGTGGTCGAGCGAGACGCCGTCCGGCCCCTCGACCAGCTCATACACGTAGTGCGTTCGCAGCGCTCGATTGATCTCCGCCAGGTCGGTGGGATCCGGGCGGCGGTGGCCGGCGGTCGCTTCCAGCACGCTGCGCATCGCCTCGCGCACCCGACGAAGCCGGGCCAGCATGGCGCGGCCGGCGCCGGGAGAATCCTCGTAGCGATGCAGCAGCTCGGCGCGCGCCTCCTTGTGGAGGAGGTCGTTGTCGACCAGCCAATCGAGCGCCGCCTGGGGCGAGTCGAGGTGGTCGTGAGGAGTCGGCCAGAGGTCCAGCGTGTTAACGAAATTGAGGCCGGTCTGGACCGAGGCCAGATGTCCCTGCGTGACCGGCATTGGGGGGGCGGAGGTTGTTTCCGAATCGTTCACAGGTAACCCCTTTATACCACTTGACTGGTTAAGCCTACACGAGTAAAATGGCGGTGTAACTAGTTGGAGGCTATGAAGCGGTTACAGCGAGGTGACAATAAGATGAACGATTACTACTCGATCTACACATGGGCCATGGACAAGCAGGCGCAGGTCGAACGCGAAGCGGACCGGCGACGGATGCTTCGGGAGACCAGGCCTGTGACGCTGCACCTGCGCTGGCCCGTGGAAATCCGGCGGGACGAGCGCTAACGCTGGCCAGTGACGACTGCCACCCTCAGGGTGGCGGCGGCTGACGTAGCCACCGCCTTTCGCCAGGTGCGATCCGGTGCCGGGACGCCGGCAGCCCGGATCTGGCTCGCCCTCGGCACCGTCTACCTGCTCTGGGGCTCGACGTACCTCGGGATCAAGTACGCCATCGCGACCATGCCGCCCCTGCTGATGGGATCGCTCCGCTTCCTCGCGGCCGGGGGCCTCCTGTATCTTCTCGCCATTCGGCAGGGCGATACCGCCGGCGACCAGCCTGGGACCCGGCAGTGGTTGGCCGCGCTCGCGATTGGCGGCGCGCTCCTGGTCGGCGGGAATGGCGGCGTGATCCTGGCCGAGCAATATGTGCCGAGCGGGGTCGTGGCCGTGTTCGTGGCGACCGCCCCACTGTGGATGGCGATCATCGACCGGGTGATTTTCCGACGCCGACTCCCGGCGCTCGTCATCGTCGGGCTGGTCATCGGTTTCGGTGGGGTCGCCTTCATGATCGGCTCGCCCGGGTCCGGCCACATCAGCCTGTTCGGCGCCGCCCTGGCGCTGGCCGCACCGCTCTGCTGGGCCAGCGGCTCGGTCTTCACCCGGCACGTCAAACTGCCGGTTCGCCCGCTGGTGGCCGCCTCGATGGAGATGTTGTGGGCCGGCGTCCTCTTCGGCGCCTTGAGCGTGGCGACGGGCGAGCTGGGCCGGGTGCACTGGCAGAGCATCTCGCGGACGTCCTGGCTGGCGTTGCTCTATCTCATCGTCTTCGGCAGCCTCGTCGGCTTCAGCGCCTACGTCTGGCTGCTGCGGTCGGCGCCGCTTTCGCTGGTCTCGACCTACGCCTACGTCAACCCGATCGTCGCGGTGATCCTGGGTGCGATCATCGCCGGCGAAGTCCTGACGCCGCGCATCCTGGTCGCCGGCAGCATCATCCTGGCAGCGGTCGCGCTGATCGTCGTCGCTCGGAACCGCGCCGCCGCCGCGAGCGCTCGGACGGCCGCCCTCGCCTAGGCCTGGGCCGGTTCGACCAGCTGCACCCGCTCGCCCGTAAAAGTGCGATGCATTTTCGCCACGTTGGCCAGGGTGTCGATGTCGCGCACCGTCTTGTCGCGACGGATCTGCTTGATGCGCGGAAAGCGGAGTGCGTAGCCGGAATTGTGCCGACCGGATTCCATGATGGCGTCGAAGGCAACCTCGAGCACGATCTCCGGCTGGACCGCACGGAACCGGCCGTAGTCCTTCACGGTGATCGACTTGAAGTACTTGGTCATTTGCGCAATCTCGACGTCCATTAAGCCGGAGTACGCCTTGCCGATGTTGACCAGCCGGTCAGACCCTTCGTCGTAGACCGCGAAGGTGTAGTCCGAAAGGACGTCCTTCCGCTTGCCGTGCCCCCACTCGACGCCGGTGACCACCACGTCCAGGGTGGCCAGCGCCTTCTTCAACTTCAGCCAGCCCAGACCGCGGCGCCCGGGCGTGTAGCGGCTTTCCGGGTCTTTGACCATCAACCCCTCGTTGTTGCGGGCGCGCGCGCCATCGAAGATGCGGTCCAGCTCGGCCGCATCGAGCGCGCGAATCAGGTACGCCAACATGAAGGGGGAGGGGAGGCCGAGCTCCTCGAGCAGGCGGCGGCGTTCGCGCAACGGCTCGGTCAGCAGGTTGCGGCCATCGAGGGACAGCAAGTCGAAGGCGACGAAGATGACTGGCACCTCGGCGAGCAACTGCGCGCTGACGAC